>OHAO01001694.1_pt1 | contig 14829 bp, 27 predicted proteins | sample 1577151 | NCBI WGS metagenome assembly OHAO01 (sample SAMEA3541585, study PRJEB24748) | human gut metagenome | biome: human gut; feature: human-associated habitat; material: faeces | place: China | collected 2012 | reverse complement strand
GGATCAAAAGGAACAAAAAACCGTAAAAGGCAATGAATCCTCAAATCCAGAATAAATTTTTATGTTGAATCATTTAAAATTGTTAGAGTATGAAACAGCTTATTGTTAAGTATTGGAAAAAAATGAGTGTTGAAGATGCATTGTTCATCTTTAGTATGTTTGGCTTCTCCTTGCTGATGTTTGGCTTTATGGGTGGCTATCTGCGGTTCTTTGGGGAACTTATGGCAATTTGGTTGATGACTGCTGGATTGATAGTTTTATCAGTTGGTATGATTATCCTTTTCGTCAGAAATGATTCATTCATCCATGATATCTCTGAATAATAGTATTGGAGAGGTAAAACTCTCCTTTACTATTTTTAATAATACAGAATAGTAAACGTCGAATATTTATTTTTGGTTCCCGACAGTAATAAATATGAATAGTTTCGCAAATTTAAGTAGATAAGTATGAAACAGAATGAAATAATATGGAAAGAGATTAGTCTTCTCAATTGTAGTGCGAATGCTTATCCATCAGGTAAGCCCTACAAAAAAAAGATGTTACAAGGTAAAGTTTTTCCTATTACCAGGGCACAAGCTATTGCTTTCGTAAATATGGGATGCTTACTTGGCATACTTAATTCTGAGGATGTCAAGGTGATAGAAAAGCTTCTCAATAAGCACGGCTTAAAGGGAGAATACAAATATGTATGCTGCAAGCAATATGTTAAGCTCACAAACAGTAGTATGCTTGATATTGCATTGAAGAAAGAATATGGTTTTTAACTAAAGTAACAAATATGACAGTAGAACAGATTAAAAAAAATGCAAAAGTCATGTTGGCTTTTACACAAGGAAATGAAATACAGGCTAGACCCCTAGGAATACAGGATGAAAACGCATGGAAGGATGAATCTTCTCCTAACTTTGATTTTAATCTATATGAATACAGAGTGAAGGAAAATACGGAATCAGAGTATCGTCCTTTTGAAAATATTAAGGAATGTTGGGAGGAGATGCTTAAGCATCAACCTTTTGGATGGATAATTGATGTAGAACCGGTGAATAGTATAATACCTTCAGAGTATGCAGATGCAGGATGTATTGTAAATGTTGGTGAAGATTTTATCTGTCTGGCTCCATATTTGCAAGCAACTCCTGAGGGTAATGTACAAAATAATTCTGTTATTCCGGGCAACTATACTTATAGTGAGGCATTAAAATATTTCTGGTTCATGGATGGTAAACCTTTCGGGATTAAAAAGACAGAAAGTTCAATACCACAACTCCCTTAAATGAAAGAAAGCTACCCTTCTTGGGGTAGCTTTTATAGTTCAAATGTCCAAGGTGATTTGATAATTTCCAAATTAAGATAATCACCCTCTATAGTGTCTTCTATCTTTTCGAGTGGCAGTTCCCAACTCCATATTCCTTTAAGTTTTCTAGATGAGTCGTATTTTTCTAGAATATTAAGAAGCGGAATATTTGGCATTTTAGAACTTTTGTTATAGGCATCTATTATGGCTTCTTCTTCTTTACGGAAGTTTTTCGGATCAAGACGAAGCGGTTGGGTCGTCAGGTACAACATAATACTGTTTTCCTGTTCTATCCACTCATATTTGGCAGACCAGAAAGAGCGGCAGAGTCCGAACTCAGAGTGATAAATTTTCAATTCATAATACTTTTCACTCAGTTCAGCTGCAATTTTCTCACAAAACAGGTTGTTTAACGTTTCGCACTTACCAGTTACACTTTCTCTTTCTGTAATAGCAGTAAACAACTCCTTTTTGAGTTGTGTAAAAAACAAATTGTTCATTTTTATAGTTTTCGTTTAAGTGATCATCGCGCTAAAATGATACAAGCGGTATCATTTGAGTGATATTATCATTTAAGAAAGGATTAACAATAAATTTACGTTCATATTCAGTCATCTTTTTATGAAATTAAGTTGTGAATAAAATTATAAGGGGCTGCTCGCCCCCTAACACCCCTCGGTGTTTTCAAGGGTATAGATTATTATGTCCTTGTTCACTGAGGGATGGGGAGATATGCTACTGAAATATTTCATCGATATTCCCTTTTTGCTTCTTTTTTACATGAATAGCACCATGACTTTTCTCATATTTTTCAATAACCATGTTTATGCCTACTCCTATCACATCTCGAATAGACAATCCTTCTATGGTTGCTATAGAACGAACCTTTGCCATTTTGTCACAATCTACCAAAGTAGAAATGGTCTCGCTTTTTACTTTACCGGACGATTTCTTTCTTTTGTCAGACTTAACATTATCATCTTTCTTAGATGAAGACGAAGCGGTGGCGGCTTCATTATCCGAAGTAAGACCTTGGAGCAAATTGCTCATAGCATCTGAATTGATATCCTTTGCCATAATATATAATTTATTTATAAAACTTCATTTATAGAAGAAAACTATTTCATTCTCTCCAAAAATTCATCAACAAGTGACATGTAGTCAATAGCACCATTACTTTTTTTGTCATAGTCGACAATATTGACAGCTTCCAATGGAGCTTGCGCAATAGTCACATTCTTGCGTATTTTCGTTGAAAATACCATTTCGTGGAGTTGAGTACGAAGACCTTCCTCAATATTTTTGCTTAACTTTGTCTGTTCCCATCTGGTAATTACAATACCAGATATATTGATTCTTGGATTGAGAACTTTCTTAATTTTGTTGATGAAGTCAAAAATCATCTTCAATCCATTAAATGGCAGCACTTCCGCTACAAGTGGTATTATGGCGTAATCTGATGCAGTAAGAGCATTTAAAGTCAGCAGACCGAGTGACGGAGGACAATCAATGAGGATGTAATCATACTGCTCCTTGTAGTCTTCAAGAATATCGGAAAGGATTCTCTCACGAGCCATCTTACCTGCCAGTTCTAAATCAGCCTGAGCAAGGTTGAGGTCAGCAGGAATAATATCCAATTTAACGTCTTCTCTTACCTTATATATATTAAGGGATTTGGAAGACTGTTCTTTTAATCCATCATAGATGGTATTTTCTACATTTCCTTTGAGGAGCGAACTTGTAAGGTTTGCCTGAGCGTCAAGGTCTATAAGAAGAACCTTATATCCCTTTGCGGCTAAGATAGAACCCATACTTGCTGTTGTTGTTGTCTTACCGACACCACCTTTATGGTTGGCGAAGGCGATGATCTTTGCTTGTTTTGTCATATTCTTTAATCCTTTTATTATTTTGTTATATACATATATACTTATATTCTTATGTAGAAAAATAACTATATGCTTATTTTTACGCTGCAAAGATATAAATATTTGTTTATATTGCCAAATAATTATATAAATATTTGCATATATAATTATTTTTTTGTACCTTTGCAGTAGAAATAAAACATAAAGTTATTTATAATATGAAGAAATTATTTATCACATTAGTATTGTTGTCTGCCTCAGTAGTGGGTTTCGCACAACAGGTAACGACTCCAGAGCCAGAGTTCATTGGTAGCTATTGTATGCTCACTAGCGATTCTACATACGTCGTTCTTCCAAAGGAAAACGGCAAGGTAGAAAAACACCAAAACAAGTTCTCTAAGTTTTCCAAGATTGCAGGTGCTGTAAGTGACCTCGGTTTTGCAGGTGGTATGGTAGGACTAAGCACAGGTAGCATGGCTGGACTGGAGACTGGTGTAAGAGTGATGGGTACAGCTGCCGGCGTGGGGCTTGCTGCAGATGCAGTGAACACTTTGGCTGGAGTGGAAGGAATGGATATTGCTTTTGCCGGAGGCAAGTCTGCTTATTCTATTAAAAAGGACGGCAAGGATATCCGACTGCTCATCAAGGTTGAGAAGAACGATTATGATCCGATGGGCATCTACCGCATCGTGCGTTTCAAGGCTTCTAAGAAGGACAGAAGAATACAGTGGCTGACACTCCAACCTGCGGTGCTCGGAAGCTCTGATGCACAGAAAAAGGGATATCTCTCCTTCTCTGGACACAAGTATGGCAACCAGAGTTATCTGCTTACCATTCCGGCTTCAGAGCTTGAACCAGGAGAGTATGGAATCATCTATATGGCAGTAGCTTCTGCACAGGAGATTCCTTTTGGAACATTTAGTGTAACAAAGTAAAATTACAAGATTATGGAGACATTATTAATGATGTTGTTTGTTGGTGCCTTGGCTAAGGGAACAACAAAGGCTGTGCTTGGTGGCGGTAAGAGAAGAAAGAAGAGAACCAACTGGGATCGTCTCAGCTATGAGCAGAAGGCATGGCTGCATGATCATTCATAATTTATAATGTCATCATCTAAACAAATTTAAATAGTTCAACATCAAGTTTTCCCCCGGTTCGTGAGAATCGGGGGTTTTTATATCTCATAACAAAACCTTTCTGTTATCACTTTTTTTTCTTCGTCACTCAAAACGCCAACAAGCTGTGTTATAAGAGGTATCAGCGTCTTTGAATGTGGTATGTAATCTGTATATACAACAGTAGGAATTGATAGTCTGGAAAGAAAATCATTGCAGATCTTCTGAATCTCGGCTCCATCATTGAATAAGTTGGGTTCGAAAATCCTAGGAAAAGCGATAGAGGATATATTTCTATCCTTATAAGTTTCAGCTAGTCTCATAAAACTTGCTTTCACCACTTCCGGTTGGGGTTCAAGATTGGAGATTTCTTTAATGGGAAAATTCAGTATATTCTTAGTCTTACCTTGATACACCCATAATTTACCTGGAGTAAATAGTTTCTCTGTACAGAAATGCAAATACTTGGCATACATGTCTGGGTATCTCGTGAAGAACCTCTTTGACAGGTAACTGTCAATGGTTCCATCACAAGATACTGGGTTTACAAGGGTCTGACAGTTGCTAAAGAGAATATCTCCTTTTTTGTAACTTAACAAATCCATTTTCTTTATCTATTTAACTTTTCCTTCACTCATGTACTGAGCATATAAAAGTGAATCAACCAAAATCGCTTTATCTGTTGAGTCTTCTTGCTTCGACAAACTAGCAAGTGCCTTGCTAAATACAGACTTATCTTCAATATATGCATCCATGATGAAATATCTGACCCATTCTGTCATATCTTTCGGATATTCCAGATGTAAACGTCTCACAAAGTAAGCAGATAACAACTTGAACCTAGTCTTGTTGTTAAACCTTACAGGTAATGCTGTTTCCGGATGAATCCAAGTAAATAGCAGATGGGCTGTATTATTTCCCCTATCAATAGCAATTTGAAAACAGGATATGTTATAATCATTCTCAATGTCGTTCAGTAGTTCCCTAATTTGCTCTAGGGTTGTACGTGATGTTATTTTGAAGCTGACTTCTCTTATAACTTTAGTGTTACTAAATGGCGGATATCCGGTTTTGACTTCAATAAGCTTTTGCAGTTTATCCATCATAGTTTCGTAGCTTTCCGATGCCCAATATTCAGGAGTTTCTTTTAGATCCTGTTTTGCTACTTCAATTTTCAAAATATCATTTTCCATTTTATACTTCTTTTAAATAATAATATTTAAGCGTCACATTCTTGAGTATTTTCGTTACTATTGTACCGCATAACAGTATCTTCGATACCTCGCACGATTCCCATAAAATAACCTTGTTTGAAGACTTCTTTAATACTTTCTTCCAACATTTTGGGAACGGTGAAACCTTTATTCTCTAAATGTTCTTTCAAATTGTTCCATTCTTTTTGGTAGGTGGCTGCTGCCAACTTCTCTCCATAAGAAACAATTTCACTGAAATGCTTGTCTATTTGTTCTTCTGTCATAATTATTTCTCTGTAAATTACTTAGCTACGATTCTAGCCAATCCATTAAATATTTACACTTTGCAATAGCCATCTTCGACATTACCAATCATCTTTCATCTCACGAGGTAAATTGTCGTATGCCCAGTATTTGAGACATACACATATTACAAAAACAAATGCATATAAGGCACAGCCTTTCAATGTAAATGTTTCTATAAAAATGAAGGCGTAAACACCGAAAAGAAACAGACATGTTAAAGCCACTCTCGAAAACACCCAAAGCATTAAAAATATAATATTCATATCATTTAAATATTTTGTTTAATACACTAATCATTTATTTTTAACTTCTCAAAATAGAACACTACAGGGGCATCAAATGCCACCCAAGCCATAACTATTTCTCCAATTTTAAATCAGTTCCACAATTACGACTTTCCTTTAGGAAGTCATTAACTTCTTCCTTGTAGGAATAACCACAATCCTTCTGAAGAGCCTTTATCTTCTTATAACCGATACCAGCTTCTCGGCAAAGTTCTGCTGCTGAACTATAATCTTTGCTGTAGCCAATCACATTTTGGATAACTGACCATTGACCTCGCTCGAAGTCTGTAACGCTATCATCTTGTGGAATACCCAATGCTTTTTGACACAATTCACATACTCTAACCATTTCTTTTTCAATCTGCTCAAAGGAGTACTGTCTCCAGTGATATGAAAGGTAGCATGCACTACCCAATGCTTCTTTAACTTTATTATCCATAACTATTTCTCCTTAAGTTCTTCAATTCTTTTATCACAGTTCTTTATCTTACGCATAAAGAAGTCCTTTTTCTTCTCCAGGACAAAAACCGAGTCATACTTACCAACGTAATAATCTCCACCTAACAGTTTGTTTACGTGTGTTCTTACGACTTCCTGTGACCAATTTTCTAGAAAAAGAAAATAGGTTTCACAATGTGGGTGTACCATTAGATATTCATAATTTTGAACTTCATCATTCTTGATGAACGTTACTGAACAGCCTTTCGATAATTGCGTTATATCTTTCAATATTTTCATATCTGTTCTTTCTTTAATGTTATTAATCTATTTTTTCATTTATGTCACAATAATAAGCCCATCTTTCATTCTTTCTTTTCGAGGGTGAGCCATCTTTGTTGACAGGTTTTAAAGTTACTAGAATATCACCAGTGTAACTGTCACCATGTTTTTGGGGATAAATATCTACAATGAAACCGATTCCGCTCATTTTGCAGCGTACCTTGTCACCCACCTTAAATGGCAGCCCTTTGATATATTCCATTATGTCAGCATAAATCTGCTTGTTTGCATCTTCTATAATGCTTTGCTGTTTAGTAATTTTTTCCTTTAATTCTTCTTTGGTCATATTTCAACATTTTATTAATTTAAATGTACTTTTTCTATTACCTTGAAAATTTCAAAGGCTATCTGGGGAACCCAAGCGTTGCCGTAGGCTTTTATGGATTCCTTTCTCCACCTTCTTTCAGAAATGGTAAGGTGGTCCACATTAAAGGGAAGCCCATCATCTCCTCTACATATAGTGGGTTGAGATTTTGGGAACCCTTTGAATGCATCGCAGCCGCCTCTAAATCTTTTTCTGACCTTTTTGGCAGCATGCCGTTTACTGCCAATGCGGTTAAACTTTGCCCCATCTGACTTTTTGGATTGAACTTCTTCGTATACTTGTCTGCTTCTGCAGTCATTGGTGTAGGAAGTAGCTTCAACGGAAAAAACTCCGTCTTGCCGGTTTTGCCACACCTCTTCAACCCTTGTGTTAGAGGCGTGGGCAATAATCCAGATCCGATCTCTCCGGTGGGGTGCTCCGACGGCACAAGCTGGTATAATAATCGGTTGGACAGAATATCCTTCTCGCTCAAAATCCTCGCAGATTCGCTCGATGGTAAATTTATATTCTTCTCGGTAAATATAACTTTCCTCGAAGATATTGTCTGAACGTCCCACCTTAACTTCACTACAGGGTTCCACCATCGTTCTGATTCCGTTAACATTTTCAGCAACGACCCAAGTTGGCTGTATCTCTCGAACTGCTCGAAGCATTTCTGTCCAGAGATAACGGTCATCTTCTTTTCCTTTTCTACTACCTGAGACTGAGAAAGGCTGACAGGGAAATCCACCTATGAGAACATCGACCTTTCCCTTCCATTTTTCAAAATTTGTTGTTGTAATATCTCCATAACTTTCTGAATTAGGAAACCAATATTCTAGTACTTGTCGAGGGAACTCCTGAATTTCGCAATGAAACAGATTAGTCCATCCCATCCAGGCGGAAGCAAGTTCTGCTCCACCAATCCCGGAAAAAACACTGGCATGCGTCATCATAATTATATAATTAATAGTTTGCTATTTTGTTATTTCTTCCATAATCCTCCGTCCCTGTAGGTGTACTTAATTTCGTAGATGCAAGCTAGAACTAATGCTAGGACAACTACAATAAATACTATTACAATTGTACTCATATTTTGTTTTCTTTAATATATGATTGTAAAAATGCCTGCAAACTAGAGTAATCTTTGTATGTATATGCCCAGTCTCTTGCAGCAGCGTTTCTGTCTAATATAGTCTTTGTGAGGGTTTTACCTGTTTCCGTATTTGGCAAGAACATATCAATGATATTGTAATCCTCGCTTTCTACCAGAAAGTAGCCCAGATTCTTATGATTGTTGAGAATAATACTGTCACAATTATCATCATAGAATATGACTGGTAATTTCACAAGTGCTTTATATGCCAGATAATCCGTAATGGTAAGAAACAGATTGCATCTGTTCTTACTTTCATTATTCGATTGAATAATGGATATGCCTCTTTTGTGAAGAGTAATTGGATTCTTCATATTATTTATATTCAGAAAATCAACGCCGCCATTAATATTCCTGATACCTATACCATGATGAGGATGGTTAAAGATCTTGCAGTCTATAGCATAGACGCAACTAGGAAAGAAGGATGCTAAATACCCTTCTTCCAAAAGCTTTTCTTTATCGCTTTCTGATATAGCAGAAAAACATATATACTCAGATGAGTATTGCAGAAAACCATTTGTTTGTTTCATATTTTTATCATTTACCTTTTATACTATATTCTTTATCAGACTAGAGAAATTTTCAGAATTATTTCCTAGAGCAAAATAATCGCTTATATCCTTCTCTGCCTTTGTTCCGGCAAGAGGTAGCTGCACTCTTTTAACATTATATTTATTCTTGTACTCCTCTACTCTTAAACTCGATTCCTTTACTCCTGTAGCATCTGTATCGTAAAGAAATATTATTGTATGAAATCTTTCAGAAAGTTCTAGAAGCTTATCTTCTGGTATCTTTGCTGTTTCACTATTAAAAGCGATGGCACTATATCCGTGCGCCGCAAGAGAGAGGACATCCTTTTCTCCACCGGTGATGAAGACAAACTCCCCCTTGGCAGGAAGCTGTTCCCATCCGAAGACATAAGGTGAAGGTAAGTTCCCGGCATAAAGGAATCTGTTCTCGGCTTTAGGACGATACACCTTAATTCCAGTCATTCCATTGAAGAAATATCCAAATGCAGGAATAGTTTTACTTCCATACACATTGAACACTTTACCTTCCTTTTTGGTAAAAGAAACGCTTTTCAAGCTATGTACATGGTATCTCAGCAGCGTTGCTTCGTTAATACCATATTTTCCCCAATATTCCTTTTCAGATGTTTGAAAATCCTGTATTATCGGTGTGAAAGACTTAATACTTGATGTACGCCCTTTAGAAATTTCCTTCTTCATCTGAACAATGTCAACCTTAGGACGTTTCTCTGCGTTTGGATTACTAGGCTCTATGATATTGAGACATAAATCCTGGTCAATCCTCTTCAGCAGCTCATAGAAATCCGTATTGATATTTATATTCAGAACCTTTGCTGCGATTTCAAAACAGTTTCCGCAACATCTACTGTCTCCAAAATCTTGCAAAAAGTAGGTTGTCTCACCATTTTTATTCTTGTTCTCATACAGATGGCAAGACGGTCGCTTGTCATCACTTCGAAATGGACTCTTAAATTTCTTATTAAGACATTCCTTTCCCAAATAGTAGACGAATATTTCAAGTCCACTATTGGTTTTTCTAAGAACTTCTTCGTAAATCTTCATATTAATTATCTTTTTTGTCGTTTTCTTTGCGTTTTGGGGCATTTTCTCGCACCAGTCGTGCAATTTATAGTCTTTTCTCTTTTTAACGCCCCAGTATCCGCTTATTCGGTCTGGGGAGTTCTGAAGTTTATGTCAGGCATAGTCACAACTTGCATCATTTCGTTGAAACGGTCTGCAAGACGATCGCCATATTTCTCACGTATAGCCTTACCACTGAGATTGGTTGTTACTATGGTTGGAAGCATTCTTTCATACCGATAAGACAACAACTCCTCTAGCGGTTTATATCTGTTCCCATACTGAAAGAAATCACTCTCTTCTGTGCCCAAGTCATCGATAGCGAGGATGAACGTATTCATACATCTATCAAATCTCTTATTATCTGAGGCATACAGATGATACAGTTCTTTCGATGTCAGAAACGTAATACTTGCATGTGTATAGAAGACAGCCTCTTCTTCATTCAGAGGATTCTTGAACTTGCAAATATTATAAAAGTTCTGCATGGCTTTTACCAGAGTGGTCTTTCCGTTACCGGTTATGCCATTAAGGACAAGCCCAAATCTAGACTTTGATGTTGCCATCCAGTCTGCTACCTTGTATATTGCTTCTTGCTGTTGCTTGTGAACTTTGTATTCTCTATATCTCAGTTTTACTTCTTCACTAAACAGAAACGCCAGCCATCTGTAGCAGTAATCAGTATCGTAATTGAAATCAGAAAGGACCATTGTAAATACCTCCTTCCGAGCTTTTAGGAACAAATTTTTCTCCTTCCCAACGTTCTGTGTTGGGATTGCTTTTGCGTTTGCCTGGAGATTGTTCCATCAGGTTAAACTTAAGCCAATCGCAAAAATGGCTTTTGTAATCAACTATATCTTTGTGCTCCTTATTGCCTCTACAGATATGATCCAAATCAAAGTTTTTAACTTTGTCTTTCACTTCTTCAATGCTTTTCAGAGCAAACTTCTTCTTTATTGCACCCAACCAAACATCATCGTGGAGAGAAAGCGAAAGAAAACTTTCTTTCTCACCTTTCTTTTGTTGGTTTTCTTTTGATGTTTCTTTTTCTGAAAAATCAACGAAATCTTCTTCGTGCGCGCGCGCGTTGTTGTTGTTGATTTTCTTACTTTCTTTATTTCTTATATTCTTATATTCTTTAGGTAGGGGCGCAATTGGGGCGACATCGGGGCGCAATTGGGGCGACATCGGGGCGCAATTGGGGCGCAATTGGGGCGCAATTGGGGCGGTCTGTCGTTTTGTGTCATCGTAAACATCTGTTATTCTGTCACTTACGTTGTAATTTTGCTGTGTTGGAAATTCATTGTTTTCTATTTTTAATACAGTACATTCTTCAATTGGGGCGCAATTGGGGCGCAATTGGGGCGCAATTGGGGCGGTCTGTCGTTTTGATGCTTGGTAACTAACAGAGTTACAGATAGTTATAATACTTTGTTGGTGTATTGGTAATGTTCTAAACGTTATTTCTCCTGTTCTTTGTAACTTACCGATACAACTTCTAATATTCTGCAAGCTAAGTCCTGTTTCCTTACTTAACACTCTCAAACTAGTACACAGCTGCCAGGAATCAGACAATCCTCTTCCGTCCATAAAACTTGCCTTCAACATTAAATGTACGAACAGGTGAACCATCTTGGCATCTTGATACCACTCCCAATCGCCTATCTTACGATAGAGCTTAATCCAATCTGGAACAGGATCATCAGTACCTGTAGGTTGAAACTTATTGAAATCAAGAAGAACAATAATACGTCCCTTACTCAATTTCCTATAGCTTATTTCTTTGGTAGCTTGGAGCTTTTTCAGATATCTCTTAATGGAATCTCGTGATATTCCTGTATCTCTTGAAAGAGTAGATAGAGATACCAGGCATTCGCCTCTCTGTATGGATATTCCAAAGTAGTATTTGTCTTCTATATTAGCATTGAGCAACAGATAGAGATACAGATGAACCATGTTGGTATTTTTATACCACTGCCAATTCATGAACATTCGTGGAAGTTTTATCCAGCTGTTATCAGTATTCATATTGTATCAGTTTAATTCTTCTATATAAAATGTCATACATTCCTTTCCGGACTTGTACTTTACCTCTATTTTATCATCTAATAAGAGTATAGTTCGTATATGGGATAGTGAAAAAGAACCACGTCTCCATCGTACAGGTAAAGACCGTATGGTCTTATTGATTTCCATGAGACTTTTAAGACAATCATCTTTAGCCTCATAGAGAGCGAAATACTTAGGATTTATCTTTAGAAGCAAATCCACAACCCAGGGTTGTTTCTTTTCAACTTGATATCTTCTTTTTATTTTGTACATATCACCTGTTTTTAAAAATAATCTTGCTCTCTCCGGTGAAGTTCCTGGAGGTCGCTAACCTTATATTCAATTTTACCTTTACGTTTAGAAAACGGTTTAAGTTTGCCTTCCCTTAACCATCTTCTTACGTTTCCTACCCCGAAGATTTTCATGGACTCCCTTTGACTATAAAACTCCTTAGGAGGGTTCTTAATCATCAGGGCTATCTTAGGAGCCAGGAAGGATGCTAAGTCATCCAAGAAAGTCTCATAAGAAACATTCTTGTTTTCAAAAATAACCCTTTCACTCATAATGCTTATTCTTTAGGAAAGATTACCGGATTAAGTCGTCCGGCATAAACTCCTTCTCGCCGAAGAATATTAGTTACTCCAGCTCTGGTTAAACCAAACTCTTTTGCGAGATTTTCAATCACTGGCGTTGGCTTCAACTTACATTCAAGTATGAGGTTTCCGTACTTGTAAAGGTAAGACTCTACCAACTGTTTCTTCTTCTTCATCAGTTCACCTTTTTTGGTGCCTGAATAAATTTCATTCAAAATTTCTTCGTTATTCTTGGTCATATTATAATTATTTTGTATATTTGCATACGGTTACGCAAGCGTTACGTAATGCTTTCGTTATATTTGTCTGCAAAGATAAATAAAAACTGATAAATATATAAAGAAACAATTATAATTTAAGAATGTTTAACTACAATATAAGTATTTTATGAATGGTCCAGAACTTCGCCAGATCTTGACGAAAAGAAATATTAGTATAAATGAGTTGGCTGAGAAACTTAATATGTCTCAGCCTAACCTCAGTAATCAGTTCAGAGTACAAGATGTTAAGTCTGGTGTTCTTGAACGGATATGTGATGCCTTGGATGTAAAGATGGACTTCTTTTATGAAGGAACCAAATACTTGGATGATAGTTCTAGCTCGGACAATTCTCTTGGCTTGGACCATCTGGATGAGCGACCTACTGAAGGTATGTCTGATAATGATAAAGACAAGGAGATAAGTTATCTTAGAGGACAGATTAAGGTATTGGAAAAGATAAATGAGAAGTTGCTGAATAAGACTCAGACTGTTGGTCAAAGTGTGACCTATAAGAAAAAACATGCCTAATTATTAAACACGACTTTAAGAAAGAGTAATATATATATAATAAGGTACGTGTATATAATAAGGTATATAGAAAAGAGAATTATTGACAGAAAAGCATAAGTTGTTAAAACTATGTTTAGAGTAATCCATGCAATAAGGCTTCCCTACGTGATTTATTGCAGCGGCGCAGGCTGCTGTAGAGGAGTAAATCTCTTCTGAAAGAAGATTGTACGATTAATGATTAGATAATTAGAGGAAAGTGTTTCGTAATGAAGCGCTTTCCTCTTTTTCGTCTTTTTTAGGTTAAATTTCGAAAGAAAATGAGCAAATCATTTGCAGGTTACATTTATTTTCCGTAATTTTGTCGGAAAATAGAGAAATATGACTGCAAGAGAAGATAGAGAAAAGGAAAAATTTACCAAAGAAACTGTAGTAAAGTATTTCTTTGATATGAGTAAATCCACCTATACTATTATGGTTTTAGGTGGGTTGGCTGCATTATTTGGTATAGTTGAGACTAATGAAAGCGGTACCATAAGTGCCATTTTGTTGGGCGTAGTGTTGTCTGCAGTCTTATCAATTATTGGTTATGTAATTTCTAAACGTTAAGAGTATGAATACATTGGCTTTAACTTTTGCAATATGCTTAGTTCCGGCTACGGCATTTTTGATTTGGCTCTTCACTCCTTGGGGGAAGAAATGGTCAAAGGAATTGTAAAGATGAAGTAACAATTCACCGCAGTATTTTTTGCTGGGTAGATGGTTTGTTAATTTCTAAAAGATAAATATATGAATACATTGGCTTTAACTTTTGCCGTGTGCTCAATAGTAGCATTGGCCATTCTTGCATGGCTCTTTACTCCTTGGGGAAAGAAGTGGTCTAAGGAATTGTAGTGATGAAGAAGATAAAATATATATTATGCGCTTGCCTGATGATGGCAAGCGTGGGCATGGAAGCCAAGTCGATGAAGGACTTGCTGGTTTCGATGCCCGATTCTGTTGTGCCTTATCTCAACCACAACCTGCGGCTGGAATTTACTGAGCTGCAGGAGATGGGAGTGAAGGCGGAAGTGAAGAATCTGTTGGGTGAAACGAGTGTGATGGATACGCTGACTGCTGATTTCGCTCAGTTGAGAACGAGTAAGAGCGCTACTTTGCAGATGAAGAAACTGCCATCGGCTAACGGTGATTCGCTGCTTTGCGTGGTGAAGACTTTTGCCGGAGTAGAGAAGGAGAGCGAACTCTATCTCTTTAATCAGGATTGGCAGGAGCAGGATGCCAGCAGAATTTTCGATGGAAAATCTTTGCAGCAACTGGCTTCCGGTCTTGTTGCCAAACCCGATACGATGAGCGAGGCTAAGTTTGAGGAACTCAAGGGGAAAATTGAACTCAAAATCGTGAGTGCTCTGCTCCTGCAATATGAAAACAGCCTCGTAGTGCGCTTGGCTTTACCTTTCCTGTCTGCTGACGATAAGAAGGCTGTAAATGCAATAAAAGTGCAAAGAA
>OHAO01001690.1_pt1 | contig 14872 bp, 6 predicted proteins | sample 1577151 | NCBI WGS metagenome assembly OHAO01 (sample SAMEA3541585, study PRJEB24748) | human gut metagenome | biome: human gut; feature: human-associated habitat; material: faeces | place: China | collected 2012 | reverse complement strand
CAGTTCCGTCCTTATTATTATGATGCGATGTATGATTATACGGTGAAGAAAAATCCGCAAGGCATCATCATCGCTCGTCCTTATTCTCATCAGGGAGGTTATGCTGCGAGTGTAGAAAAGATGAATATGGGTTGGTGTGGAGACTTCTCCGGTGACTGGAAAGGTTTGAAACTGCAAATTCAGAATATTTATCAGTCTGCAAAACGTGGTTATGGTTCACCGGGGTGTGAGGTTGCAGGCTTTTTCATGAAGCGTTCCAATAAAGAGCAGTTTGTGAGGTATGCACAATTTGGTTGTATGACTGCCTGTATGATTAATGGTGGTGAAAATGGTGCTTTCAGCAATCATTTGCCTTGGTGGCATGGAAAAGATGTGGAAGATATCTATCGTTATTGTGTCGTATTACACAATGAACTGATCCCTTATCTTTTTTCAACCGTTGTGGATGCACATTTGCATGGTGGTTCTTTGATAAAGAATACTTCTTATGAAGAAGAAAGTCATCAGGTAGGAGATTATTTGTTTACCAAGGCTATTACGTCAGATGATAACCATGCATCGTTTCATCTTCCTTCCGAAGGAGAATGGATTAATTTCTATGATGGGAAGAAATATGCTCCGGGCAGTCTGATTGAGGAAGCATATCCATTAGAGCGCTTTCCCTTGTTTGTAAAAGCAGGGGCTATTCTGCCACTGAATGTAACCAATGGACTAACCGGACTGGGAGATGCTTCAATGGCAGGGCGTAGAACTGTTATGATTTATCCGAATGGGGTCACTACCCGTCTGTTACATCTACCATGCGGAGATGGCATTGAGTATGAAGATTGTTTGGTGACTTACGATGAACAGAAAGGCAAACTGCAAGTCCACAGTATCACATCACAGAAATATACTCTTATTTTAAAGAATATGCCATCTGTGAAGAAGGTGAAGAATTCTGTTTCATGGAAGTATGATGCTGCAAAACAAGAACTGCGTATTGACGCAGAGGGAAAGAAACTAAATATAGAAGTTTTCTTGTAACTAGTGGGTATAGACTACTTTGATGCATGGAAAAAGTGTATTTTGACTGATTTATCACCTTTTATGAAACAATTGTGCTACTACTGAATAGAAATTTCACCCTATCTTTGCAACATCGACAATAGGTTATAGATTAACATAAGATTGGTATTAATAAACAAAGGGTAGTTTTTTAAGTCACAGTTTTCAGTAGGTAGTATTTATAGAGGGCGGACATTCTTTCAAGTAGAGAGGATGTCCGTTTCATTTTTCTTCTCCATAGTAGATTTATCATTCCCGGTTGATTGAAAATACAGCATATCAAGAAGACAATTTACTCTTTCGTACGTATCGTTTGTTTGATATATTCCGATGGTGCCATTCCATATTCCTCCCTGAAGCAGGAGCGGAAATATCCAAGGTCATTGAAGCCGCTTGCATAGGCGGCTTCTGAAATATTATGCCCTTCTTCCATCAGTAACCGCAAACTGTTTTTCAGTCTGATTTTCCGGATGAGTTCATTGCCTGACATTCCGGTCAGGCTCTTGATCTTCCGGTAGAGTGTGGAATGGCTCATGTTCATTTTCTCCATCATGAAGGACATGTCCATCTTTTCCATGTCTATATTCTCCTCTACAATGGTGGTGAATTTGGTCAGGAATTCTTCATCCAGCTTATTTAGTTTGATGGTTTCTTCCTGTTGTTCCGGTTTCAACTCTTTGGTGCGATTGGCTACTATAAGTGCCAGCTTTTTGCGGGATTCCAGTAGGTTGTGTACGCGGCTGTTCAACAGTTTGGCACTAAAGGGTTTGGTCAGATAGGAGTCTGCACCACTTTCGTATCCTTCTTCTTTATCCTGGATGGAATCTTTGGCTGTGAGCAGGATGACGGGGATATGGCTGGTGCGTATATCTTCCTTCACCAGCTTGCAGAGTTCGATGCCGTCCATTTCCGGCATCATGATGTCGCTGATGATGATGTCCGGAATTTGGTTTAGAGCTTGTTCCAAACCTTCTTTGCCATTGATGGCGGTAATAATCCGGTAGTTGCTACTGAAAGAAGAGGCTATGTACTCGCGAATATCATCGTTATCTTCTACTACAAGTATCATCGGGCGGATGTCCGTATCTTCTTTTTCTTCTTCTTCTTCTTCGGGCTTTTCTATTTCCTCTTGAATGACAGTTTCCTTTTCTTCCTTATGCAATGCATCCGGATAGGTATTCTCTGCCAGTATGCGGAAGGTGAAAGTTGTGCCTTTGCCTATTTCACTTTCCACATATAGCGTACCTTCATGTAAATCTGCCAATGACTTGACTAAGGCCAGACCGATACCTGTACCGGATGCCTGATGCTTGCCTTTGACCTGATAGTAGCGGTCAAAAATATGCGGGAGTGCGTCAGCATCTATTCCATATCCAGTATCATTGACCACTATCTCCATATATCGGTTGTCTTTATCGTCTATCCGATGCATTATCAGGTTGATTTCCCCTTCGGGTGTATATTTTATGGCGTTCGACAACAGGTTGTTCAATATTGTAGAAATAATATCAGCATCAAAGTAGAGCTTAGCTTCTTTGGGCTGTACCTGAATATGGAATTTGACCTTTTCGTTTCGGTTCAGTTCCTTGTAACGCAAACCTATTTCTGTGACTAAATTGCCTAAATCACCTTTAGCAACCGTCAGCTTCCGGTTTTGGGTTTCCGTTTTGCGGAATTCCAGTATCTGGTTGATTAGGTTCAACAGCCGGATGGCACTGCTGTGAATCACTTTGACCTTGTTGCTGTAGTAAGCTGATAGGTTTGAGTCATTTATCAAGTCTTCCAGTGGACCAAGGATTAAGGTTAGCGGGGTGCGCAGTTCGTGTGTGATGTTGGTATAAAAACGCAGGCGCTCATTATTGAGTTCCTGTTCATTCAGACTTTTCTTGCGTTCCAGCTCAAGAGAATTTTCAAGCATTAGTTTACGCTTATAGAAGCGGAACCAGACATATATTCCTGTAACAATCAGTAAGATATATAACGCTTTGGCATACCATGCCAACCAAAAAGGAGGATGAATATGCACTTTCATGGTAGCAATGCGATTGTCGTCCCAGTCATGGTTGCGCAGGCGTGCTTTTACTTTGAAAGTATATTTTCCGGGAGATAGATTCCGGAAGGTTACCTGATTCTCTCCCTGTGTATTGGTCCATGTGTTTCCTAATTCCTCAATCATATATGCATATTCCACCACCTGACTTTGCGAATAGTCCGGAATCATAAAAGTGATACTGAATGAGTTCCGGTCATAAGGTAACTCTATCGTTCCATTGTCCGACAAGATAAGTGTCTCGTCACTGCTGCCTTCCATGCGGCTGCTGATGCCTTTGCACTCTACTATCTGTACGGAAGCAACCTGATTTTCTTTTGATATATCCTGTGGATTGAAGTAACAGACACCGTTCAGTGAGCCGAAATAGAGTGTACCGTCTTGTGCGGCATAAGCGGAGCCATCTGTAAAACCGCCTAAAGGTATTCCGTCCCGATAATCATAGTTATCGAATTTATTTTGTTCCCTATTCCAGCAAGAGATACCTTTGTCTGTACTGAACCATATATTCCCGTCTTTATCTTCTTGCAAGGCATGAACGTAGGTGTCCTCCAGACCATCCCCATATTTGTATCCGATGAAATTTTCAGGATGGTTGGTGTCTTTAATATATCCGATTCCATTCCGGGTTGCCGCCCATATTCCCCCTTTGGTATCTATATAAAGTTGATTGATGGAATTAGAACAAAAGCCATTCTCGCTTATAAGTTGGGCTACGCATTTATTATCTTTGTCGAAAACGAAGATACCCGAACCGTAACTGCCTACCCATAGCTTGCCTTGCCGATCGTGCAAAACACTGTAGACGGACAGGTTTGATATCTGGTCATTTATTTCTTTTTCTCTGCGTAGGATTCCTTTTTCATAGCTGGCAAGTCCATATTCCATACCTATCCATATCTTTCCGTTTTTATCTTCGTATAGTGCGTTGACATCTACGTAATCTTGTCCAAGATCAATACGGGTTATACGGTTCGTACGGGTATCAAACTTCAACAATCCGTCATCGTACAATCCCAGAAAAAGATTTTCCTTACTACTGTGTATGGTGAAGACTTGCGCGTATGTTCTGGAAAGATGAACTGTGAGATCGAACTTCTTTTGCAGATTGCCATCTTTGAACATGGCAATTTCGTTTTCGCTACCCAGCCATACTTGTTGTTTTTCATCGACATGAACACCCCATACTGATTTATATTTGATAATTTGCTTTTTCTCTATCATGTACGGAAGAGTGTGGAAAATGGGTTGCATGTGGCTGATAAAGTCCACCCCACTACTGTAATTCCCAATCCAGATGTTTCCGAATGAGTCTTGAAAGAGACTTCGGATATTTCCTGAAGAAAGTCCATGCTTGTCGTATGTATTGGTGATGTTCTGGAACTTGAGGTCTTTCGGGTTCATAAAGGTGATGTTACGCAGGTCGAGTATACTTATTCCGCCAATGTCTGTGGCAATCCAAAGCCGGTTGTCCTGCATTTCTTTTATTTCATATACGTGGTCGGATATGAGAGATTCGGGATTTCCGGCTTCGTACCTGAAGATCTGAAAATCTTCTGTCACAGGATTATAAAGCGCTAAACCCTGGTTGGTACCCATCCAGATGTTTTCGAGATGATCAATATAGATGCTGTAAACACTGCTTCCCGGCAGGCTTTTAGGGTTGTGGGGATCATTCTGATAGCGTTTGATAGTCCCGCTTTTCAGGTCGATGATACTCATACCTTCACCGGAGTGTCCTACATATAATTGCCCCTTACCATTATCGAAGACAGACCAGTGTGAATGGGGTAATCCTTGGATGTTTTCTCTCGAAAGGGTGGTTACTTTTCCGCTTGTCTTGTTATAGTGTACTATTTTTCCGTAATGGTTGGCAACCCATATGCCTCCATCGGCAGCCGGTGAGATAGAGACTATGTTGTTGTTCATGTCTATACTGTCAAAAGGAGTGGATTGCTCAAATTCTTGTGTCCTGCAATCCAGCAGGCTTATTCCTGTTCTGGTTCCTATCCACAGTTTGTTTTCTTTCGGATCGTACAGTAATCTGGTTAGCGCATCGCCCGCAATGTCAGAGTTATGGGTATTGTAAACGGTGAAGTCTTTTCCGTTGAAACGGTTCAGTCCGGCTTCCGTTGCTATCCAGATGCATCCCTGGCTGTCTTGTACAATGTCGGTTATGTAATTGTTCGATAATCCGTCCTCTATGCCCAGGTGACGCAGGGTATAAGGTTGTGCCATACTTTTGCTTGCCAGTAGCATCAGACAGGCGAACAAAGACAAGAGGTACGTGTATGTGCGCATGATTGTTGATGAGTTTTAAATGTTTGTCTCTGTAACAAAGATATGATAAATCTCTATTGCATATACTCATAATTGCAGTTTTGCCTGATTTGTCCCTGTTATTTGACGAATTTACCTGCGGACGTAAACCTTGTGTGTACCCCGTCCCGAAGTGCCGATGTTGCTTTCCGGTTGTTCCGCCCATTTTCTCAGTTCCAGTGAGGCAGTAGTGTGGCGCAGTCCGTTCAGGTTGGCATAGTCACTTACCGTCATAAAGGGATGCTGGGTAAGATACTGTCGTGCCCTTTCCAACCGTTGTTTGGGGCTGTACTTTTGCGATGACCGGTGGAATTTTTGTTGCGAGCGTTCCAGTTCGCAATTGTAGTTGGTATTGCGTAGAAGTTCTTTTTCTGCACGGAAGTTGATGCTTCCTACTACGATGCTCCGTGCATTTCGGCGGGTGCTGTCTTCTTCGCCTGTTTCCCGTTCCTTGTCTGCGCGTAAAGCCAGTGAAGGAACGAAAGTGCCTATTCCGTCCAATTTTACCGATTTCCCTTGTCCCATCTGATAAGCCAGTTCTTCACCCAGTTCTTGTAGCAAACCTACGACCTCTCCTTTGCTGAAAGAGCTTTTTTGTGCCAGTGTCTTGGCAATGTAGTCCGTGTCTGCCTGACCTCGTTGCACAAGGCGGGGGTAGAGTACTCGTTTTCCTTCTTTATTGGGCAGGTTCATTTCCTGCATTTCGTATTCGGCCATTATGGTGTGTATTTAGTTATTATAGCTTTCCTGTCTGTTGCATACAAGGCGGAAACTTACTTTCTGTCTGTTATAAATATCCTTTTCTTTAATAGAAAACTTTTCCATATCGAATAAAAATATTTATTCGTAGATTACGAATATAAATTTATAGCCTGAAACTATAAATTTGTAAGTTGCGAATATATAATTGCAGTTGCAATATACGCTATTTTATTCGATGGAGAAAACTTTTCTCTTCATTTATGATAACTTTTTAATTAAGGCGAAGAAACTTTTGGGTTAGTGTGGGACGGAAGAGTCTCTACTATATCGGAAGAGGACAACATTTCTATGTCGGATACAGGGACTGATTCGTCAAAGTCCGTGGTAAAATGTTCATGACCGATTTACCTTTTCCTGAAGGCGAATTTGTCCCCTGTCTCTTTTGAAGGGGCATGATATCTTTGCGCATCCCTCTTCGGGGGACGAAGTTTTGAGATTCTATTAACCTTATTATTATCTAATTAAAAGGAAAACAATGAAATCAGATTCTTTTAAGAACAACCGTAATGCTCTTGCAGCCTTATTGCTCTGTACAGGTTTTATTGCTGCACACCCTCTTGCAATGAGGGCTGAAAGTAGTGGACCCGGTGTGCAGACAGTGCAACAACAACAACAAATCAAAGTTACAGGTACGGTAAATGATGACATGGGGCCTGTTATCGGTGCCAGTGTTGTAGAAAAAGGCAATCCGTCCAATGGTACGATTACCGATATTGACGGTAACTTTTCTCTTTCGGTGAAACCGGGTGCAACGCTTCTTATTTCTTATATAGGATATAAGTCGCAGGAAGTGCAAGCAATTTCCGGAAAGTCTGTCAACATCACTCTGAAGGAAGACACGGAGATGTTGGACGAAGTGGTGGTAGTAGGTTTCGGTACGCAGAAAAAGGTGAACCTTACCGGTGCTGTCGGCACGTTGTCAAGTGATGAATTAAAGGAACGTCCTGTTGCAAATGCTACACAGGCACTTCAGGGATTGGTCCCCGGTTTGAATATCGACGTTACCAACGGTAGTCTCGAAAGTCGTCCCGATATCAATATACGCGGAACAGCAACGATTGGTGAAGGTACCAGCGGAGCACCGTTGATTCTGATTGACGGTATGGAGGGTGAGCTGCATAGCATAAACCCGCAGGATATTGCCAATATCTCTGTTCTGAAAGATGCCGCCGCTTCTTCTATTTATGGTTCGCGCGCACCTTTCGGGGTAGTTCTTATCACTACAAAAAGCGGAACTAAAGATGGAAAAACCTCTATCAACTACAACAATAGTTTCCGTTTCGGCAGCCCTATAAACAAGAAGGAGATGATGAACTCCGTGCAGTTTGCCTCGTGGGTAAACGATGCGCTGACCAACAACGGGGGAAGCCCGCGCTTCAATGAAGCATATATGGACAGATTGATAACCTGGCAGAATGCAAAGCCTTATGCACCGGGACAGCGCATGGCAGCTGACGGAACTATCGTTTATCCCATCGAAGCACAGGCCAGCGGACAATGGTACGGAGGGTTTTCTACCGGAGCCGACGACGTGAACTACTATGATGTGGTTTACAAAGACCATACTTTCTCACAGGAACATAATGTGAGTGCCAGTGGAGGAAGTAAAAAGTTTAATTACTATGCTTCGGGCAGCTACTTCGATCAGGATGGATTGCTGAATGTCGGTGAAGAAAACCTGCAACGCTTTACGGCCACTGCCAAGATCAATTCCGAGATTACCGATTGGTTGAAGTTTAACATGAATATGCGTTTCACGCGCGAAGACTATGTGCGCCCTTCGGCGTTGACCGATTATTTTTACGAGGCGCTGGCCTTTAAAGCATGGCCTATCCTGCCGCTCTACGATCGCAACGGATACTACTATTACAGTGATGATACTTCGGTAGCTGCACTGGCAGAAGGAGGTTCGGACAAAAAGCAAACCGATCATTTCTACTTTCAGACTGGCTTGGAAATAGAGCCCGTGAAGAACTGGGTGACAAGCGTGGACTTCAACTATCGCATCAAATCGGCCAACCGTCATTGGGATAGCCAGCCGTATATCAACCACGACCTGAGCGGTGCACCGTATTATCGCAAGAGCAGTTCGAATGTGCACGAAGACTATCTGAAAGAAAACTATTTCAACTTCAATGCACGTTCCGAGTATTCATTCTCATTGGCCGACAGCCACAACTTTCACATTCTGGGCGGTTTTCAGGCAGAGAATCTGAAACAAAACTTGTTCGGTCTGCAACGAAACGGAATTATGATTAATTCAAAACCGGAAGTGGATCTGACCAACGGACTTGATATTGATGGAAATCCCATTACACCCAGTGTAAACGGAGGACGCAACGAATGGTCGACTGTTGGATTCTTCGGTCGTTTGAATTACGACTATAAGGGACGGTATCTGTTCGAGGTCAATGTTCGTGCCGACGGTTCATCGCGTTTCCGTAAAGGCAATCAATGGAAAACATTCCCTTCGGCATCCGTTGGCTGGAACATTGCGCAGGAAGAATTCTTCAAACCATTATCTTCTACTGTTGACATGTTGAAGATTCGTGGTTCTTACGGAAGCCTTGGAAACCAGAATACGGATAACTGGTATTATACTTACCAGACGCTTTCGGCACAATCATCAGCCGGAGGCTGGTTGCAAAACGGTATAAAGCCCAATATAGCCACTGCTCCCGGTTTGGTATCCGAGAGTTTGACATGGGAAACGATAGAAACTTACAACATTGGTTTGGATTTAGGTCTGTTCAGAAACAGATTGTCGGGTTCGTTCGATTACTATGTGCGCAATACGAAAGATATGGTGGGGAATGCACCTGCTTTGCCCGAAATATTGGGTACTTCCGTTCCGAAAACCAATAATACCGACCTTCGTACGCATGGATGGGAGTTGTCTGTAATGTGGCGGGATGCCTTGAAAAACGGATTTTCGTATTCGGCCAAGTTACTGTTGTCTGATTCGCGAACTAAGATACTCCGTTATCCCAATAACCCAACCAACAATATCTATACGTATATCGAAGGGCGATATATCAATGAAATATGGGGATACGAAACCATAGGTATAGCCAGAACGGATGAGGAGATGAAAGCTCACTTGGAGAGTTTGGACAAAGCTTACGAAGAACGTCATGGGGTAGCTCCTTCCACTCCCTTACAAGGGCAAAGTAATTTTGGGAGCAACTGGAAAGCCGGTGACATCATGTACAAAGATATAGATGGCGATGGCCGGGTTTCCAAAGGTAGCGAGACACTGGATGATTTGGGTGATAAGAGGGTAATAGGTAACAGTACGCCGCGCTACCGTTTCGGTGTCGACTTGAATGCCGCATGGAAAGGATTTGATGTACGTATTTTCTTCCAGGGAGTTTTGAAACGCGATTATTGGCAGGGAAGTGCTTATATGTTCGGCTATACCGGTGATTTGTGGAATTCAGCAGGTATTATAGGTGTCGATGATTATTTCCGTGACGAGAATACCTGGTCGGTACAAGCAGGATATACTACACCCAATATCAACTCATACCTGCCACGGCCTGTGGGTAGTAAGAATCTTACAACGCAGACCAAATATCTGCAAGATGCTTCGTATCTCCGTCTGAAGAACCTGCAAATAGGATACACTCTGCCCACTGCTTTGACCACGAAATGGGGTATGCAAAAGGTGCGTGTTTATTTCTCGGGCGAAAACCTGTTCACATTGACAGGTCTGGCCGATCAGTTTGATCCTGAAACTATCGGTACCCGTAATGGTAATGGATATCCGTTGTCCATGACCCTGTCGTGCGGTTTAAGTTTAACTTTTTAAATCTTACAGCAATGAAAGTAAATATCAAATCATATATAAAGAGAGTGCTTCCGCTGTTTATAGTGGGAGCGACATTGACAGCATGTGAGGACTTTTTAGATAAGCAGCCTCCTTCCTATATTGTTCCTGAAGACTATTATCGTTCGGAAGACCAGGTTTTGGCCAGCGCCAATAAGTTTTACACGGATCTCTTGCCTTCGCACGGAGGCAACTACGGAACATTCCAGTCGGATGTTCATACTGACAATCAGGCAGGAAGAAGCGGTGACAGCAAATATGCCATCGGACAATGGAAAGTAGGAATAGATAACGGTAACTGGTCATGGAGTGCTGTTCGTAATATCAACTATCAACTGGGTACTATACTCGACAGGTACGGGAAAGGAGAAATATCCGGTACCGATAAAAACATTCGCCATTACATTGGTGAGCATTATTTCTTCCGTGCATTCCGTTATTTTGCGATGCTCAGAATGTGGGGTGATTTGCCTATCGTGAAAGAAGTCTTTCCTGATGATGAAGCAATTCTGGTGGCTGCCTGCAAACGGATGCCTCGCAACGAAGTAGCCCGTTTTATCCTCGAAGACCTCGATACAGCTATTGATTATATGAGTGATAACTTTGAAAGTCGCCACACACGTATTTCCAAGGATGTTGCCATTTTGATGAAATCACGCGTAGCATTGTTCGAAGGTTCGTGGCTCACCAACTTTAAAGGTACTCCGTTCGTTCCCAATGGTGAAGGTTGGCCCGGCAAAGCAAAAGAATATAATGCCGGCTATCAATATCCTACAGGAAGCATAGATAACGAGGCGAAATTCTTCTTTGAAGAGGCTGCAAAAGCGGCTGAAATCATTGCCGAGAAATATAAAGGAGATTTAGTGCAGAACACAGGTGAAATTCCGCAATCGGCTACCGACCCTGTGAATCCATACTTTAAGCTTTTCGGGAATATCGACATGAGCGATTTTAAAGAAGTACTGTTGTGGCGTGAATACAGCCGTGCACTGGGGATTCAGAACGCTGTTGAAACGGCAGTCAACCGTGGTAATTATGCCGTCGGTGTCACTCGGAGCATGGTTGAAGGTTTCCTTATGGCAGACGGTAAACCTATTTATGCACAGCACACCGGTTATGAGTATGATGACGAAACCTTGTCTGCTGTCCGTGCCAATCGCGACCCGCGACTAAAAATTTTCCTCAAAGAACCGGGACAGATTAATGTGTTCATTAATATGGATGACCGCATCGGTGATATGTTTGTTGAAGTAGAGCCTAAACCAGATATTACCAACGGTGCCGATGACTACCTCTATACTACTGGATATACGCTGCGCAAAGGTGGAACGTTCGATAAGGCTTTGGCCGGAAATCACAAGGGATATACTGCCTCTATTGTGTTCCGCGCTACTGAAGCATTCCTCAACTATATCGAAGCGCAGTATATGCTTACCGGTAGCATCAGTTCGGGTAAAATCCTCGAATACTGGAAACTTATTCGTGAGAAAGCTGGGTTTGAAGGTGCTGCCATTGATCCGCAAACCACTATTGCCGCCACTGAAATTTCGAAAGAAAAGCTTGACTGGGGGGCTTATACAGCCGGACAGTTACTTTCTGATGCGGTGCTTTATAACATTCGCCGCGAACGTCGTTGTGAGTTGATGGCTGAAGGACTTCGCTGGATGGATCTTACCCGTTGGAGGTCACTCGACCAATTGAAGACTGAAAACTACCACATCGAAGGCTTCCATTTGTGGAATACTCCGATGCAGAATTGGTATAATTTTACTGCAACTGACTACAATGGCAGCTCATCATCCAAAGTTTCCAGCCCTGAACTGAGTGAATACCTGCGTCCGTACCAGAAGAATATGACTTCGGGTAACCTTTATCGCGACGGTTATACCTGGTCTATGGCGCATTACTTGCAACCTATGCCTATCAGGCAGTTCCTGCTGACATCTTCGGATTACAGTTCGATTGAGTTATCACCGTTGTATCAGAACCCGTACTGGCCGACAACGGCGGATATGCCTGCGGAGAAATAACCTTTAACTGGCAGCTTCTAATAGGTGCTTAATAGAAAAGGGATAGCTTTTTTCGGTCAAAAGAAAGAATCTATCCCTTACTGTTATCGTATGACAATAATAAAGAAATTATGAAGAAGAATTCAGTGAAAATCTTTTTAGTTGCATTGGGGCTATCTCTCGTTTCTATGCCTGAGGTTTGGGGACAATATAAAGAGGTACATGTGAAGGCTCCTTTTCAGATGGAGCCTATTAAAGAGTATGTATATCCCGACCGGAATTTCTCAGTTGTAGATTTTGGTGCGGTGAAAGGAGGAATAGCAGACAATACAAAATCGATAACTGCTGCCATCAATGCCTGCCATAAAGCAGGTGGCGGCAGAGTTGTAATTCCCGAAGGAGAATGGTTGACCGGTTCTGTGCATTTGAAAAGTAATGTCAACTTATACTTATCGGAAAATGCTGTGTTATGTTTTACGGACAATCCATCTGATTATCTGCCTGCTGTAATGACTTCATGGGAGGGTATGGAATGTTATAATTACTCTCCGCTGGTCTATGCTATTGGTTGTGAGAATGTAGCGATTACCGGAAAAGGCATGCTGAAACCTAAAATGGACACTTGGAAAGTGTGGTTTGCACGTCCGGAAGCCCATTTGAATGCATTGAAAGAGCTCTATACGATGGCCTCTACGGATGTTCCCGTAGAGAAACGGCAAATGGCGGTGGGAGAAAACAATCTTCGTCCGCATCTGATACATTTCAACCGTTGCAGGAATGTATTGCTTGACGGATTTAAAATTAGGGAAAGCCCGTTTTGGACTATTCATATCTACATGTGTGATGGCGGTATTGCTCGGAATCTGGATGTAAAAGCGCACGGTCACAATAATGATGGAATCGATCTGGAAATGACCCGTAACTTCCTGGTAGAAGACTGTACTTTCGATCAGGGTGATGATGCGGTGGTTATCAAGGCAGGACGTAACCGGGATGCATGGCGACTGAATATACCAACTGAAAATATAGTGATCCGTAATTGTAACATTGTGGAAGGGCATACTTTACTGGGTATCGGTAGTGAAATATCAGGAGGCATTCGGAATGTGTATATGCATGATTGTAAGGTACCGCAATCTGTCAGGCGACTTTTTTTTGTGAAAACCAACCACCGCCGGGGAGCATTTGTGGAAAATATTCACATGGAGAATATCAGGGCCGGCCATGTACAGCGGGTACTTGAGATAGATACAGATGTACTTTACCAATGGAAAGACCTTGTGCCTACGTATGAAGAACGCATTACGCGCATTGATGGCATTTACATGAAAAATGTGGTGTGTACTTCGGCCGATGCCATCTATGAGTTGAAAGGAGATGCGAAGCTGCCGGCCAGAAATGTAGTGATTGAAGACGTGCATGTAAATGAAGTGAGAGATTTTGTGAAAAAGATAAATAATACGGAAAATGTGACGGAAAGGAATGTGACTTATTCATTCTCCGAGCACTAAAGACGATAAAATTAATAGGTTTATTAATCAACATTGATATGGTGAAATTAATATTGTTATTAGCTTTTTTTTGTGTAGGTTGTTCGGACACCTTCAATGAAGGTTCTGAAAAGATTGTTTATAATGGTATCCCCTGGTTTGACGATCAAGGCAATATAGTCAATGCACATGGTGCCTGTATCGTGGAAGACGGCGGCAGATATTATCTTTTCGGGGAATATAAATCGGATAAAAGCAATGCCTTTCCGGGATTCAGTTGCTACTCTTCGGATGATTTGGTGAACTGGAAATTTGAAAGGATTGTATTACCCGTACAATCAGACGGAATACTGGGGCCTGATCGTGTAGGTGAGCGTGTGAAGGTGATGAAATGTCCTTCTACCGGAGAGTATGTCATGTATATGCATGCCGATGATTTAGGTTATATGGACCCATACATAGGCTATGCTACCTGTAGCACGATCAATGGGGAATATAAATTGCAGGGACCGCTGCTCTATGAAGGTAAGCCTGTGAAACGTTGGGATATGGGAACCTTTCAGGATACGGATGGTAAGGGGTATCTGCTGATTCATCATGGACCTGTCTATCGTTTGAGTGACGATTATTGTTCGGTTGAGGCGGAAGCTGCTTATATAAAAGATTCGGGTGAATCGCCTGCCATGTTCAAGAAAAATGGCATGTATTATATGCTGTATTCTAACTTGACCAGTTGGGAGAAAAATGATAATTTCTATTTTACAGCACCGAATATTGAAGGCCCATGGACGAAGCAAGGGCTATTTTGCCCCGAAGGAAAACTGACTTATAACTCACAAAGTACTTTTGTTTTTCCTTTGAAAAGAGGGAATGATACAATCCCGATGTTTATGGGTGACCGTTGGTCGTATCCTCATCAGGCCTCGGCCGCTACTTATGTGTGGATGCCTCTGCAAGTGGATGGAACGCATATTTCCATTCCGGAATATTGGCAATGCTGGGATATCAACCGGCTGAAACCTGTAGATGCATTACGCAAAGGAAAGCAGATTCCTGTTTCAAAGATGGAATTTGCACCGGACTGGGAGCAAGACAACGGGCGGTTGCTATCGAATGTGAAGGGCAGTGTTCTGAGTATTCCTTTTAAAGGAACTCATACTGCGGTGATCGGGGAATCGAATCCTCATAGCGGATATGCAAGAGTGAGTTTGCTGGATGCAAAGAAGGATACGGTGTATGTTTCTTTAGTGGATTTTTATAGTAAATATCCGGAAAAGGCAATTCGTATCATGACTCCGGAGATGCCGGAAGATAATTATACTTTATTGATAGAAGTGACAGGCATTATGCCTGTGCTGTGTGCCTC
>OHAO01001689.1_pt1 | contig 14876 bp, 10 predicted proteins | sample 1577151 | NCBI WGS metagenome assembly OHAO01 (sample SAMEA3541585, study PRJEB24748) | human gut metagenome | biome: human gut; feature: human-associated habitat; material: faeces | place: China | collected 2012 | reverse complement strand
GAACGAATTGGACGCAATTAGGCAAAGCTACGGGAGAGGACGGCAAGGATGCAGACAGCATCAAAATCACGCAGGATGAGAACAATGTTTACTTTGAATTGGCAGATGGTACGGTAATCACGATTTCCAAAACGGGACAATCGGTAGACCCGAATATTATTCAGTTCGCAGATGAAAATGTAAAGAAACTATGTGTGGGAATGTGGGACACTAATGGAGATCTTGAATTATCCTATGACGAAGCTGCAACGGTTACATCACTTGGCACAACATTCACAGGAAACTCGGAAATTCAGATTTTTAATGAATTGAAACACTTTACAGGTTTGACAGTTCTTGATGATGCATTCAGCGGTTGTTCCAATCTATGGAAAGTGACGATTCCTGTAAATGTAGAGTCGATGACCTTTAATAATTTCAAGGGTTGTGTTTCATTGAAAACAATAACTTTTGAGAAAGGTTCAAAATTAAAAGCTTTCACAGGGGGACATGATAATAATTATAAGATTTTGGGTGCCTTTTTAGACTGCAAATCCTTAACTACTATTGAGATTCCTGCAAGCGTAGAAAGCCTTGGAACAGCTTTCAAGGGTTCATCATTGAGAACAATTACGTTTGAGAAAGGTTCAAAATTGAAATCTATCACAGGAGGTTATCAGAACAAAGATAATTATTCGGGTGCCCTTTCAGACTGCAAAGCCTTAACCTTCATCGAGATTCCCGCAAGTGTGGAAACGATTGAAATTGCCGCATTCAAAGGTTGTTCATCATTAGAAATGATTACGTTTGAGAAAGGTTCAAAATTGGAATCTATCTCAGGAGTTCGTGATTTGGGAGCCTTTGATGGGGCAATAAATCTTACGACCGTTGATATGTCTGAATGTACACAAGTCAAAAGAATAGATGAATACACTTTTTATGGCAATTCCAACCTTCGATTATTCAAAATAGGTACAGAAATACCGCCGACATGTAAAGATTATACTTTTTACAACATTAATCCTTATTCGGTGCTGAAAGTGCCGTCAGGATGCACTGATGCATATAAAAAAGCAACAGGATGGAAAAAATTTGCAAGCATTACGGGATTAGATGAATAAAAATAAGAACTTATGAGTAACTATCAAAATCGCATTGATTTTATTTCCCGCACGCGACAAATTCTTGTTCAATACGAACACAACTGCAACTCTGAAAAGACCCTCTTTATGAATTGTTGTGTGGGCCTCTTAATTATGCCGCAACAATGCGCAGACCATGACAAAAATATATCCGTAGATGGATTAGTTGATTATGAAAACTGGGGAATTGATACAACCAAAATCACAGCGAATGAACACAGAAAAGGGGTTGATAAGAATTCAATAGAAAATATAGCCTATCATATCCGTAACTCAATATGCCACTATCGGTTCGATATAATGAATTGCAATGTAGAAAACATTGAGAATATCCATATTATGGATAAAAGCGGAGATGATGTAAATGCACCTATTACATTTGATCTGGAATTAAGTTTCGATGATTTCCGAAAATTCGTGCTGAAATACGCAGATAAGTTAGAAGAAAAATTAACGAATAGTTGAATTTTCATCTGACCTTCCGAGTGACAGACTTTGTGAAAAGGTTAGTCTATAAGACCCTTTTGCAGAGTTTGTCACTTTTTCATTTTGTTTATTCCACTAATAATCTTATCTTTATAAAGATAAAAACAACATAATATTTTGCGCAATATGAACAGATACAAACAACCGAAAACAGAATGAATGACCGACACATGTGAAGATAGGCAGTTAATCCAAAAGACGGTCAGATTAAGTCAGACAGAGGGAATAGCCCTGCTTGTCGATAAACTCAAAGACAGAATATATCCCGAAACATTTATCTATGCGTTTGCCCCTAATATGGCAGACATAACAAAGCCCGTCGAAATTATCCTTACAAAGAACCGACAATATATCTTCGGATGAAAATGCGAACTTAAAGAGATGGGCGAGATAATCGGCACAATGACGGCTAACGAGGCACAAATCGAGGGAACGGGCGAAAAGGTGAATTTGTTCGACTACCACGTGAAAGCCGATACAATCCTATTCCAATACACTACACCCGACGGACGGAACGAGGTGGTGAAATTCCCGTTAGCTGGATTTTGCGAAAACTATCTGATGCAATTTGCAAAGTAGCGTTCGGTGGGGTTATAGTTAAGCAATTATCTGTGTAAGACACGATACGACCTTTCGGCCTTTTAGGTCGGGAGGTTTTTATTTGGAAACCATAAACTCACTATGCCAATGAATAACAAGAAAGAACGTGTTACAGAACTTATTTAGCCCGTTGAACAATTCTCTAATTAACAATCATTTACAAACCAGCAGACAGACGCAAATGTTTAACCATCCGTTTAACCAATGCGAAAAACATGGTAAAACACATTCGAGAAAATCGTCGTAAAAGGAAATAGATCAGTTGGTTACCCCTAAACGCGTAGCGTTTTGGGGGCTTGAGAGCGCAACCTTGCCAAGGTTGAGGTCGCGGGTCCGAGTCCCGTTTTCCGCTCTTAATAAACGAGTGATAATCAATGAATTATCGCTCGTTTTTATTTTTCTGCCGTGTGTTGTAGATGTCTGTTGTGTAACACGAAATAGCCTAAAATCGCCGTTTGTGATACATAAAATCGTGTAACACACGTATTGCATTTTGTTGTTTGCGTAATCCGTAAAGATTATGACAATCAACGTCGTATGTCGCAAAGACGCTATCAACAGAAACCATTTAGCCCCTCTTGTCCTCGTATTCACCCATGACCGCCGCCGTAAGTTCGTCGGTCTGGGCATTTCGGAAGCTTTGGTGCATTGGGATTTCGACAAGCAACAACCTACCGCCGACTGCCCTGATAGAGCAGAAATACAGTTTCAAATAACCTCCAAAATACGTGAATACGAGAAGAAAATCAAAAAGTTGGAGGTGCTGGAAATTCCCGTTACATTCGATACGCTGTTTGAACAGAACGGCAAACGAATCAACTGCACGATCGGGGAGTACTTCAAACAGATTATCGAACGCTTGGAAAAGGTCGAAAAGTATGGTTCCGCCAGCAAACACAAGGTAACACTTGCCCTTATGTCGCAATTCCGCTCGGTCAATATGCGTTTTGATGAATTGGATTTGACGTATTTAAGGGAGTTTGAAATCTTCTTGAGTCAAAAGGGTAATGTAAACAACAGCTGCAATTATGCAGCATTCCAATACTGCCGGTTGTATCTTATTGAAATTCTACATCAAACCACAACGATAGCCGAGAAGTCGTTGCTTCGGAAATAGTTGTATCTTATTGAAATTCCACATCAAACCACAACATGGCTGTAGCCGGGCTGGTAATTCACGCCGTTGTATCTTATCGAAATTCCACATCAAACCACAACGACAAACGCCGAAACGAACACTATATTTGGTTGTATCTTATCGAAATTCTACATCAAACCACAACTAGAGAAAAACTATTGAGCGATGACTAACAGTTGTATCTTATCGAAATTCTACATCAAACCACAACTGTCTTCCGGTAATGCTTCGGCGGATCGGAGTTGTATCTTATCGAAATTCTACATCAAACCACAACCACCACCCCAGCAACCTTATTCAGCAGGGCGTTGTATCTTATCGAAATTCTACATCAAACCACAACTTATTTTGAGAGCCAGTTCTATCCCTCAGCGTTGTATCTTATCGAAATTCTACATCAAACCACAACTGGCGACGATGTCGATGAAGGCAGGATTCAGTTGTATCTTATCGAAATTCTACATCAAACCACAACTTCCCCGGGTGTCGACCTCCAGCTCCTTCAGTTGTATCTTATCGAAATTCTACATCAAACCACAACATGGAGCAACTACAACCCATTCAGAGCAAAGTTGTATCTTATCGAAATTCTACATCAAACCACAACTCAGCGCTTCGGGGTTGGAGCCGGAAGTTTGTTGTATCTTATCGAAATTCTACATCAAACCACAACAACGGCCTCATTAACGGTTTTTTAGGCCAGGTTGTATCTTATCGAAATTCTACATCAAACCACAACAACCAGGCGGGTGCTAATAATTTCAGCGGTGTTGTATCTTATCGAAATTCTACATCAAACCACAACTCTGGTGGTTCGCCTGTTAGCCCTGGCGCTGTTGTATCTTATCGAAATTCTACATCAAACCACAACATAAAGCGCAGAATACGGATAGGTAGGAGAGTTGTATCTTATCGAAATTCTACATCAAACCACAACAATTGTATGTATAATGAAATTCGATCGGCTGTTGTATCTTATCGAAATTCTACATCAAACCACAACAACGCGTTCGCCATAAATTAGGTCATTCTTGTTGTATCTTATCGAAATTCTACATCAAACCACAACGTAAGCAACGGCGAGACCGAGGTCCGAACCGTTGTATCTTATCGAAATTCTACATCAAACCACAACCTGATGAACGCCCTGCCTACGATTACCTTGTTGTATCTTATCGAAATTCTACATCAAACCACAACAACGTGTTCGCCATAAACTCGGCCACTCTTGTTGTATCTTATCGAAATTCTACATCAAACCACAACACTGGTCTCATCAATGGCTTCCTAGGTCAGGTTGTATCTTATCGAAATTCTACATCAAACCACAACGTCGGGCCTCATATTGATTGATAAAGTGTTACTTACGGGCTGTCTGCCACTATAAAAATACGATCGGGTGTTCCGACGAAGCCAGTTTGATGCATTTTCCGTATTTCAAAGAACGAAAATAACGATTTATCAGAAAAATTCCAATTGTTGCGGAATTTCCGGTTTTGCTCGTTCGCTTTTACCCCAAAAATTTAATATGTCTCCATACTGTTTGTCCGTTACAGCAAGAATACTTGTAAATCCTGTCGGAGGCATCGATCGTCGAACCCGCTTAATGTGAACCTGCATATTCTCCTTCGATGCACAATGGCGCACATAGACTGAATACTGCATCATTGTGAAACCATCTTTTTCCAACGCCTTGCGAAATTGCACCGCATGACGTCGTTCCGTTTTTGTATTGGTTGGCAAATCAAAAAAGACAAACAACCACATGATTCGATAAGCATTCAAGCGTACTTCTGACATTCGACTACTCCAATAAAGGATATGCAATCTTTTTTTGGGTTCCAGCAAAGCATTTAGCCAGGGAAGAGGCTGAAAACATAAGTCCTACTTCGAGAGGTCGCACAACCTTGTCGAAACGAGTATCGACAAACAGGAGCCGCAACAGTTCGCCTTTCACCTTTTTGGTCAGTTGTGTATTCCCGTTCCTGTAAAGTTGGTAGACCAATTCGTCGACATACGGTCGATAGGGTTCCATTACGTCATCGGCCAGCGGAAAGGAGTTGTAACGATTCCGATGGAAGATCCCGAATGCTGGGAACAGTCCGGAGCCCATGATCGCACGGGCCACGGCGGCTCGCAGGATCGTATAGCCGTAATTGAGCAGGTTGTTGGGCGGCGAACCTTCGCGGGAACGGTAAAATTCGGCACCGAACAGTTCTGACCAGTAGATTCTCGCTGCTATGCCCTCCCGGTTGTCGGCGTCGGCGCTCTTGACATTCATGTAGCAGGGTTTCAGTTTGTCTCCGTCATACCCCAGCTTCCGCAGCAAGGCAGCCTGGTTGCGGATTTTGGTCTCGACGATCTGTTTCCAAAGGCCCTTCTTCAGCGGTTCGGATGCAGCGATCTGCATCCGATAATGTTCACCTTGCGTTCTGTTTGAATCCAAATTCATCAACAAGGCGTTCGGCATTCGGTTCTCTCCGCACAGGATAACTGCCACGTTGTTGTCCGACAGCGCATTCAAGAGCGGCAGCGTGATGGAGGTCTGCTGGTCCTCCAGCACCACGAAGCCGATATCCTCGATCGGGATGCTTTTCCGTTGGTCGGGGGCCTCGCGCGTGTGGATGATCATCTGGCCGTTGCGCAGGCTCAAACAGTAGGGTGTCGAAAAAAACAAGGTTCGTTTCAGCATGGCCGGTCATCTTTGAATTTTATCTCGCCCGTTACGGTCAGTTCGAAATCATAACCTTCCACCAACATGTTAAAATTGGAAACGCTGAGGCGCAATTTCGGTGATGGATTGGATTGGCAGAATTGAGAGGTCCCAGCTCCATATAAGGAGGTAAGTGTTTTCTGATCTCGGGCCTCCTGATGAAAGAGGAACTGTACCCGTCCTTCTGCAGCCATTGCTGTTACCTTGTAGAGTCGTTTTACCAACTCCTTGCGGGTACATTCATAAAGTTCTGCCGGGGTATTTTCATAAAACAGGACCATGGTCCCCGTTTTTAAGATGTATTTCAAGGGGAAACCGTTCGTGTCGGTCTGCGGTACCAGATCGGGGCGGGCTTCCCGGTCAGCGCTGGCTTTGAAATATTGGGCAGCTTCGAGGTTGCTGACGAGTTCAAAGGTGCGTTTCGTTTTGCCCTTTTTGTCCTGGCCCTCATAGATGACCGTGCAATAGTTCCCCTCATTTACGACATGATAATCCCGCTTGTACTCTTTTGCAGATAGGTCGCGCTGTTTTTTTAGCGCGATCGGATGTTTGACACTCGGTGTGAAGATCCGCACCTTGCGGATGGGAATGCCCTTTTCCCGGTTCATCCAGATCGTGTATTCATCGGGATTCATCGCCGTCTTGAATCCGACCTCGTCGATTGCCTCCCGTACGCGATCCCGGACTGCATCGTCGATAATCTTGTCGATGTCCGTCGGCTGTAACTGCGCGAGCGATTTGCGGATGACATAGCGGATCTCTCCATCCTGCTTAATAGCGCCGTAGAAGGTATCCTGATGCAACCGGCAGCGAGCCGTGTCTCCTTGCTGGTAGATTGGTTCCCCGTCGGCATTCAACTTTATCCGGCCGCGAACCCGTAACTTCCTGCGCGTCTGTTTGGTCATGTTGTCGGGCGTGTGGTGGGCAACGAGCAGTTCGTCGGCCGCCGCCTTGACATCTTCGGTAAAGGTCGGCCAGGGTTTCTCGAAGCGGGGTTTGCCGCTTTCGCCGTAGCCGTATCGCTCCTCGTCGGCGACATATTGCGCCCAGCGGTCGTACTCCCGGCGGCCGATACAGGCGATCGTGATGGCGTCGATGCAGTGGTGGACGTGGTTCGTGCGCTCCTTGCGGGCATACTCCTCCTGCAGTCCCCACATCTTGCGGAACGCGGCGGTCGTGGAACCTTTGACCGTATAGATTCGGTCAAAAACCGTCTTCAGATAGAGCCGTGCATATTTGCCGATGATGCCGATGTCGACTCCCTGCCGATTGCTGAATCCTTCGGGAATCTCGGCCATGGTGAAGCGTTCGTATTTCCCGCGCCAGTAGTCGAGCTGCATCTGCAAATAGTGGCGGCGCTGAATGGCGTCGTCCTTTTCGGATTTAATCGCTGCGCTTTTGCTCCTGCGAACCTGGGCTTCAATCTGCTTTTGCAGACTCTCCATTTTTTCCCGCCAACCAAACGATTCGATCCGCTCCATGATCTCGACATGATTGGACAACTCGGCCGGCAGTTTCGCCCGTTTTGTCTCCCGGTTGAATCTATTTTCGCAGAGCGTCTTGTTCATCTGCGAGTCATCGCCGCCGCGAGCCTGCGGGAGCGTGTGCTCGATGTCGAAATCCGGAGCCGACCCGACGAAGTCCGAAATGCGGATTTGCCGCCCGGTATAGGGACAGACGTGCTGCTGTTCTTCCCACAGCCGGTATTTCAGCACTTCGTCGTCCGAGGGTTTTATCTCGCGGCCGGTTTCGGCGGCATACTGGCTGTGGATCTCTTCGGCATATTTCCGATTCTCAACCTCCCGTTCCCGCTGATACTGCTCGATGGCCTTCCGCCTGTTCGCATCATTGAGTCCGCGGGCGAATTCAATCCGGATCTTCGTGTCTCGGTCGATCCTGCCTTCGCGTAACAGCGTGTTTATCAGGTTGCGCAATCGGAACAGGGCCCGCATGGCCATCGGGTTGCGAATGGCCGCAGTACGTGGAGAGCCGAGCTGCAGAATGCCATTTGCCTTGGGTTGCGCATCCGGATAGGTCTCGATTTTCGAGGGATGATAAAGACGCATCAGACGAGAGGCATCCAATCCATGATCGCTGAAATAGTCGGCAATGCGGTGCTCCTTTGAATCGAACTTGTTATACGGATTTCGCTTGTAGTCAAGCAGCAGCGAGGCGATGTCCTGTTCGATTTCATGCCGACGGCTTTCGTCGGCATAGACCTCCTTCGGAAGTGCCGCCCGCAGGTTGGCCAGGAATACCGCCTCGTCGTACCGATAGCCACAGCGCAGATAGACCAGAATCTTGCCGATGGCATTTAGGCTCAACGCCGCGTAATCCTGCGGGAGTTTGATGGTTGCAAACGCTTTGGCTTGTTCATCCGTGAGTTGCAATTTTTCGCAGGCCCAGCTACGCAGCCGACCTTCGTCGTTGAACGAAAAGAGGGCGTGCCATACGTCATTCAACATCTGGTCCTCGTTTTTTCCTGCTCCAAGCAGGTAAAGGCTGCGAATCTCCGTAATCCAGTCGTCTCCGAAGATCGCTTGCAGCGATGCCGTGACGGGGCATCCCGATACGGTGGCCGTGCGGGCGAAATTGAAACGATAAGGAGCTTCTGTACGCTCCTCTTTGCAGGCATATTTCCCTTTGCCGGCGATTCTGCGGGCGATCTCTTCGAAATCGAAATAAGGCTTGCTTTTCCGGAAGAAGAGCGAACGAATCGTCTCGAACTCTTCCTGTGTCAAAGGTCGTGGAGCATTGTCGCCCGGTCCTGTAATCCGGATGTTGTTGACGAACGACAGCATCCGGAACTCCTCAAAACGGGGATGCGAAACGGGGCCCCGACTCTTCGTCGGCTCGAAGGTGCATCGGCCGACTGACCCCTTCTGCGATTTGAGGTCGCGCTGGAAAAAGATTGCCCGATGCAGCGCCTTACGCCATTCGTCGGGCAATTGCTGCCGGTCGCAGATGGCATTGAACTCGGCCAGGTAGTGTTCGTTGCGCGAGGTGTATTTGTCGCGGATTCGTTCCTTGTGTTGGTACAGTCCGTAGAAATATTCTCCGAGGTACCGACACCCTGCCGCTGCTATTTCAGCCGACAGATTTTTGATACACTCCTTGACCGTGCCGTCTTCTTTCTCATTTCCTGCTTCTTTGCGATTGCTGAGGAATCCGCGTCGCTGTGCCAAATGATAAAGCGCCCGGCCAAGCAGCCAGCGCTGTGTGCGATTCCCGAGATCGAGCCGCTCGGACAGGGCTACATAACGATCGTGGTAAGGATTTCGATCCCCATTGTCGTCGGTTCGCTGCCAACGGAGGAATTCATTGTCCTGCGGGTAACGTTTCTCTTTTTGCCAGGCGGTCAACAGCTCCTCGGGCAACGGCGGGCAAAGGTCGTAACGGATGAGTATTTTGAGCAGTTCGATTTTTCGCAGACGCCGCCGGAAATAGTGGCGGCGCAGTGCCCGGGCGCTCGTCCGATCCTGAACGGCAGGTTTTTCATTGTTTTTGTCGCGGGCAACTCCCTCCTGGAAAATGTCTACACCTTTGTCAATCAGCGTATATTCGTTCTCCGATTCATCGACAAGGGCCCATCCCAGTGAGTTGGTGCCAAGGTCCAAACCCAATACTTTTGCCATATGAAGAAAGTGTTTTCTGTAAAATTAAATAAAAAATTGCAGAAATTCATCTTTTTTTACTATATTTGTGGTGTAAGAATTCTACATCTTATCACAATAAGGCTATATGCCGAAGGTTTTCAACCTATTGTCTCCGCGTACTCCGTGGAGACTTTTTTTATATTTCGTGAATAATTTAAAAACCGTCGGTTGCTATTGCGGAGTGTGCCGGCGCTGTGGCTTTTTGCCTTCGGGAGTTCATGGTGCCGAAAACAGAAGGTCGCATGTCGGACCGTCCGCCACTCGCCGTGCGACGCACCGACATGAAGCATCTCCAATTGCAGCGTTCATCAAGGGCATATCGTTGGAATATGCAGGAATACTTTATATCGAGACTCTGAAACCGGGAAAACACGCGAATAGAAATTCAGCGACGCCTTCTGTTTCCGGGCGCATTCGTGCACGAGGCTCTGCCGCGGGCGGACGATGACGAACCGGATAAAAAGCGCACCCCGAAAATCCGGAAAGGGATTTCGGGGTGCGCTTCATTCGGGCGGGCGGCTGTCCGGCGCGTTATCGGGCGGGATGTTCCGGGCGTTTGCTGAAAATGGCCTTGATCCGGTCCATGTCGAACTTGGCCGAGCGGTCGTAGCAATAGATGCCGTTCTGTTCCTGTTCCACGTCCGTGAGCTGGGTGTAGCAATAGCCCCACACCTGTCCGGAGAGCGAGAGCAGCGCGTCTACCTGGCCTTCGAGCCGCGTGTAGAACTCTTCGAGCGTACGGGGCGCCTGTCCGTAACCCCACGATTCGGTCTGGGAATCCGTGGCCTGCTTCTCCTGGTCCTTCACCCATTTGATGCCGCCGAATTCATCGACCAGGTAGGGGCACGAGCCATCGTACTGCGGCCAGGCGTAGTTTGCGGTCGCCTTCACCTCGTTGAATCCGATGTTGCGCGTCTGGTCGCGGGTCGTCCGCAGGCGGGGATGGAAGAACGTGCCGTCGCTGAAGATTTTCTCTTTCAGTTTGGCCGGGTTCTGCTCGTAATTGTGGACGGCCCAGATGTCGGTCCTGACGACGGCGCCGCCGCTGACGGTGTTGACGGGGCGCGTCGGGTCGAGGCGTCCCGTCAGGTCGTAGACGTCGGAGGCGAAGCGCGGGAACTGCGTGTTGTCGGGCCACCACTCCTCGTTCATCGGCGTCCACGTCAGCAGCGAGGGGTGGTTCCGGTCGCGGACCACGCATTCGGCCCATTCGGAGAGGAAGTTGCGGGCCGTCTCCACGTCGTTGGCATCCATTCCCCAGCTGGGGCTTTCGCCCCAGGTGATGTAGCCGAGTCTGTCGGCCCAGTAATAGTAGCGTTCCTCGAAAACCTTCTGATGCAGGCGCGCGCCGTTGAACCCGGCGGCCAGTCCCAGTTCGATGTCGCGGCGCAGGGCGTCGTCCGACGGGGCGGTCCAGATACCGTCGGGGTAGAAACCCTGGTCGAGCACCAGCCGCTGGTAATAGGGTTCGTTGTTGAGGTAGATTTTGTTGCCTTCGATGTGGACCTTGCGCATCCCGACATAGGATTTCACGGCGTCGAGCACCTGGCCGTCGGGGGCGACCACCTCGTAGGTCAGGTCGTAGAGGAACGGGTCTTCGGGACACCAGAGCCGGGCCTTTTTGACCGGGATGACGACGACGCTGCTGTTCGACGCCCGGACCTGCCGCGTGCCGACGACCTTGCCGCCGTCCCGAAGGGTCACCCGGAGCGTGTTCGGGCTTTCCCGGAAGAACTGCGGGGCGACGATCAGCTGCTGCTGGTCGATGTCGGTCGTCATTTGGACGCGTGCGAGGGCCTCGGGAGCCACGGCCTCCATCCACACCGTCTGCCAGATGCCTGTCGTGCGGGTGTAGTCGCAACTGTGCGAGGCGTATTGCAGCGACTGTTTGCCGGCAGTCTGTTTGCCGCTGCGCAGGTCGCTCGTGGCGAAGACGACCAGACTGTGGCTGCCGCCCGGCTTCACGAATGCGGTGATGTCGTAGGAGAACGACGTGCTGCCTCCGAAGTGGCGTCCAACGAAGCGGCCGTCGACATACACCTCGGAGGTGTAGTACACGGCTCCGAAGTTGAGCATCACGTTGCGTCCCGACCAGTCTGCCGGAATGTCGATCGTACGCTGGTACCAGATGCGGCCGATGAAGTCCGTGTGGCCGACGCCCGAGAGCTTGCTCTCCGGGGCGAACGGCACGATGATTTTGCCGTCGAATCCCTTCGAGCCGGCGTAGCCGCGTTCCAGGCCGCTTGCGCCGAAATCGAACGTGTAGGTCCATTCGCCGTTCAGGTTGATCCAGTCCGTCCGCTCGAACTGCGGGCGGGGATATTCCGGGCGGGGGATCTGCGAAAACAGACACGCGGCCTGAAGCAGGAAAAAGAGGGTGATTGCGGTTTTCTTCATGGTTGTTTTTGGTTGGTTTGCTTGTTTTCGGGGTGGTTATTCCGGTGCGATGTCGAACCGGCCGGGCGGCTCCGTGCGCTGCGCCCCGGCGAGCGGCGGCAGCATGCCGCAAGGGAGCAGCAGCAGGATGTGCGCATGTTTCATGGCTTCGTCTATGGGTTTGCTGTGCCGAAGTTACGAAACTTTTTCGGAATACGGAGCGGGTCAGAGGTTAATTTTGCAGGGGAACAGGCTGAAGACCCGAAAAAAATAGACTATATTCGTACGATCAAAACTGCCCGACTGATAGGAAAAAGAGACTCTTGCACTGTTGGGGACCCTGCACCTTCGTCGGAGCGCAGGTCCCGTGGCCGACGCTTTTCAACGGCCGGAACCTGAAAGGCTGGAAGACGGTCGGCGGGACGGAATCGTTTTTGTGTTATATTTACGGATAAAACGAATGCGGTTATGGAACGGGAGAACGTCTTTTATATCAAAAACATGGTTTGCAACCGCTGCATTCTGGTCGTCACCCGGCTGCTCGAAAAAGCGGGGTTCACGCCCCTCGATGTCGGACTGGGAACGGTCGTCGTGCCGGAGAAGCCCGGCCGGGAGCAGCGGGAGACGTTCCGCAAACTGCTCGAAGCCTACGGGTTCGAACTGATCGACGACAGCCGGATGCGCCTCATCGAGCAGATCCGGATGGCCGTGATCGAATTGGTGCATTACAGCGAAGATGCCTCGAAAGTCAACCTGTCGGATTACCTGCGCGAACGCTGCCACCGTGATTACAGTGCGTTGAGCAAGCTCTTTTCGGAGGTCAACGGCATCAGCATCGAGAAATACTTCCTCGCCCAGCGGATCGAGCGGGTCAAGGAACTGCTGGCCTACGGCGACCTGACCGTCAGCGAGATCGCCGACAAACTCCGTTATTCGAGCGTGGCGCACCTCAGCGCCCAGTTCCGCGCCCAGACCGGGATGTCGCCCACTGAATTCCGCCGGCTGAAAGGACGCGGCCTGAAACCGCTGGATGAAGTGTAGGTATAAATCATATCCATAATTCTGTAACACCCGGAGCGTGTCGGGACCTTACCTTTGTTCCCATGGAAAAGAGTAAGATCATCACGAATACGTTCCTGGTCGCAGGCATGAGCTGCGCTTCGTGCGCAGTCCGGGTCGATAAGGCGCTCAACGGCCTGCCGGGCGTCGAGTCTGCGCATGTGAACTACGCTTCCGCTACGGCGCGGGTGGACTACCGTTCGGGGGAGTGCTCTCCCGGGACGCTGAAGCGGGCCGTGCAGGCGGCCGGTTACGACCTGCTGACCGACGCGGAAGGCCCGGCGGAGGACGAGGCGGCGCACGTCCGTGCGGCGCATTACCGGGCGCTCAAACGGCGGACTCTTTGGGCGGCGGGGCTTTGTCTTCCGATTGTGGCCGGAGGCATGCTGTTCATGGACGCTCCGGCCGTGAAATACGCCGTGTGGGCGCTCTCCACCCCGGTCGTTTTCGGACTGGGACGGGAGTTCTTCGTCAACGCCTGGAAACAGCTCCGCCACGGGGCGGCCAACATGGATACGCTGGTTGCCGTCAGTACCGGAATCGCCTATCTGTTCAGCCTTTTCAACCTGTTTTTCCCGGAATTCTGGCTGTCGAGGGGCATCGAGCCGCACGTCTATTTCGAGTCGGCGGCCGTCATCGTCGCCTTCATCCTGCTGGGGCGGCTGCTTGAGGAGCGGGCGAAGCGCGGCACGACGACGGCCATCGCGAAACTGATGGGCCTGCAACCGAAAACCGTCACGGTGATCACCCCTTCGGGCGAACGCTCCGTGCCCGTTGCGGAGCTTCGCGCCGGGGATCTGGTCGCCGTGCATCCCGGCGAACGCATCGCCGTGGACGGCACGGTGGCCGAAGGCGCGTCGTATGTCGACGAGAGCATGCTCAGCGGGGAACCGCTCCCCGTCTGCAAACAGGAGGGTGCGGCGGTGTTCGCCGGAACGATGAATGGCAACGGTGCGTTCCGTTTCCGGACCGACAGGGTGGGGCAGGACACGGTGCTGGCCCGGATCATCCGCATGGTGCGGGATGCGCAGGGCAGCAAGGCCCCCGTGCAGCGGACCGTCGACCGGATCGCCGGCGTTTTCGTTCCCGCCATCATCGTCCTCGCCGTGCTGACCTTCGCGGCGTGGATGCTCTTCGCGCCGGAGGAGGGCTTCACCCGCGGGCTGCTGGCGCTGGTGACCGTGCTGATCATCGCGTGCCCCTGTGCGCTGGGGCTGGCTACGCCCACGGCCCTCATGGTCGGGATCGGCAAGGGCGCCGGACAGGGCATCCTCGTCAAGGACGCTGCGAGCCTGGAGGTGGCCCGGAAGGTCGACACCGTGGTGCTGGACAAGACCGGAACGCTCACCGAAAGCCGTCCGTCGGTCGTGGACGCTGCGTGGGCCGAAGGGTCGGAGACGGCGCGGCGGATTCTGTTCAGCCTCGAAAAACGCTCGGGGCATCCGCTTTCGCAGGCCGTCGTCGAATCGCTCGGCGGGGAGCGGGACGTTCCCGTGACCGGGTTCGAAAGCATTCCCGGACAGGGTGTCCGGGGCGTCGCGGAGGGGCGGACCTGGTATGCCGGGAACGACGCGCTGCTGTCCCGCCACGGCATCGTGCCCGACGCCCGCCTGCAACGGCTGGCCGAAGGGTGGATGCAGGAGGCGAAGACCGTGGTTTGGTTCGCCGACGAGGAGCGGACGCCATATAATCACCGTCCCGGCCGATCCGGATATAATCACCACTGT
>OHAO01001686.1_pt1 | contig 14882 bp, 13 predicted proteins | sample 1577151 | NCBI WGS metagenome assembly OHAO01 (sample SAMEA3541585, study PRJEB24748) | human gut metagenome | biome: human gut; feature: human-associated habitat; material: faeces | place: China | collected 2012 | reverse complement strand
TCTACGAGGGCTCCTCCCAGGTCCAGCAGATGGTCATCTCCGGCCAGCTTTTGAAATGAGGAAGGGTATTGTCCGCTGGCCGTTTCTGGCAGTCGGCGTGGTGAGCATGCTCTTTGCGGGCATCATCTATGCCTGGTCCATCCTGAAGGCTCCGTTGGGGGACGCCTTCGGGTGGACCGCCTCTCAACTGGCCATGAACTTTACCCTGACCATGTGCTTTTTCTGTATTGGCGGCGTGGTATCCGGTGTGCTGACCAAACGGACCTCCCCCAAGGTGACCGTGCTGTGTGCGGCGGTCCTGTCCTGGGCAGGTTTTGCGTTGACCTCCCGCCTGTCCGGACAGGTAGTCATGCTGTATATTACCTACGGAGTTATGTGTGGCCTGGGCATCGGGATGGCCTATAATGCCGTGATCTCCTCTGCCAACGCCTGGTTTCCAGACAAAAAAGGTGTGTGCTCCGGGGCCCTAATGATGGGCTTCGGGGCCAGCACCTTGGTACTGGGAAATGTGGCCGGGACGATGATCGAGACGCCTGCTGTCGGATGGCGGGGAACTTATCTGATTCTCGGCGTCCTGATCGGGGTGGTCTTGCTGGTTGCAGCCCTGGTGATCCGACTGCCCTCTCCGGAAGAGGCAGGGGCCCTGCCCAAGCCTGAGCAGAAGAAGGCTCGTAAAAGCGAGAATTCTTTCGAGACTCGGGACTATACCACTCTGGAAATGATTCAGCGCCCCAGCTTCTGGCGTTTTTTCCTGTTCACGATCACCATGGCGGCAGTCGGAAATACAGTCATCAGCTTTGCAAAAGACTTGGCTCTCTCAGTGGGGGCTTCCGCCGCGCTTGCCACTACGCTGGTAGGAGTGCTGTCAGTCTGCAATGGATTGGGCCGCATCCTGTGCGGTGCCATTTTTGATGCGCTGGGCCGAAGAAAAACGATGTTACTTTCCAATGTGCTGACAATTTTGGCCCCAACTGTGACACTGGGGGCGATTTGGATGGGCTCGGTGCCACTGTGTGTGGCAGGGTTGTGCCTGACTGGCATTTCCTATGGCTGTGCTCCTACCATTTCTTCTGCGTTTGTGGCTACTTTCTACGGGGCCAAGCACTTTGCCATGAATTTCAGCATTGCAAACACCATGTTGATTCCAGCTTCCTTTACGGCTACTCTGGCCTCTGCTCTGGCAGCCTCCACCGGCGGCTACATGGCCTCCTTCCTGATGCTCATCGCTCTTACTGTGGTTGGATTCGTGCTCAATTTAAGCATTAAGCAGCCGTAATGGAGCCCTTTGCACCCCCTGCGTACGGCCATTAAGGCGATTTTGCCCTTGATGGCCGTACAGCTACTTTCGGAGAGACGGGCGGCCTTATGTTCCCCCGTTTGTCATTCTTCTGACGCAATCCTGCCGCTCGCCCCGAGTATTCGGCGGCGCTACGTTGCAAAGACCAGCACCAAGTTATGAATCGTATCCTTGTTGGAGTGTGGTATAATATCCTTAGACAGGCAAAAGTACCTGCGCAGGCTGCAAAAAGCGAGGTTAAATGTCGGAAACAAGAAGCTCTTTTCCTAAAAGATAATAAAGCGAAGCAGAGAGGCCGCACGAAACGTCTTCCATGAGAAATGAGGTAGAGATGGAGCAGATAAATGAGCAGGCAGTCTTTCTTCCGGTCCTTGAGGCCCTTTATGACGCTGTAATGGTCACCGACAGCAATGGTGTAATCATCTTAGCCAATCAAGCGACACTGGATTCCTTTTCCCTTACCCGGGAACAGTTGATTGGTAAGACCCCGTCCCAGTTGATTGCTGAAGGTGTCTACCTCAACTCCAGCATTACTAAAGCGATTGAGACAAGAGATACGGTGACCGAAATTATTCACTTTCCTAATGGCGCCCGCCGACTATCTACCAGTGTGCCCATGTTCGATACTGAGGGAGCCCTCTCCATGGTCATCACCAACTCCCGCGCTGAAGATATACTGAATGAATTTTCCAAACAGCTAGCCTATGAACAGGGGTTGCATGAGAAGTATCAAGAGATCGCCGCTTATCTGACCGACATACGTACGGATAAGGTAATTTATTGCAGTAATCAAATGAAGGACATCATGTCGATCTGCAATATCATATCCGGGGCTGACAGCACCGTTATGCTGCTGGGGGAGTCCGGTGTGGGAAAAGAGGTCATCGCTCATCACATCCACAATAACAGCCCCAGGAGGAAAAATGCCTTTATCCCGATCAATTGTGCCGCAATCTCAAAAGAACTGTTTGAATCCGAATTGTTCGGCTATGCACCCCACGCCTTTACAGGAGCCTCATCCAAGGGGAAGAATGGCCTTATCAAGCTGGCCCATAACGGTACTCTGTTCTTGGATGAGGTAGCGGAGCTGCCGCTGGATATGCAGACCAAGCTGCTCCGATTTCTTTCCACAAAAAAGTTCATCCCTGTGGGCAGCAACAAGCCAGAAGAGGTGGATGTGCGCATTATAACTGCCACTAACCAGGATTTATTACAGATGACGAGGGAGAAAACCTTCCGGACAGACCTCTATTATCGGCTTAATGTGATCCCCATCCGTATCCCCCCCTTACGGGAACGGATTGAGGATATCAAGGTGCTATCAGAGGCCTTTCTTGCCACATACAACCAGAAATATAAAAAAGCTATCCTTTTTGCTGAGCAGGAGATGGAGCTTCTGAAGGCTTATCCTTGGCCAGGCAATGTACGGGAACTTAAGAATATTATTGAACGCACTGTGGTTATGTGCCAGCAGGAAAACGTAGGGGATTTTCTGCAGGCCTCCCTTTTTGGTACCAACGGGATGGATGTCCTCAATTATGGCGAAGGCTTTCATATCCGCTTTGATCTTCCACTCAAAGACGCCTTAGAATCGTTTGAGAATTACTATATCAATGCGGTTTTGGAGGAGAACCATGGAGCACTGAATGAGGCGGCCAAAGTCCTTGATATCCATCGGACAACGCTCTACCGCAAGAAAAATCCCGAGCCAAAGGCGCGGCTGTCTACACAGGACAAGGGACCTGGAAAGAATGACGAGCAAGCTTGTGTTGGAACAGATGACGTATAGGCAAAAAATACTGCGCGACTGCGCTGACATAAGCCCGCATCTTCTCCCCCTTACGATAGCATATCTCAGCAATCAGGCAATACCCAGTCTGCCCGGTTGCATCCAAGCTTATCTTTCACTATAATGAATCTGACCTGTTTTCAAAAGCAGGTCAGATCGGAGGACTCTCATGCTCACCATCACGCTGGAACCACACGGCGCCCAGCCTCTTTATGAACAGCTCTACCGCGGTATTCGGCACAAAATCGAACAGGGGGCCCTGGCTGCCGGCGAACGGCTCCCCTCCAAGCGGGCCCTGGCCGCCCATCTGAAGGTCAGCGTAGTGACCGTAGAGGGGGCCTATGGCCAGCTCCTGGCGGAGGGCTATCTGCGCTCTGAGCCCAAACGCGGCTTTTTTGTCCAGCCCTTCGAAGCGCAGTCCGCCCCAGCCGCCATCCCAGCCCGGCCTTCCGCCGCTGCGTCTGTAAAGGAAAAAAGCATTCCATATGATTTTACCACCAATGCGGTAGACACCGCCCGCTTCCCCTTCTCCACCTGGGCCAGACTCATGCGGGAGGTTCTGACGCAGGAGGACAGCGGCCTTCTGGCCGCCAGTCACCCCCAGGGGGTGGAGGAGCTGCGGCAGGCCATCGTCCGCTACCTGGGAGACTTCCGCGGTATCCAGGCCGAGCCGGAGCAGATTGTGGTGGGCGCCGGGTCTGAATACCTGACCGGCCTGCTGACCCAGCTCCTGGGCCGGGAGGGGGGCTACGCCGTGGAGGACCCCGGATACCGGAAGCCCGCCCGCATCCTGGCCAACAACGGCGCGCAGGTGCTGCCCATCCCGCTGGACGCCCAGGGACTGCGGGTGGATCTGCTGGAGCGGAGCCGCGCACGTGTGGCCCACGTCACCCCCTCCCACCACTTTCCCCTCGGTATGGTCATGCCCGTGACCCGGCGCAGGGCTCTCCTGTCCTGGGCGGGACAGTCGGAGGACCGCTATATCATTGAGGACGACTACGACAGCGAGTTCCGTTTTTCCGGCCGCCCTATCCCCGCTCTCCAGAGCCTGGACACCGGGGAGCGGGTCGTCTATCTCAACACCTTTGCCAAGAGCCTGGCCCCCTCCCTGCGCATCAGCTACATGGTGCTGCCGCCCCATCTGCTGGCCCGTTACCGTCAGGAGCTGCAGTTCTATTCTTCCACGGTCCCCTCCTTCGAGCAGTATGCGCTGGCCCGATTCATGGAGCGGGGGCACTTTGAGCGCCATATCGCCCGCATGCGCACGCTTTATAAGGGAATCCGGGACTCCCTTCTGTTCGCCGCCCGGGAAGAGGGGATCACCTCCCGCGGGACCTTCTCCGGCGCGGAGGCGGGCCTCCACCTGCTGCTGCAAATGAACAACGGCATGACAGAGCCGGAGCTGGTCCGCCGGGCGGCGGAGGCCGGCGTGGGCGTCTATCCCCTTTCCAGCTACTATCTGGCGCCCGGGGCCCGCTCTGCCCTCCCCACGCTGGTCATGGGCTATGCCCGGATGCGCGGGGAGGACATGGCGCCCGCCTTCTCACTGCTCCGCAAGGCCTGGGCACTGGACCGGCCCTGACAGATGGGGCCGGTTCAGTCGCCGGGCCCCTCCTCCTGCATCCGGATCATCCGGTAGCCCACGCCGATGTGCGTCTGGATATACCGGGGCCGGGAGGGATCTGTCTCGACCTTTTTACGCAGGGTCGCCATGAACACCCGGAGGGAGGGGGTATCCGACGGCAGGGTATTCCCCCAGATTTCCTTCATAATGTAGTTATGGGTCAGCACCTTTCCTGTATTTCGGGCCAACAGGCACAGCAGCCGGTATTCAATCGGCGTAAGGTGGACTTCTCTGCCGCATTTGTACGCACAGCCGGCCGCGTAGTCGATCTTCAGGTCTCCGTTTTCATAGATGCTGTTCCCTTCGCTGGACTTCAAAGTGTCATACCGTACCCGGCGCAGGGCGACCCGCAGCCGCGCCAGCAGCTCTTCCACGGAAAACGGCTTGGTCAGATAGTCGTCGGCTCCGGCGTCCAGCGCGCTGACCTTGTCCATATCCTCACTTCGGGCGGAGACCACGATAATGGGGGTATTGCTCCAGGAACGCACCTTTTTGATGATATCCACCCCATCCATATCGGGCAGGCCCAAGTCCAGTAGGATGACGTCGGGATGGCTGGAGGCTGCCTCCAGAATGGCAGCAGCGCCGGTCCGGGCCTTGTGGTACTGATAGTTCTGTGTCTCCAACGTCGTAGTAATCAGATTGCCGATGGCCACATCATCCTCGACCACTAGAATTTGCGGTTTATTCAATGGGATTCACCTCCGCAGAATGCAGCGTAAACATAAAAACGGCGCCGTGGGGCGCGTTGTCCTCGACGGATATGGTGCCGCCGTGGGCCGTCACAATCGACCTGCAAAGGGAGAGCCCCAGGCCCAGCCCCCTCCTTCCGTCCCCACGGTCGTTGTTGGCCGTATAAAACATATCAAAGATCTTGGATTTGGCTTCCGGGCCCACGCCCGGTCCGTCGTCTGCCACCCGCACTTCCACCATATCCCCCCTCCTTGCGGCAGAAAGTACGATATTGGACCCAGGCGGCGTATACTTGATGGCGTTGTTCACCAGATTGATGACCACCTGCACCATCAGCCGGGCGTCCATCCTGGCCATCAGCAGGTCATCCCCCAGTTCCACCGTGATGCGGTGTTCCGGCGCATGGCGGTCCAAATGGGCCAACGCCTCCTGAAACACCTCGTCCAGAAGCTCCGGCTGCATACGAAGCTCCATGGTGCCGTTCTCAATGCGGGTAACGGACAGCAGGTTTTCCACCAGATTGGTCAGCCACATGCTGTCGTCATAGATGGAAAGGTAGAGCTCGTGCCGCTTCGATTCATCCAGCAACGCTGAATTCTCCACCAGAATGCCGGCATTTCCCGAAATGCTGGTCAGCGGCGTGCGCAGGTCGTGGGAAATCGCCCGCAGCAGGTTGGCCCGCAGCGCCTCCTGCCTGGCCTTTTCTTCGATCTCCCGGCGCGCCCGATCCAGCATGGTCTTTTCCAGTACCAGGCCGCACTCGTCCAGGATAGCGATCATCAGATTCTTTTCAAAGGCATCCGGTTCTGCTCTCTCCGCCATGGAAATCCCCGCTACGGCCAGCACCCCGCGCTCGCCCCGGACCGCCAGATACAAACAGCGGGCGCTGGGCAGCGTATTGGTCGTCGCGCCCGCGTGCTTGTTGTTTTTCTGCACCCAGCAGGCCACCGTCCGCTCCTCCGGGCGCAGATAAATGGCCGTATCCTCCTCAGACTGCGCGGGGTAGACGCGGGGGCTTTCCGGCATCTGCCCGCCGTTCACTGGGTAGAACAGGACTGTCCGCTCCAGCAGCTTGCGCAGTTGCCCCGCCGTGGTGTCCAGTATGGCCGTCTCCCCCTCTGCCTTCTGGAGCTTTTGGCTGGTCTCCAGCAGAACCTGGGTGCGGTAAGCCTTTTGAGCTGCCTGCCTGGCCTGGCTTTTGACGCGCAGGGTCAGAGAACTGGTCACCAGGCTGGCTACCAGCATGACGGCGAAGGTCAGTGGATAGCCCGGGTCGTAGGCCAGCAGGGTAAAGCGCGGCACCGTAAAGAAGAAGTTGTAGACCAGAACGCTGACCAGAGAAGCCGCAGCCCCATAGCCCCTGCCCCCCGTCCACACCGAAGTGAACAGCACCCCCAGGATGTAGACCGTAACAATGTTGGCCTCACTGAAGCCCAGCAGGTAAAAAAGCCATCCCACCACCGTGGCCAGAGCCAGGCACAGCGCCGTTTTTCCCGCATCCGCCCAAGAGAAATGGGGATGCCAACGCCGCGCCTCCTCCCGGGGGCGGTAGGGCGGCTGGTTGTCAGGGATGATATAGATATCCAGATCCGGCGAGCACTCCGTCAGCCGGTCCACCAGACTCCTGCCCCGGGTACGCAGCGAGCGCTTTCGGTTGCTGCGGCCCAACACGATCTTGGAGACCCCGGCGGTACGGGCATATTCGGCAATCTGGACGGCCGCATCGTCGCCATAGGCGGTAGCAATACGGGCTCCCAGCTCCTCCGCCAGACGCAGGTTGGCCCGGAGCCGCCGCCGATCCTCGGCGTTTTGGGTCTGAAAATCCGGCGTCTCCACGAAAAGGGCCGTAAACTCACTGTGGAAGGCCTCCGCCATTCGGGCCGCGGTGCGGATCACCTTGGCGTTGGAGGGCGAAGCCGACAGGCAGGTAAGCACATGCTCGTCCCCCACACTGGGACGGCCCGCTGCTTCGGAGGTCCTGCCCAGTCGGTCGGCCGTGCGGCGCAGGGCGATCTCCCGCAGGGCCGCCAGGTTTTTCTGGGTAAAGAAGTGGTCCTCGGCCCGGCGGGCCTGAGCCGGCCGGTAGATTTTCCCCGCCCGTAGCCGCTCCAGCAGGTCGGCCGGTTCGATATCCACCAGTTCTACCTGGTCGGCGGAATCGAACACCTTGTCCGGCACCCGCTCTCGGATGGATACGCCGGAGATGGCGGCTACAATGTCGTGCAGACTTTCCAGATGCTGGACATTGATAGTGGTATATACGTTGATCCCCGCCCGGAGCAGCTCTTCGATATCCTGATACCGTTTGAGATGGCGACAGCCCGCCGCGTTGGTATGAGCCAGTTCATCCACCAGTAGGAGCTGTGGGCGGCGTTCCAGGGCCCCATCCAGGTCGAACTCCTGAAGTTGAATCCCCTTATATGGGATGCGCCGCGGCGGCAGCCGCTCCAGCCCCTCCAGCAGAGCCTGCGTCTCGGGGCGGGTGTGGGGCTCGATGTATCCGGCCACCACGTCCGCGCCCATGCTCTTGGCGTGATGGGCGGCCTCCAGCATGGCGTAGGTCTTGCCCACACCGGCCGCATAGCCGAAGAAAATCTTCAGCTTTCCACCCGTCTGTTCTTTCTGGGGCCCCACCTCCATAAGCGGTTCCCCCGGGTCGGGCCGAAAATCCGTCATCGGCTTCACCTCCTATGGAATTGAGTATATCATATCCTACAGGTTCGCTGTATTAAGATTATGTTAAGACCCATTTTTAACGTAATCTTAACACAGCGGCTTTTTCTTTAACAGGGACCTAACCCGCGTTATGTTATGATGGCGTTAAGAATTCGGGGGGCGCCTTGCTCCTCGGCATGGATCGTGGGGGAACGGCTTGGCCTTCTGGAAAAATGAACATGTAACACCTGCTCAGGTCATCATATTGGGTTTTCTGCTCCTCATACTTACCGGGACAGGGCTTCTGATGCTTCCCGTCTCCAGCCGTTCGCCCGGCGGCGCCCCCTTCCTTGATGCGCTTTTTACCGCCGCATCCGCTACCTGTGTCACCGGGCTGGTCCTGCACGATACCGTCACCTACTGGTCTGAGTTTGGGCAGGCGGTGATCCTTCTGCTCATCCAGACGGGCGGTATGGGCGTGGTCACTACGGCTGTCGCAGTCTCGCTGTTCACGGGCAAGCGCATCGGCCTGCGGCAGCGCTGCCTCATGCAGGAGGCCATCGCCGCCCCTCAGGTGGGCGGTATCATTCGAATGACGGGCTTTATCCTGAAAGCCACCTTCCTGATGGAGGCGGCCGGGACCCTTTTCCTCGCGTTGCGCTTCTGCCCGGAGATGGGGCTCTTTCCGGGACTATGGTTCAGCCTCTTCCACTCCGTCTCCGCCTTCTGCAATGCCGGATTCGACCTGATGGGAGCCGCGGGACCCTTTTCCTCTCTTACAAATTATGTTGGGGACCCTCTGGTGTGCGGTACCATCATGGGCCTGATCGTCACGGGCGGCATCGGCTTTTTCACCTGGGAGGACCTTTGCCGCCACCGCTGGCATTTGCACGCTTATCGCCTTCAGTCCAAGCTCATTTTGACCATTACGGCGGCGCTGATCCTCCTCCCGGCACTTGCCCTCTATCTGTTCGAGTTCTCCCAGCCGCGCTGGGAGACCCTCACCTTCTCCGAGCGTCTGCTGGCCTCTCTCTTCCAGTCGGTCACTCCGCGCACCGCCGGCTTTAACACCGTCGATCTGACCCGTTTGGCCGGCAGCTCCCAGATGCTCCTGATCCTCCTGATGCTCGTCGGCGGCTCCCCCGGCTCCACCGCCGGCGGCTTCAAGACCACCACCCTGGCCACCTTCCTGCTCAGCGTCCGGTCCGTATTCCAAAAGCGGGAGAGCATCCAATGCTTTGGACGCCGCCTGCCTCCCGCTACCCTGCGCAGCGCGGTGTCCATCTGTACGCTGTATGCCACCCTCTTCCTCACCGCAGGGGTGCTGATTTCGGCCTGGGATGGCGTCCCCCTCTCCTGCGCCCTTTTTGAGACGGCCTCCGCCATCGGCACTGTGGGACTTTCCCTGGGGATCACCCCGGAACTGAGCGGGCTCTCCCGTCTGGTTTTGATTCTGCTCATGTACTTTGGTCGAGTGGGCGGGCTCACCATGATGTACGCCCTGCTCTCTACCAGCCACGTCCCGGCCCCCGCACAGCTCCCCATGGAAAAAATTGCAGTCGGATAAAGGAGTCTTCCCCTATGAAATCAGTTCTTCTGATCGGCCTGGGCCGCTTCGGCCGCCATATGGCGCTCAAGCTCCACGAACTCAAGCACGAGATCATGGCGGTGGACAGCAGTGAGGAACGGGTCAATGAGGTTCTCCCCTTCGTCACCACCGCCCAGATCGGAGACAGTACCAACGAGCAGTTCATCGCCTCCCTGGGCGTGCGAAACTTCGACCTGTGCGTGGTGGCCATCGGCGATGATTTTCAGAGCTCTCTGGAGACCACCGCTCTTCTAAAGGAATACGGCGCGCCCTTCGTCCTCTCGCGGGCCGCCCGGGACGTCCACGCCAAGTTCCTGCTGCGCAACGGAGCCGACGACGTGATCTATCCGGAAAAGCAGATGGCGCTCTGGTCGGCCGTACGCTACAGCTCGGACAACGTGTTTGACTATATCGAACTCACACCGGAGCATGCCATCTATGAGACCCAGGTCCCGGAGCCGTGGGTGGGCAAGACTATCGTGCAGCTGGCTGTACGGCAGAAATACCACATCAGCATCCTGGCCATCAAGCGCAGCGGCCGTCTGGAGCCTCTTCCCGGCCCAGACCATACCTTCCAGCGCGACGAGACGCTGCTCGCCCTGGGCAGCAACCGAGACATGCAGAAATTTCTCCATCTGTAAAAACCCAGCGCCCCTTGCAGCAGACATTTTGCCGCAGGGGGCGCTGTCCTTTGCCGCAGGCTCTTAACCCGTTCTTAACGCCGCCGCTCAAACACAAACACTTCATAAACAGCAGGCGTGCTATCCTGTAAGAAAGGACGTGGTGATATGGCAATTCTCACAATACTTGTCGCCTTCCTCCTGTTCGGCGTACTCGGCCCCCGGTGGATGGACCGGCTTGACCGCTTCATCGCCGGAGTTCGGCACGGAGCAAACGGGGACGCATCGGAACCACATTCGCACACCGCAGTCAAATAGAGGCCGCAGCACCATGGGCGCATCCATATGGATGCGCCCGTCTCCTGTTCTAACGCCCCGCTTTGGGGCTGTCCGCCCGCTCGGCAAATACCGCGCCGCCAAGCATCAGCGCTGCGCCGAGCACTTGTGCTGGCAGCAGCCTCTCCACCAGGAAGAGTCCAGAGAACAGGACTACGGATAGCGGCTCCAGATAACCGCAGACCGCAACCGTCTGCACCGGCAGCCGGCCGATGGAAGAAAAGTAGAAGTAACAGCCCACGCCGGCGCTGATCAGCCCCAAGGCCAAGGCGGAGAGGGAATCTTTCCCCTTGACCCAAAATACCAGTTCTTTTCGCTGTCCAGGCCGAGGCATTGGCCACAATGCCGTTGGATCCAAACAACAGCAGCGCCGATTTCCATTTCAAATCGGCCATTTTTCCGCAGCCGCCCTTTTGCTCCATCTCTCTGTCCGTTATATGGCAATGCCCGCAGGGGGATGGCCTGTGATGGCTACGAGTATTCAAAAATATATAGCCTTCATCAAGACCGTGGAGTACGGCAGCATTACTAAGAGCCCTGAGGCGCTGTCCTACTCTCAACCCGGCATCAGCCGTTCAATACAAAAATAGGAGCGCCCCAAGGACGCCCGATGGAACGATACGTTCCGTACAGGATGAGAGACCGCGCTGTTTAAATCATAACCACCGGCCGTGCCGGTGGTTTGCACAAGCCCCCTTGGGGCATGTCCCGGGCAGAGCCTATAGGGCTCATCGAACAGTCTGCCAATCGCGCAGATTTCCCGGGCATGCCCCTAAAGGGGCTATTTTACTTGCCTTCTTTTACTGGCTGACCCGTAAACGGGTCAATGTACTCTTTGATACTCATTTGGTCATCTGTATAGTCCTCCTGCAGCTGATTCCTGATATATTGCTCTATTGCTCGCCGATTTCGTCCTACCGTGCTCACATAATACCCTCTGCACCAGAAATGGCGGTTCCCATATTTATATTACATGTTCGCATATTTTTCATAGATCATTAGGCTACTCTTCCCTTTTAAGTACCCCATAATCTGCGACACACTATACTTCGGCGGGATACTCACAAGCATGTGTATATGATCTTTGCACGCCTCTGCTTCGATAATTTCTTCCCCTTTGTATTCGCACAATTTTCTTAGCATCTGTCCAATATCCTGCTTTATTTTCCCGTATATCACCTGTCTCCGATATTTGGGTGCAAACACAATATGATTAGCTCCTATTAGGAAAACACACTGTCAAAGGGGTATGTAGCGGGGGTTAGCCCGCTACTGCGGGTTTTGTGGTGTTGATTTCAATGTATTCTGCTATGCGTCTAAATTCATCCGCAAACTTAAATCTCACACTAATGTTTCCATTCTCATAAACCTTGATATGGTCGATCAGCTCAACGAGAAGTTCCCGAGAAAGCTGGTCGATATTTTGATGCTTTGTAAAGGCCACCAATGCGGGATGCTCACTCTTTACACCGTTTGCCAGTTCCGCCCGTTCAGCGTTCAGCCGGGCCAGCACATCCGTAAGAGCGATGGTCTGTCGTTCATAATCGGCTTTCATATCCCGGTAGTCCTGCTGGGTAATTTCCCCGTCTTTCCAGTCTTGATAAAGGGATTGCTTGTAGCGGCTGATTTTTGCCAGTTCCCGCTCCTTCGCAGCAATCAGTTCTTCCAAATGGATGGACTTGCTCTTTTTGACCGGGGCGGTGTTAATGCGGGCAATCATTTCCGAGTATGAAACAGCCAGATGGACTTGCTGTTGTACCGCAAAGAGGACAGCGGCCTCCAGACGGTTATGCTTGATTGAGTGCATTGTGCAGGCTGTCCGGGAGCGGTTCTTGTAGGTGGAGCAGGCATAGTACACATTATTGTTGTTGCCTACGCTCCGGGTAATTGCCCGCCCGCAGTCAGCACATTTCAGAAAACCGCTGAACAGGTGGACTTCCCGGCCTTTTGGAGAAGTACGGGTATCCCGCTGTAAAAGGGCCTGTACCTTATCAAAGGTTTCATAATCAATGATTGCCTCATGCGTACCAGCTACTTCCACCCATTCTTCACGGGGAACGCTTTCAACCTCGTGTACCTTATAGCTTTTTACCCGACTGCGGCCCTGTGCCAAATCCCCGGTATAGGTGGGGTTCGTCAGAATGGAGTGGATCATGCGGGCTCCCCACATAGGATCGTCATATCCTCTTGTTGAAACGGGTATGCCCTTTTGCAGTTTATAAGCCGAGGGGCTGGGTACGCCGTGTTCATTCAGATACAAAGCGATGGCCCGTTTCGATGTTCCTTTTAGGAACAAAGAGAAAATAAGTTTGACGATTTCAGCGGCATCGGGATCGATGATCAGCCGGTGCTTGTCCTTTGGGTGCTTCACATATCCATAAGGAGCAAATGCGCCGATGTACTGACCGTTGCGCCGCTTGTAGTCAAATACCTGGCGAATTTTCTTTGAGGTCTGGTAGCAGTATTGATCGTTCATCACATTTGTAATCGGGACGATAATACTGGAAACGCTGTCCGGGTTGAGATAGCTGTCCACATTTTCAGCAAGACTGATAAAACGGACACCCATCTGAACAAACAGGTTATCAATCAGACTTCCCGCATCGCTGTAATTTCTTGCAAAACGGGAAAGGTCTTTTACTACCACGCAGTTTATTTTCCCGCTCATTACATCGGAAAGGAGCCGCTGAAAATTCTCCCGGTTGGCGTCCGTTCCTGTGTGTCCATCGTCTACATATTCGGAAACACTTTCAAATTCTCCGATATGCTTCTGGTAAAAGTCATTGAGCAGATCACGCTGGTTGATGACGCTGTTGCTGTCGTCCTTTCCCTTTTTCAAGTCCTCCTTGGAAAGCCGGATATATTCGCCCAGCCGCCAGCGGCGGACGGTATAAGAGGGAGAGAAACTCTGTTGCAATCCTCTGTTTTTTGCTCGTGCCATTGTTCCTCCTTCCCTATCACATTACATCTATATTATACCTCTGCCCGGGCGGGACAACAAGGATGCCTCCGCCTCGGGACACTTTGTCTCGAAGTAGAAACGGGCCATAACCGAAGTTACAGCCCGCTTTTTTGCCGGAGCAGGAAGTCCGTCAGCGTGTCCTGTAAGGACGGCCCGCTTTCCGCAAATTCAATTTTTACACCGATCCCGCCGATGCAAAAGCAGTATGGATTTTCTACCGCCTGCAAAAACAGAGCGATCCGCTCCTCCCGGGGGAGAGAGGTGTCAAAGGCCATACCGCTCACATCCGGCAGGGACTCGGGAGCCACTGCGCCGATGTCAACGCTTTTCATTTGTTCCAGTTCCTTTGCCGTTAATCTCACGGTAAAACCTCCTTATCAAAAATAGGATACGCCTCCCGCATATCGTGGGGAAACGCAAGAGGGCAGCACCTAAACGATGCTGCCCTCTTGCCTCACTCCATGTAAGTATAAAATAGAGAACGCCGCTCCCATTTTCTTGCCCTGTCCAAAGACAACCATGCTCAAAGCGGCGTTCCCTCGCAGATAAGGGGACAGCCCGGAGGGACAAGCGGCCAGCCTGTCCTATGCCGGATCGTGGCCGTGGGTTGGCCCGGCCCAGTTGCGGCGTTGGTGTTGTTCGCTCGTTCTTCCAAAGAAAAAGTCACAGCGCACCCGCCGCCCGGCTCCCCGGACTATGCCCGGGGCCGCCGCTGTTTATCTGCGAAAAGAAGAATATCTTCTTTCATAAACCGAGACATTTTTTCATCATTTCCAAGTGGGGAAAATGAAAAAATCAAAAAGTTTTTTTCATGCGCTCAAGGCCACGCTTGATCGACTGGCGGACAGACTCCTCATGTACGCCCTCGGCCTCGGCAATTTCCTTGATGCTCTTTCCGAGAATGATGTGGGCATCAATCCTGCGGCCCTGGATCTCCGGCAAAGAGTTGAGTGCGTTCCACAGACGGATGAACAGCTCCATGCGCTCCAGAAGCTCCTGGGGCGTTGGCTCATGCAGGCAGGCGGAATATTCGATCCCGTCATCGCAGTCCAGAGAATATTGCGCCTTATGCCGGGAGAGCCGCCGCTGGTAGGCCATTTCGTGTCGGGCATCGGACACAAACACTTCGGCTACCTCGTCAGAAACCTCGATAAACTGATCCTGTGTGTACCAATAATAAAAATCCTTCAGATTGATTGTAGTCATAAATAAACCTCCGTTTCGGTGTTGGGTGGATGAGTGACCGAAACGGGGCTTGGCGGAGAGCGGCATCCTGGGGAGCCGCCTGTGGTGTCGTAGCACTCGACTACCGTGGCGA
>OHAO01001675.1_pt1 | contig 14953 bp, 14 predicted proteins | sample 1577151 | NCBI WGS metagenome assembly OHAO01 (sample SAMEA3541585, study PRJEB24748) | human gut metagenome | biome: human gut; feature: human-associated habitat; material: faeces | place: China | collected 2012 | reverse complement strand
CAGGAGGGGGTCAAAGGGGGAACCCTCGCCGGGGGTTCCCCCTTTGCGGGCGGCCCCCGCCGCCCGCAGCCCCTGCCCGCACCGCCAAACGACGCTTTTATATGGTAATCCGCCCCGTTCCTTTGAGCAAGGCCAAAGAAACGGGGCGGATTTGCAGCGCAAGGTAAAGCCGATCAGCGACAAAACGGCGAGTGCGTGCGGCTTCAATAGACTCTCGCATCTACGAACCGGGCGAGATCGTCGGGCGACAGGATGATCTGGAGCCCGCGCTGGCCGGCGCTGACGGCGATCTCGTCGAAAAGGATGCTCGTCTCGTCTATATAGGTCGGATACTTTTTCTTCATGCCGATGGGCGAGCAGCCGCCGCGGATGTAGCCCGTGAGAGGCAGCAGCTCCTTCACGTGTATCATCTCCAGCTTTTTGTTGCCGGAGACGGAGGCCGCGCGGCGCAGGTCCAGCTCGTCCGAGACGGGGATACAGAAGACGAGCAGCCCAGTCTTGTCGCCGCGGGTGACGAGGGTCTTGAATACCTGCTCCTCCGGCAGGCCGACCTGCTGCGCGGCGTGCTTGCCGGAGAGGTCAGATTCGTCGTATTCGTACTCCGCCGTGCGGTAGGCTATGCCCGCTGCGTCCAGCAGGCGCATGGCGTTGGTCTTTGTCATTTGCCTCCCCCTATCTGCGCCGCGCGGCGCTCGCAGACGCTGCGGACCAGGGCCTCGTCCAGCTCCGGGAAGGTCAGGACGGGCGCGGGCGCGTCTTCATAGGGCCGCAGCTGGAGCCGGTAAAAGGCAAGGTCGCGCCAGCGGCCCAGCTTCCAGCCGGTCTTGAGGTCCGTATATACCAGGCGGAAGCCCATGCTCTCGTGCAGGCGCTCGCTCGGCGGGTTCGGCACGGAGACGGTGCCGTAGATGTTCACGTAGCCCTGCGCTTTGAGCAGATCCAGCAGGGCGCCGTAGAGCGCGCGGCCCAGGCCGCGTCCGGTGCAGCCCTGTTCGAGATACACGGACAGCTCCGCGTCCCAGTCATAGGCGGCGCGCGGCCGATAGCGGTGGGCGTAGGCGTAGCCCACGGGCCGGCCGTCGCGCTCGCACACGAGGAAGGGATAGCCTTTCAGGGTGTCTGTTATGCGGGCGGTGAACTCCTCCGGAGTGGGCGCGGGGGACTCAAAGGTCAGTCCCGTCTCGGTGTAGGGCGCGTAGACGGCGGCCAGGGCCGGCCCGTCGGCCGCCTCCGCCCTGCGTATCGTAAAGCTCATAATATCCCGGTCCTTTCAGGGAAATTCTAACCTTTACTGAACTCCGCGTCAAGGATTAACGGAAAATTCACAGCTTGAGCCATGATTGTCGCTTGTAAAATCCGGATTTGATGTTATAATCTTTTCGTTATATACGGAGAGGTGTCCGAGCGGTTTAAGGAGCCGGTCTTGAAAACCGGTGACCCGGCAACGGGCCATGGGTTCGAATCCCATCCTCTCCGCCAAAATGGCCGGGCACGGCTGTGAGCCGTGTCCGGCGTCGCGATTGTCCCTTCGCCGCAGGCGTTGGCTCGGCGGAGGGAACATTCTTATTATAATGGGGGATGAGCATGTCAAAGTTCAGGGTGATAACGGACGGCTCCGGGGATCTGTCGCCGGAGCTCATAAAAGAGAGAGATATAACTGTCGTTCCGTTTTACGTCATGCTGGGCAGCGGGGACTACCTGAAGCAGGACGCCGACATAGGTACGCCGGAGTTCTACGAGTGGATGGTATCGCATCCGGGCGTGTATCCGAAAAGCTCCACGCCTTCGACCCAGGACTACCTCAAGGTCTTCCGCGAGGTCGCGGAGGCGGGCGAGCAGGCCATCTGCATCTGCATCACCGAAAAGTTCTCGAACTCCTATCAGACCGCGCGCATAGCGCTGCAGCTGCTGCGCGAGGACTATCCGGACGCGAAGATAGCCGTCTACAACTCCATGGTGAACACCGTGCTCCAGGGCCTATACGTCCTGGAGGCCTGCGATCTGCGCGACGCCGGCTTTGAGCTGGACGAGGCGGTCCGGCGCCTGGAGGAGATAAGGCCCACTGGGCGCATTTTCTTCACCATAGGCAGCATGTCCTACCTCAGCATAGGCGGGCGCATAGGCAAGCTGGCCGGCAAGGTCAGCACCATGCTAGGCATCCGGCCCATCATCACGCTCAAAGAGGGCGAGATCTTCCCCTCCGGCGTCTGCCGCGGCCGGGGCAAGAGCCTTGACAAGACCCTGAACGTCGCCCGCGAGTACCTGAAGGAGAATTTCAGCTCAGGAGAGCCTCTCTCCATCGCCGTCGGCTACGGCTACGACTACAACGAGGCCGCTGAGTTCCAGGGCCGCGTGGCCGCGCTCCTCGACGAGCTGGGCATCCCGCACGGGGAGATACCCATCCGCCTCATAAGCTCCGTCATCGCAGTGCACACCGGCCCTTACCCCCTGGGTATGGGCGTCCTGCGCAAGGCCAGACTGGACTGACAAAAAAGAGCCCTGCCGGTGAGTGAGGGGGATACTCACCGGCAGAGCTCTTCCCGTACCCTTCAGGCGCTGACGCTCTGCCTTTCGCAGCGCCGCTCCTCAAAGTAGGACGGGTAGCTCTCGACGGGAACGGGGAAGTAGTCGAGGCCGAGGGCCTCGCCGCTCGCGGCGTCGATGTAGCAGCAGTAGTGCATCTCTTCGGTCGTGAACTCCAGCTCGTAGAGGCTGCCGCCTTCGAGCAGCTTCTGGGAATCGAACCTCGCGCTCCGGACGTTCGCCGCTTCGAGAGCGAGGGCGCGGGCCTGCATCGGGCTTATATAGAGAATGTTCTTTTTCATGGTGTTTAGCTCCTTTTCGTTTTTGTTTTATGGGCTCATTATAGAGCGTGAATATTAAAGTAACGTTAAAAGAAAAAGTTATTTTAATCACAAACTCTGTTTTCTCTCCCTGTCACGCTCACAGGATAACAGAGACAATTTAACAGGCTGTTAGAGCAGCATTAGAATTTCATTAAAAGCGTAAACTTTTTTTGAACAGCAAAATTTAATTGTCCTTGCAAACGGCGTCGGAATTTGCTATACTTCGCCCAGTGGATTTTAAGGACCGGTGCAGAGACGCCGGCAAAACCGCTGAGAGAGCCGCGCTGTGAAGCGCGGGGTTTTGGTGTGTCTTGCCGGAGTGCCGGCAGGGCACTTTTTTGTTGCTAAGGGCGGTGCGCGGAGTGAGAGAAAAGGCCAGGCTCATGGACGAGGCGGCGGTGAAGCGCGCGCTGATGCGCCTTTCGCACGAGATAGCCGAGCGCAACCGCGGCGTTGAGAACGTCTGTCTCGTGGGCATACGCAGGCGCGGGGAGCCGCTTGCGCTGCAGATTAGGGACAACATTGAAAAAATAGAGGGCCTGCGCGTCCCCTGCGGCAGCGTGGACGTGCGCTACTACCGGGACGACCTGGAGCGCCTGGCGGAGGACCCCATCGTCACGCGGGCGCAGCTGGAGTTTACCGTGGCTGACAGGACCGTCGTCCTGGTGGACGACGTGCTGTATACGGGCCGGACGGCGCGCGCGGCCATGGAGGCCGTGCTCAAATGCGGCAGGCCGCGGGCCATCCAGCTGGCCGTACTGGTGGACAGGGGCCACAGGGAGCTGCCCATCAGGGCTGACTACGTGGGCAAAAATGTCCCCACCTCGCACGCAGAGCTCATAGAGGCGAGGCTACCCGAGTACGACGGGGAGACGGGGGTATACCTCATGGAGCTGGGCGGCTCCGAATAATAACTTTGTGCGTCAATCCCAATTAAAATACACTACGGAGAGAGGTAAATCGGGAATGAACAAGAAAACCATCGGAAACGAGCCGATCTACGACGCCCGGACGCTGGGCGCGCCGAGGATGCTCGTGCTCGGCTTCCAGCACATGTTCGCCATGTTCGGCGCGACGGTGCTCGTCCCCACGCTGACGGGCCTGTCCGTCTCGACGACGCTGCTGTTTGCCGGCCTCGGCACGCTGCTGTTCCATCTGCTGGCCAAGGGCAAGGTCCCTGCCTTCCTGGGCTCCAGCTTCGCCTTCCTGGGCGGCTATGCGGCCATAGCGCCGATGCTGGAGAATCCGAACAGCCCGGGCGTTTTCAACGTGCCTAACACGGAGCTGCTGCCCTACGCCTGCTTCGGCGTTGCCTGCGCGGGCCTCGTGTATCTGGTGCTGAGCCTGCTGTTCAAGGTCTTCGGAGTGCGGAAGGTCATGCGCTTCTTCCCGCCCATCGTCACGGGACCCATCATCATCGCCATCGGCCTGAGCCTGAGCTCCAGCGCCGTCAACAACTGCGCCACCAGCTGGCCGGTAGCCCTCGTCGCCATCCTCGTCGTCATCGTCTGCAACATCTGGGGCAAGGGCATGATAAAGATAATCCCCATCCTCCTCGGCGTCATCGCCTCCTACCTCGTCGGCGCGGTGAGCGGCCAGGTGGACTTCACCGCCGTGCGCGAGGCGGCCTGGATAGGCCTGCCCGTGACCTGGAGCGAGACGGTCTTCGGCCTCTTCGGCAGCGGGAACGTGGACACGGCCATGCTCGCGACCGCGGCCATCACCATCATCCCCATCTCCCTTGCCACGATGGTCGAGCACATAGGCGATATGTGCGCCATCAGCTCCACCTGCGGCAGGAACTACATCCAGGAGCCCGGCCTGCACCGCACCCTGCTGGGCGACGGCCTGGCCACCAGCCTTGCGGCCCTCTTCGGCGCGCCCGCGAACACCACCTACGGCGAGAACACCGGCGTCCTGGCGCTCTCCAAGGTCTATGACCCGCGCGTCATCCGCATCGCCGCGGTGCTGGCCATCATCTTCTCCTTCTGCCCGAAATTCGCCGAGGTAGTCCACGCCATGCCCACCGCCGCCATCGGCGGCGTCAGCCTCGTGCTCTACGGCATGATAAGCGCCGTCGGCGTGCGCAACGTTGTCGAGAACAAGGTCGATTTCACGAAGAGCCGCAATGTCATCATCGCCGCCCTCATCCTGGTGCTGGCCATCGGCGTCACCTACTCCGGCACGGGCGCTGTGAAGATAGGCACCGTCAGCTTCTCGGGCCTGGCCACCGCCGCCATCGTGGGTATCGCGCTCAACGCCATCCTGCCCGGCAAGGACTACGAGTTCGGCAGCGACCTCCAGGGCGACACCAGCGTGAATTTCAAGGTCTGAACAGGAAAAATCCTTGACAAACCGATAAAATAATGTATAATTTATAGGCCTGCCCAAAAGGACAGGCCTATATCCTTGCCTGCAAAAGCAGGCCATAAGTCCAGAAGGAGGTGCACAAATTGGCGAAAACAAGCGAGAAGTACGAAGTGATGTACGTCCTCAATCCGAACCTCTCGGAGGAGGAGACCGCCGCTCTCGTGGAGAAGTTCAAGACGCTTGTCGAGCAGAACGGCACTCTTGATGAGATGGAGGAGATGGGCAAGCGCAAGCTGGCCTATGAAATCAACTATCTCACCGAGGGTTACTACGTGCTCGTCAAGTTCACGAGCGGCCCCGAGTTCCCGGCTGAGCTCGACCGTATCCTCGGCATAACGGACGGCGTCATCCGCAGCCTCATCACCAAGAGGCCCGAGTAAGGGGGAGCGGCATGCTCAATCACATCGTCATCATGGGCCGCCTGACCCGCGACCCGGAGCTGAGATACACCCAGAGCCAGCTGCCCGTTGCGACCTTCCGCGTCGCAGTGGACCGCGACTTTGGCCGCGGCGAAGAGAAGCAGACCGATTTCATCGACTGCGTCGCCTGGCGCTCCACCGGAGAGTTCGTATCGAAGTACTTTCAGAAGGGCAGCATGGCCATTGTGAGCGGCCGGCTCCAGATGAGGGACTGGACGGACAAGGAAGGCAACAAGCGCACGAGCGCCGAGATAGTTGCCGACAACGTGTATTTCGGCGAATCCAAGCGCCGCGACGGCGAGCAGCGCGAGGGCTACGGCCCGCGTGACAGCTATGGTCAGCGCGACAGTTACGGTTCCCGCGGCAGCTACGGCCAGCGCGAGAATTACGCCCCCCGGGACAGCTACGGCTCCCGGGACAGCCGCCAGGACGCGGCCCCGCGTACCCCGGCCCCCTCGGCCTTCGCCGAGCTGGACGACGGGGACGGCGAGCTCCCGTTCTGAGGCACCACATTTTAAGGAGGTATAACCTTGGCTTTCGATAACAAAGGACCCAAGAATCGCAAGCGCAAGAAGGTATGCCAGTTCTGCGTGGATAAGTGCACTTATATAGACTATAAGGACGCCGCGAAGCTCAGGAAGTTCATCTCCGAGCGCAGCAAGATCCTTCCGCGCCGCACTACCGGCACCTGCGCCATGCACCAGCGCGAGCTGACCGAGGCCATAAAGCGCGCCCGTCAGATCGCCCTGCTCCCCTACGTCACCGACTGACGAACAGGGTAAAAGAAAGGCCCCCCGGAATATCCGGGGGGCCTTTTCGCGTTTAAAGGAGCCTGTTTTTTTCGAGCCAGGCCCGGATCTCCGGCCCGGCTTCGCCGACGGCGCTGCCCCTTACCGAGAGGCCCTTTGCCAGCTCCGCGCCGGGGCAGAGGCGGCGGATGTCGGCGCCTGCGGCGACGAATTCGCCAGCTGGCGCTATTTCCACTACGCCCGCTCGTGGAAAAACCTCTACAACCCCCAGACCGGCTGGCTGCAGTCGCGCAATGCCGACGGGTCGTGGAAACCGCTCGGCGAAGACTGGCGCGAATCGACCTATAAAAACTATTTCTGGATGGTGCCCTACGACCTGGCGGGGCTGATCGAAACGATGGGCGGCAAGGCCGCGGCCGAAAAGCGGCTCGACGAATTCTTCGTGCGCCTCGACGCGGGGTACAACGACCCGTGGTTCGCCTCGGGCAACGAGCCGAGCTTCCATATCCCGTGGGTCTACAACTGGCTCGGACGGCCGGACAAGACCTCGAAGGTCATCAACCGCATCCTCAACGAGCAGTACACGAGCGCCCCCGACGGGCTGCCGGGCAACGACGACCTGGGCACGATGGGAGCCTGGTACGTCTTCGCATGCACGGGGCTCTACCCCATGATCCCGGGCGTAGGCGGCTTCACGCTCAGCACCCCGGTCTTCGACAAGGTGGTCATCCACCTCAAGCACGGCGACATCACCATCACCGGGGGCTCGGAGAAACGAATCTACACCACGGCGCTCAAACTCGACGGGAAACCCTACGGCAGCACATGGATCGGCTGGGATGCGCTCCGCAACGGCGCGACGCTGGAATATACGACCTCGGCCAAACCGTCCGGGAACTGGGGCCGGACACAACTGCCGCCCTCGTACGAATAAATCCGCTCACCAAAACACAACAAACCGCATAACCATGAAAAGAATCCTTCTATCCCTTGCGGCGGCGCTCTGCATGTGCGCTTCCGCCGCGGCGCAGACCGTAGCGCCGTTCAAGGACGGTGACCGCGCCGTATTCCTCGGCAACAGCATCACCGACGGCGGCCACTACCACTCCTACATCTGGCTCTATTACATGACCCGCTTCCCGTACATGGATTTGCGGGTGATGAACGCCGGCATCGGCGGCGAGACCGCAGGCGACATGTACAAGCGCCTGGACGGCGACGTTCTCAGCAAACGCCCCACGGTGCTGACCGTGACCTTCGGCATGAACGACACGGGCTACATGGAATACAACGGCGACGATGCCGGGGCATTCGGCGAAAAGAAATACCGGGAGTGCTACGATAACTTCAAGAAGATGGAGAAGCGCCTGCAAACCCTCGACGGCGTGCGGGTCGTGATGCTCGGGGGTTCGCCCTACGACGAAACGGCCCAAATCGAGAACAACGCCCCGCTGCGGGGCAAGAACGCCGTGATGGATCGCGTCGTCGGGTTCCAGAAGGAGTCGGCCGCAGCCAACGGCTGGGAGTTCGTGGATTTCAGCGCCCCGATGGTCGAAATCGGCCGGCGCGTGCAGGCCGGACAACCTTCGTTCTCGCTGTCGATGGGCGACCGCATCCATCCGGACAACGACGGGCACATGGTGATGGCCTACCTCTACCTCAAGGCACAGGGCTTTGCCGGCAGGGAGGTGGCCGACGTGCAAATCGACGCGGCAAAAGCGAAGGTTCTCAAGGCTGGCAACTGCGAGATCACCGGCCTGCACAGGAACGGCCGCGAAATCTCGTTCGACTACCTAGCCGAAGCCCTGCCCTACCCGCTCGACACCCTGACGCACGGGATGGGATCCAAGCGCAGCCAGGCCGAGGCCACGAAGCTGGTTCCCTTCATCGAGGAGATGAACCGCGAAATGCTGACCGTCAAGGGGCTGAAAGGCGACTACACGCTTTACATCGACGGCGAGCGGATCGGCACCTGGAGCGGCAAACAGCTGGGCGAAGGCATCAACCTCGCGGAGCTGCAGACGCCGCAGTACCGGCAGGCGATGGAGGTGATGCACCTGAACGAATACCGCTGGGAAATCGAACGCAACTTCCGCGACTACGCCTGGGTGCAGTACGATTTCTTCCAGAACAAGGGGCTGCTCGACGCCAACGACGCACATGCCGTGAGCGTGCTCGACGCGGAAAAAGGAAAGAACATCTGGCTCCAGATCCACCGCGAAAACTACGCCAAGCTCATGCTCCCACATGTCCGCGAGGCACGCGCGCAGCAGATGGAACTGCTCGTGGAGACCATCTACGAGATCAACAAGCCGCAGACGCGCAAGGTCGTACTGCGCCCGAACTGATCCGGGCAGGCTGCAAACAAGTGAAGGGGAGGCCGATGCGGCCTCCCCTTGTTTTATCCGGATGCTCCCGGTGGCGGCGTGCATCCGCCCCACGACCGAGGGCGAGGCGGGATTTACTCCTTGTCCTTCCCCAGCGAAGCCTCGTAGGCCCTGCGCAGCGCGAGCAGCTCCTGCGCCTTTTCGGGGTACCTGTCGATCAGGTTCTCCGATTCGGTGCGGTCGATCTTCAGGTTGGTCAGGTACAGCCCTTCGAGCGTCTTGTTCCTGTCGTTGGGCAACACGTCGATCGCATTGCAGATCAGCTTCCAGTCGCCCCGGCGCACGGCCCACTGCCTCTCGAAATCGAAGTGCAGCACGTCGTGCGGCGAAGCTTCGGCTCCGTCGCGGATCAGCGGCACGATGCCCACCCCGTCGACATCGATCCTCGAGGCATCCAGCCCGCACAGGTCGAGCAGCGTCGGGAACCAGTCGATATTCATCGCCACCTGCTCCCGGATCTCCCCTGCCGGAAGGTGCCCCGGCCAGCAACAAGCCGCCGGTACCCAGCATGAGTTGTCTCCTATCCATATCGGTCAATTTTTAAAGTAAGGCAAACCGGAGCCGCTCCGCGGCGGCAGCATTCCCGATACGGGCGGGGCCGCCATACCGGGGGCACAGGCCGGGCCTGTACCCTCCGGCAGCGGCGGAGCCCCTCCGCGCATCGTCCCGGCCCGGGGCTGTCCCTCTTGCCCCCGAGCCGGGTATTCTATTCCGCCTCGGCCCTGTCGAGCGCCCGGATGATGTTCCGGGAGATGCCGATCGAGACGAGCTGGATGATCCCGATGATGAGCAGCGCATAGCGGATCGCAAAGGTATCCGACAGGCAGATCGTCAGGACGATGAACAGCCCGCACCCGAAGAAACGGCCGAGGTAAAGGGCGAATTCGTGGACGAAAATATAGGCGTAGGAGTTGCGGTTCTCCTTCCGGCTCACGTAGTCGATGACCCGCAACTGGATCGGGAAATAGCCCAGATCCATCAGCGGACGCCCCATCACCAGGCACAGCATGAAGACGATCGCGCCCGTTGCCGAATAGAGCACGGCATTGAACGCCCCGCCCAGTGCGAAGAGCAGCAGGCCCGAGGAGAAGATCAGCACCCGGTGCCTGGCCGAAGCGAAGCGCCCCAGCAGGTAGAGCAGCACGGCCGAGACGATGGCGCTGACCGATTGCAGCGTCCCGAGCGTGGATTCGTTCCCGACGAGCGTCATGACCAGCATCGACGGCGCCGTGACGATGTATCCCTGGGCGATCCCCTTCAGGACGGCAAGGCGCATCATCTTGTTCCACAGCACATCGAAGCGCAGATAGATGAACCGCTCCTTCGGGGGATTGGAGAACCTGCCGCGGAATACGACGGCCGAAGCGATGATCGTAAGCGCGAAAACGAAGAGGGTCACCAGTTTATAGGCCAGGTTGATATTTCCCCCGAGCCAGTTGTGGTCGGCCGTGGCGCCCAGGAACGCCCCGATCATACCGGGCACGACGACGCCGGCGACGGTGTTGAAGAAACTTTCCAGACCGTAGTAATAGTTGCGGTTGCCGTCGTCGGTGGAATTCAGGGCGAGAAAATCGCGGTTGGCCCAGAAAAAGCCGTACGATAGCCCCATGATAAGTCCCGCCACGACGATCCCGGCCAGGTCGAGCGTTTCGAGCGACATCATCACGGCCATCGAAACGCCGCTCAGCAGCATCCCGAACGAATAGAGGTGCGAAATCCGGATGCGGCGCATGAGAAAGCCGTTCACCAGGAAGGTGAGCGGGATGCCCGTGTAGACGGCCAGCTGGTAGCCCACCACATACGCCAGCTCCGAACTGTTGCGCATGATGTAAGTGCCGACAAAAAGTTCCACGACGGGGAGGACGAACGCATACAGCATGTTCGTCAGCAGGAGTATCCGCATGTTGAACGGATAGGTTCCGAAATGCCGGATTTCCGAGAAAGCCCTGCCGAGAATGCCGTTGCCCGAGGTCGAGACGGTTGTTTCTTTCATGTCAGTAGTTTAGTATTGCCTTGCAAAATTAAGCCCCCGGGGGCGTTGCAAGGTATACTATTGTAACCGAAACGTATCTTCACGCCGGGAAACGGCACTTTTGCCCGCTCAGCGCTCTTTTTCGCGCATCTCCCTGGGCGACATGTGGTATATTTTGGCGAACTCGCGGTAGAAGTAGGACTTGTTGTTGAAACCCGCGCAGAACATGATTTCCTGGATGGTCATGTTGGTCGTCCGGAGCAGATGCGTCGCATGGCTGATCTTCACCGAGCGGATATATTCGCTCGGCGTCATCTGCGTGATCTCGCGGATCTTGCGGTAGAGGCTCATGCGGCTCACGCACATCTTGTCGCACAGGAAATTCAGCGACAGGTTCTCGTCGGTCATGTTCTGCTCGATGATCCCGGCCAGCTGTACGATGAACTTCTTGTCGTCGGCGTCGATCGTATTCCCCTCGTAGACGTCCGACGAGGAGATCACGGAATTGTAGTAATCCCTCAGCGAGAGGCGGTTGTTGAGTATCTGATGCACGACGGCCAGCAGGTGCTTGGGGTGGAACGGCTTGGAGATATAGGCGTCGCCGCCCAGCTCGTAGCCGCGGATTTCCTGTTCGACATCGTTCTTGAAGGAGAGGAACACGAACGGAATATATTTGGTGATCTCGTTGCCCTTGAGGTATTCGAGCAATTCGAGCCCGTCCACGTTCGGCATACTGACATCGCTGATAATCAGGTCGGGGCGTTTGTGTTTGAGGATCTCGATGGCCTCCGTCCCGTCGGCGGCCTGGATGACGGAATATTCGTCGGAGAGTATCTCGGCGATCAGGTCGCGGATCTGCTTTTCGTCGTCCACCACCAGGATCGAGGCCCCCGCGGCACGCGACTCTCGGGCCTGCCCCGTCCGCATGTCCTCGACGTCGGGCAGCGGATAATCGGGCACGCTCTTCTGTTCGGGTTCGGTCACCAGGTCGCGGCTCACCTCGGGCAACGACAGGGTGAAGGTGGTATATTCGCCGGGGTTGCTGCTCACCGTGATATTTCCCGACAGCATGTCGGCCAGACTCTTGGCGAGCGCCAGCCCGATGCCGTTGCGCATGACCTTGCCCTCGTTGGCCTGCCGTTCGAAATTGTCGAGTATCTCGAAGCGGTTGAAGACATTGCCGATGTCCTCGGGCTTGATACCCTTGCCCGAGTTCCTGACCCTCACGGTCGTACGGCCGGCCTCCGCACGCAGCGCGATGCTGATGTATCCGCCTGCGGGCGTATATTTATAGGCATTGGAAACCAGGTTGTAGAGGATTTTCTCCAGTGCCCCCTGGTCGCTCACGAGGATGACCTCCTGCGCCGGGAAGTCGATGCGCAGGTCGATGCGCCGCTGCTCGTTGACCTCGTTGAAATTGTCGGCAATGGTCGAAATCAGCTCCGTGACGTTGACCATGACGTAGCGGGGCGTGTAATGCCCGGTCTCGACCCGCCGGAACTCCATCAACTCGCCGATCAGGCGCTGCATGCGCGCCGCGTTGTTCTTCACGATGCGGACATGCTTGGCGACGTCGGGCGCGAGGCTGTAACTGTCGAGCAGCTGCTCGCCCGACCCGTAGATCAGCGTCAGGGGGGTGCAGAACTCGTGGGCGATGCTGGTGAAAAAGCGGAGTTTCGCCTCGTAGTTGTCGCTCTGCTGCTGCCGGCTCATCGACTCCATCAGCAGCCTGCGCCGCTGCTCGATCCGGTCGTTGACCACGAACCAGACGACGTACAGCACCACGAACGAGAGCAACAGGTAGACCATGTAGGCCCACACCGTGTTCCACCACGGCGGACGCACCCGGATATGCAGCGAAGCGGTATTGTCGCTCCAGATTTTGTCGCCGTTGGTACATCGCACGCAGAATTCATAGGCCCCGGGCGGCACGTTGGTGAACACCGCCGTGTTGTCGGTGCCGATCTCCACCCAGTCGTCGTTGAACCCCTTGAGGATGTAGGCGTATTCGCAGTTGCCGTTGCGGATGTATTCCAGCGCAGAGAACTGGATGCTGAAAAAGTTTTCGCTGTGCGACAGGACGATCTCGCGGTCGGCACGGAATCCGGGCACGGGCGTCTGCTTGATCAGGAAATTGTTGAGCTGCACGGCCGGGGCATACGTCCGCACGCGGATGTCGCGGGGATCGAACCGGTTGAACCCGGCCACTCCGCCGAAGTACATCCTGCCGTCGCGCGAACGGTAATAGGCACCGTCGGAAAATTCGTTGCTCTGCAACTCCTCGTTGTTGTAATAGCTGATTATCCGGTTGTCGGCAGGGTTCAGCTGCGCCAGCCCCTTGTTGGTACTGAGCCAAAGGTTGCCCGAGTCGTCCTCCAGGATACCGTGGATGGTGTTGTTCGGCAGCCCGTCCTTTTCGATATACCAGCGGAAACCGCCCCGTCCCCCTGCGGTGGGGCTGAGCCGGTTCAGACCGTAGCTCGTCCCGATCCAGAGCGTCGAGTCGCGCCCGGCGTAGAGCGACAGGATGTCGTTGCTGCTGATCGGATAATCGCCCGAGGAGGTCGTGTAATGGGTAAACTTGCCGCTGCGGGTGTCGAAGAGGTTCAACCCGCCGCCGCGCGTTCCGACCCACAGTTTTCCGCCGCCGGCCGGGACGATCGCGAACACCGTATTGTTGCTCAGCGAGGTGGTGTCCTTCTTGTCGTTGACATAGACCCGCTGCCGTCTGATTTCGTAACGCCCGCCCGCCTCGGCCAGTTGCAGCCCGATCAGCCCGTAGCCGTTCGTCCCGAGCCACACGCAGCCGTCCGACGGATCGCGGTAAATCGCATACACCGAACCGAAATAGGTGCCCGGGACGGGTTTGATGGACGAGATGCGCCCCGTGGCACACGAAAGCACATCGAGCCCGGCGCCGTCGTGCCCGATGAACAGGTCGTCGCCGAATCCCCAGGCGAGGGCGTAGACGGAATTATTACCCAGTCCCCCGGATACGTCGCAGACCGCGCCCCGGCTCCCGTCGGGACGCAACATGCCGATGCCGTTGCCTTTCGTGGCGACATAGACGTTCCCGCGGCTGTCCTCGCAGAAGGCGCGCACGGGGCAATTCCTGTCGCCGAAAATCCGGCTGTTGGGAACCTTGTCGAACTGGATGCCGTCGTTGTATACCTGGAAGACGCCCTGCCCGTCGCTGCCGACCCACAGGATGTCCTGACTGCCGTAGCAAAACGAAAGGATGTTGATGCCGGGCATTTGCGACATCCGGCGGAACGTCCGCCCGGACATGTCGCAGACATACATGTCCGGCGTCCCGGTCGCTACCAGCAGGTAATCGTCGCCATATTGGGCGATAGCGCGCACCTCACGACCCGGGGGGGGGAATTTGCCCACTGCAGCCAGCTCCCCGTCGCGGCGCTCGTAGCGGTAAATTTCCGCATCGGCCGTAACCAGGTAGAGCGCCGTCCGGCTGTCGAACACCGACTTGACCCCGCCTTCGGGGAAGAGCCCGACCTTTTCCCGCACCTCCATGCTTCCCGTCGCGGACAGCTCGTAACGGATCCGAACCAGCTCCTCCTGCACGGTATGCAGCAGCAGGGTATTCTGTCCGCCGTAGTAAACGGCACGTATCTCCGAAGAGTTGAACTGCGGGACATTGAGTGCCGAAAGCCGGCCCAGCGCCTTGTCGTAGCAGGCGATGCCCCACCCCGTGGCGGCACAGAAGATGGTGCCGTCGGCCGCGGCCGCGACCGAGAACACCTGCTCGGCCGTGGGGCCGTTGTCCTCGTAGCCGGGGTAGAAGCGTTCGATGCGGTCGTTTTCCACGTCGATGCGGTTGATCCCGTAGTCGGTGGCGACCCAGAGGATGCCCTTCGCCTCCTCGACGATGTTGCGGATGACGTTGTTCGAAATCGTATTCGCATTGTCCGGCGCGAACTTGTAAGTCCTGAAGCCGTAACCGTTGTAGGCATTCAGGCCGTCCCATGTCCCGAACCACATCATCAGAGTCGAATCCTGATAGATGCAGTTGACTGAACTGTTCGACAACCCGTCCGCGCTGGTCAGCGTATCGTACTTGAGGGAGGCCACGGCGGAAGGCATGGCAACCCAAACCGCCGCCAGCAACAGGAAAATCAACTTTTTCGACATAACGCTTCGCATGTTGTCACAAAGATATGTTTTTATACGGAACCGTAAAATCAATCGGCAG
>OHAO01001670.1_pt1 | contig 14981 bp, 10 predicted proteins | sample 1577151 | NCBI WGS metagenome assembly OHAO01 (sample SAMEA3541585, study PRJEB24748) | human gut metagenome | biome: human gut; feature: human-associated habitat; material: faeces | place: China | collected 2012 | reverse complement strand
GACGGCAAGGCAGACGGCGAGTTCGATATCGACGACGTGAACCTTGTAGCCGACATCACCCACTACTGCATAAAAGGTCTTGAAGTGCCGTTCATCTACGGACGCATCGGACACGGGCTCACCGAAGAAGCCAGCAAGCCGCTCGTGGCGAAGGTGGTGTACGGAGCGCTCGGCAAGAAACTCAACAATTAGAATTTTTTATTTATTAAATAATTAAAGAAATGGGATTATTAACAGGTAAGACTGCCCTCGTCACGGGAGCAGCCCGCGGCATCGGAAAGGCTGTCGCAATGAAGTTCGCCTCTGAAGGCGCAAACATCGCATTCACCGACCTCGTGCTCAACGACGACATGGCTGCCGGACTTGAGGCTACACGTAAGGAGATTGAGGCTCTGGGCGTTACTTGTCGTGCATACGCAGGCAATGCTGCCGATTTCGAGGAGACAGACAAGGTTGTAAAGCAGATACATGCAGATTTCGGTTCTATCGACGTGCTGGTGAACAACGCTGGCATCACAAAGGACGGCTTGATGCTCCGCATGTCTGAGGCACAGTGGGACGCTGTGCTCAACGTGAACCTCAAGTCGGCGTTCAACTTCATCCACGCTTGTGCACCGATCATGCTCCGTCAGCGCAGCGGTTCAATCATCAATATGTCGTCTGTAGTAGGCGTTCACGGCAACGCAGGCCAGTGCAACTACTCGGCTTCTAAGGCTGGTATGATCGGCTTGGCTAAGTCAATCGCTCAGGAGCTCGGCCCCAAGGGCGTACGCGCCAACGCCATCGCTCCGGGTTTCATCGAGACACCTATGACAGCACAGCTGCCTGAGGACGTACGCAAGGACTGGATGAAGAAGATTCCATTGCGTCGTGGCGGTCAGACAGAAGACATCGCAAACGTATGCTTGTTCCTCGCTTCTGACATGTCATCGTATGTTAGCGGCCAGGTTATCCAGGTAGACGGCGGCATGAACATGTAATTCTGTCTGCAAACAGATTTTTTACGATAATCAGGGTGTTTCAAAACTGAACTTATCGGGAGCCCCAACTTCCTTTAACTTCTATTTTGATGCACCCTTTTTGTGTCTTTTTATAATAAGCAAACAATGAAAGTAGTCTACGAAGACAACCATATTATCATAGTCAACAAGTGCAGCGGCGAGATAGTGCAGGGCGACAAGACCGGCGACAAACCGCTATCCGACATCGTAAAGGAGTATATCAAAGAGAAGTATAACAAGCCCGGAAACGTGTTCCTCGGCGTGGTGCATCGACTTGACAGACCCGTGAGCGGACTCGTTGTCTTCGCAAAGACGTCAAAGGCACTCTCCCGACTGAACGACATGTTCCGCACGGGCGATGTGCACAAGACCTACTGGGCGATAACGAAGCGCCGCGACATTGCGCCCGAAGGAACGCTCACCGACTGGCTCACGCGCAACGAGCGCCAGAACAAGAGCTACGCCCACGCGAAGGAAGTGCCGGGCGCAAAGAAGGCTATACTGAAGTATAAGGTGCGCTCCGTGTCGGACAACTATATGCTGCTCGAAGTGACGCTGCTCACCGGCAGACATCATCAGATACGCTGTCAGCTGGCGCACATGGGATGCCCGATAAAGGGCGACCTGAAGTACGGCGCGCCGCGCAGCAACCCCGACGGAAGCATCTCGCTCCACTCGCGCCGCGTAGAGTTCGTCCACCCCGTGTCGAAAGAACTGATATGCGTTGAGGCAGAAGTGCCGGCAGACCGTCTGTGGCAGGAGATAGCAAGGTAAAAGAGCCCCTCCCAACCCTCCCCGTCGGGGAGGGCTTAGTTGCTCATATAACTCAATTAATGCGGGCTGCGCTCGGCTTTGCCGCTTGCAAGAGCAAGAAAGCCCAACAAGCGCATAGCCCAGGGCAAGCGAAGCGACACCCTGGGTATAAATACAAACAGCATATCCATTAATGCCTTGATTTAGGCATGGGCGGGCTGAAAGCCCAACAAGCGCATAGCCCAGGGCAAGCGAAGCGACACCCTGGGTATAAATAAAACAACATACCCATTAACGCCCTGAAAGGGCAAAAGCGTAATAAATATGGCACAGTCATTGAGCAAAATCTATATACATTTGATATTTCACATCAAAACCATGAGCTCTCCTATCCGTGAAAGCGACCTCGACCGCATTCATTCCTACATAGGACAACTGGTTAATGCCACAGGCTGCAAGGTGATACAGGTAGGTGGAATGTGCGATCATGTACATATTTTATTCCTATTGTCAAAGGACGTTGCTATATCACATGTGGTGGAGGAGGTAAAACGCAACAGTAGTAGATGGATGAAAACAATAGAACCATATTATAGCACATTCGCATGGCAGAATGGATATGGTGTTTTCTCCGTCAGTCAGTCTGTTGTTGGAAAAACTTTGGAATATGTAAAGAATCAAGGCATACATCACAAAAAAATGTCGTTTCAAGATGAGTACCAAAAGTTTTTAGAATCGTATGGAGTAGAATACAACAAGGAATATGTATTTAAGGATTAATGCTTTTGCCCTTTCAGGGCGTAGGGATCGTGTGGGTTCCTTTTACCCAGGGCGCTGCCCTGGGCTATGTGCTTCTGCCCCTTCGGGGCGTGCTATTTATGAGTTTTGACACACCATCCTATGTGGTGCTCCCTCTTCGGGGCGTGCCACTCGTGAGTTTTGACATACCCTCCCCCTGAAGACAACTGCACCCCCTAAAACTGCAATATAATAAAATATACGAATATGAAGCCCAAATACAAACGATATTTAAAGATTGCGGCAGCCATACTTGCCACGCCGATAGCGCTTCTAGCGCTGTTGGCTGTGCTGCTTTACATACCGCCCGTGCAGAACTGGGCAGTAAGGCAAGCGGCAGGATACGCCTCCGAGTCAACCGGCATGAACGTGTCGGTAGAACGCGTGCGCCTCAGCTTTCCGCTCGACCTAAGCGTGCAAGGGCTTCTCGCTACGCAGCCTAACGACTCGCTGCACAACCAAATCGACACCATAGCCGCTGCCGACGAACTCATCGTGGGCGTGCGACTCCTGCCGCTCTTCGCCGGCAACGTAGACGTAACCTGCCTCGACTTCCGCCACGTGAACATCAACACCGCGCAACTCGTGCCCTCAGCACGTGTGAAAGGCGGCGTAGGACGACTGAAGGTGGAGCCGAGCCGCGTGGCGCTTAGGAAGGAGAAGGTGGCGCTCGGACCAGTGCTCCTCGCAGACGCCAACCTCGACATAGCGCTCAGCGACACCGTGCCCGAGGACACGACAAAAACAGAAAACAAATGGCAGATAGCTTTCAGCCGACTGGCTGTGAAGCGTTCGGCTGTAAAGATACACATGCCCGGCGACACACTCGCCATAGGCGTCGGACTGACCGATGCGTCGGCTACCGACGGCGACATCAATCTCGGTACGGGCATATACAAGGTAGGCACGTTCGATTGGCGTGACGGCTTCGTCAACTACGACAACAACTTCGCCATGCGACAGAAAGGGTTCGACGTGAATCATATTGCGCTGAAAGGCGTTTCGCTGCGCGTCGACTCGCTCTGCTTCGAGCAGGAAGCCACCAAGCTGCAACTCGCTCTCAACCGCTGCGCCTTCCGCGAGCAGAGCGGACTGAGCGTGACCGACGCAAAGGGACACGTGCGGCTCGACACGGCGCACATAGCGCTGCCCGATTTCCGCCTCACGACGCCCGTGTCGTGGCTCAAGGCGAGTGCCGACATGGACTTCTCTACCTTCGCCGACACTAACCCGGGCGTGATGCGTCTGAAGATGGACGCATCCGTAGGCAAGTCGGACATGCTGCTGGCGCTCGGAATGATGCCCCTGCAGTTCGTTTTGCGACTGCCCGAGCAGCCTCTCGCCCTTCATGCCGACATCAACGGCAACATGAAGAACCTTAAGATTCGAGACATCTCTGTCAAACTCCCCACCGCATTCAACATAAAGGCGGACGGAAAGGCGGGCAACCTCACCGACATCGACCGCCTCACAGCCGACATCAACCTCGACGCACGTGCCGACAACATCAGTTTCCTGCAACCAGCATTGGGTCTGGACAAGAACACGGCGGTGCGCATACCTGACGGCATAACGCTGAAAGGCAACTGCAAGGTGAACGGACCGCAGTATGCTACGGAGTTCGTGGCTACGCAGGGTGGCGGTTCGGTGCGAGGCAGAGGCGCGTTCAACATGCGCTCAATGGCATACCGCGCCAATCTGACGGCGTACGCTCTGCCCCTGCAGAACTTCATGCCAGGCAGCGGTCTGCATCCGTTCAGCGGCGAACTGACAGCCGACGGTGCAGGCTTCGACTTCCTCTCGCCACGCACCCGAATGGATGCACGTGTAAGGGTTGGCAACTTCCATTATTCGGGCTACGACCTCTCGAACGTGAGTCTGCAAGCCGAGGTGAAAAACGGTGTCGGCAGAGCGTTGCTCGACAGTCGCACACCGCTGCTCAACGGTATCATCGATTTGCGCACCGTGCTCGACAACCGACGCATTGACGCCAACCTGCTCTGCAACCTGCTCTATGCCGACTTCTACAAACTCGGTATCACCGAGACGCCGCTCACGACGTCGATGACAGCGCATGTAGACGTGCAGTCGGACCTTGTGTCGACACACAGCGTGAAGGGCGTGATAGGAAACATCGTAGTGCGCGACTCGGCAGCGGCTTACCGACCCGAGAACGTGGTTGTGGACATCTTCACACGCCGCGATTCTACACATGCCAACGTGACGTGCGGCGACTTTGCGCTGCGACTCGACGGCAGCGGTTCGGTAGAACATATCCTCAACCGTCTTTCGTCGATAGGCGTTGAGGCTCAGAAGCAGCGCAACGAGCGATATATCGACCAGTTGCGACTGCGCGAACGCCTGCCAGAACTCTCCGTTTATCTCGATGCGGGCAAGGAGAACATTATCTCGCGCACGGCACGCCACTACGGTTACGAGTTTCAGGACGCATATATAAACATGAACACGTCGCCCGTGAAGGGCATCAACGGCACGGTGCGCATCGACTCGCTCGTGGCTTCGGGCATGCAGCTCGACACGATACGCGTAGCCGTGCGGTCGGACTCGGTGAAGACCGACTTCGAAGGACAGATACGCAACAACCGATATAACAAGCAGTACGTTTTCAACGCTCTCTTCCGTGGCGCGTTCTACAAGCAGTCGCTCTTCTTCGGCACACGCGTGTTCGACGACCGCAACCGTCTCGGCGTGGCGCTCGGACTGAAGGCCGATATGGAGCGGCACGGTGTGCGCGTGTCGCTCGGCGGCATCGACCCGGTGTTCGGCTACAAGCAGTTCAAGGTGAACAAGGGCAACTATGTGTTCTTCGCCGACAACAAGCGCATATCGGCTGACATGAAGTTGCTGGCAGACGACGGCATGGGTGTGAAGGTGTTCAGCAACGACAGCACCGAAGCACAGCAGGACATCACAATCGGCTTGACGAAGTTCGACCTTGCCAAGGTGCTCTCCGTCATTCCGTATGCTCCGAAGGTGTCGGGCGTGATGAACGGCGACTTCCACTATATCGCCGACAACGGCGTAATGTCGGTGTCTTCGTTCGTGAGTGTGGACAAGATGGCGTACGAGGGCTGCAAGATAGGCAACGTGGCGAGCGAGTTCGTATACATGCCGCGCGAAAACGGCAACGAGCACTGCGTCGACGGCACATTCTCTGTAGACGACTACGAGGTATGCACGCTCAGCGGTACGTACGTGACAAGCGGATTCGGCCATCTCTCGGCAGATGTGCAGCTGCAGCGCACTCCGCTGCTGCTGCTCAACGGTTTCATGCCCGACAGACTGCTCAACTTCAAGGGCTATGCCGACGGACACGTGAAGCTGGACGGACAGCTCAACCGCTTGGACGTAGACGGCGAACTGATGTTCGACTCGGCTTACGTGGCGAGTGAGCCTTACGGCGTGGAGATGCGACTCTGCGACGACCCGGTGACGATAACAGACAGCAAGATGCAGTTCGAGAACTTCCAGCTCTTCGCACGAAACGGCAATCCGCTCACGCTTTACGGCAATGTAGACTTCGCCGATATGTCTAACATGACGATGTATATGCGTATGCGTGCAACCAACTATCTGCTTATCGACTCGAAGCAGAAGGCTCGCTCTGAGGCGTTCGGCAAGGCTTACGTCAACTTCCTCGGACTTGCCGACGGACCGCTCGACGCTTTGCGCTTCCGCGGTCGTCTCGACGTGCTCGGTTCGTCGGACATCACGTACATTCTGCGCGACTCGCCGCTCTCTACCGACAACCAGCTCGACGGACTCGTGAAGTTCGTGAACTTCAAGGACCCGGGAGCTACGCAGGTGGTGCGTCCGCCGCTTACGGGCCTTACGATGGACCTCACGGTGAACATCGACGAGGGCGCTCATGTGCTCTGCGCGCTGAATGCAGACAAGTCGAACTACGTGGATATCGTAGGAGGCGGCCAACTGCGAATGAAATATACCGAAGCCGACGGACTTGGTCTTTATGGCAGATACACGATAGGGCAGGGCGAGATGAAATACTCGCTGCCGGTTATCCCGCTAAAGACGTTCACCATCAAGGACGGAAGCTACGTGGAGTTCTTCGGCGACGCGATGAATCCGCGCCTGAACATCACAGCGACGGAGGAGAACAAGACTACCGTCACGAACGATGCGGGCGTAGGACGCAGCGTGACGTTCGAGTGCGGCGTGGAGCTTACGAAGACGCTCAACGACATGGGCCTGCAGTTCACCATCGACGCGCCGGACGACCAGGAGATACACAACGAGCTGATGACACAGTCGCTTGAGAACCGCGGCAAGCTCGCCGTTACGATGCTCACCACGGGCATGTATCTCTCAGACACCAGTGCCGGCGCATTCAACATGAACAGTGCGCTCAGTTCGTTCCTCAGTTCGCAGATTACAGCCATATCGGGCAACGCTCTGCGCACGCTCGACCTCTCGTTCGGCATGGACAACACGCAGCTGGGCTCGGGCGCCGTACACACCGACTACTCGTTCAAGTTCTCGAAGCGTTTTCTCAACAACCGACTGCGCATCGTGATAGGCGGTAAGGTGTCGAGCGGTGCCGAAATAGAGAATCAGAACGACACGTTCTTCGATAATATCGCGATGGAGTATCGCCTCTCGCCCAATTCGAACAAGTATCTGAAGTTCTTCTACGACCGTGCTACGTACGATTGGCTCGAAGGCTACGTCGGACAATTCGGCGGCGGTTTCGTATGGCGCCGCAAGCTGCAGAGTCTGAAAGACATCTTCCGCTTCAAGCGCAAGACAGATGACATATACACGATGCCGATGAACGGTGCGCTGGTTCAGAAGAAGAACTACACGATTGTGAATAACAACGATTCGACGGCAGCGCAGAAGAAGGACTCGACGGCGGTTAAGAAAACGAAAACGGCGCTTTCGGGCGATAAAAAGTAAAGGTTTATGAAGAATACGCTATATATAATAATATGTGTAATGGTGCTTGTCGGCTGTTCGTCGACAAGTTCTGTGCCCGAGGACGACAAGCTGTTCACGGGCTTGCGCAAGACCGGGTACGAGAACTACGAGCCTTGCGACCATTTCTACTCTACGCAGGAGGAAGTGGAGGCGGCGCTCGCCACAACGCCCAACGGCGCCCTCTTCGGCAGTCCGTACTACCGCATGCCGTCCTACCGTCTGTGGATATACAACGCCTTCGAGCATTCGCGCGGCGGCATTGGCAAGTGGATGCGCACAACGTTCGGCAAGGCGCCGGTGCTGCTCAGCTCGGTCAATCCGCAGCTGCATGCGCAGGTGGTGCGCGAGTTGCTGCGTTCGCGCGGCTACTTCGGCGGCTATGTCAACTACGATGTACTGACATCCGACAGTTCGCGCACGGCGAAGGTGAAGTATAACGTCAACTTCGGCGACTTGTACACCGTAGACACGCTGACATATCACAACTTCCCAGAAGAAGCCAACGAACTTATCGAGAAGAAGGCGTCGGAGTCGCTCGTGAAAGCCGGCGATCCGTTCGACGTCTCGGTGCTTGAGGCAGAGCGAACACGCATTTCGACGCTCCTGCGCAACAACGGCTTCTTCTACTATCAGCCGAGTTACGCCACATATCTCGCCGATACCATCGCCGAGCCGGGCGAGGTGCAGGTGCGTCTGCACTACGCCGACAGTCTGCCTGCCGCGGTAGGTCGCAAGTGGTACGTCGGTCGCATCAATCTCGAGATGCGCAAGCAGTCAGTACTGGAGCAACTGAAGGATACCATACGCCGCCGCAACTATACCATCGTCTACAACGGCAAGCGCGAGCCGATGCGCCGCAGCGTAATCACTCGCGACATGAAGATAAAGCCCAGCAAGCTATACAGCTATCAGGACTATCAGCAGACCATCAACACGCTCACGGCGAAGGGACTCTTCTCGCGTGTCGACCTTGCGTTCGCTCCGCGCGACACTTCGGCAACGTGCGACACGCTCGACCTCACGCTCAACTGCGTGTTCGACAAGCCATACGACGTTTATCTTGAGGGCAACCTGGTAGGAAAGACGACGGGGCGTGTGGGTCCGGGACTGAACCTCGGCTTGGTGAAGCGCAACGCCTTCCGAGGCGGCGAGAAGCTCACCGTGAATCTGAAAGGCTCGTACGAATGGCAGACGGGACATCAGGCAGACGGCAGCAGCTCGAAGTTCAACTCGTACGAATATGGTGCCGATGTGTCGGTAGAGATGCCGCGCCTACTGTTTGTGAACAATATCATGCGCCGCTTGCGCCATATACGTCGCAGAAAAGGCAAGCCGATACGTCAGCGCTATGCCACGCCGACCACGCTCATCAAGGGATCGTTCGACGTGCTCAACCGCTCGGGCTTCTTCCAGCGCCACATCGTGTCGGGCGAGCTGACATACAAGACGCAGCCGAGAGCCATCGTGCAGCACCAGTTCTCGCCGCTCATACTGCAGTACGAGTACATGAAGCACATGACACCGGCGTTCACCGATCTCGTCAACAAGAGTCCGTACCTGCTTGTGGCGATGAGCGACCAGTTTGTGCCTAAGATGCGCTACACATTCACATACCAGTCGCCGGCGCGCCTTCATAATCCTATCTTCTGGCAGGTGTCGGTGAGCGAGGCTGCCAATCTGCTTTCGCTCGGATACATGGCGTTCGGCGAGAAGTGGAACGACAAGGAGAAGACGATGTTCAAGAATCCGTACGCTCAGTTCCTGAAAGTGGAGACCGACTACAGCAAGACGTGGCAGGTGACGGAGCACAGCACGCTCGTCGGACACGTGAACATGGGTGTTGTATGGGCGTATGGCAATGCGATAAGCGCACCGTACAGCGAGCAGTTCTATGTAGGCGGTGCCAATAGCATACGTGCATTCAACGTGCGCAGTATCGGTCCGGGTCGTTATCATGCCCAAACTTCTTACCTCTCGTATCTCGACCAGACCGGCGACTTGAAGTTGCAGATGAACCTCGAGTATCGTCCGCGTATGTTCGGCAACCTCTACGGCGCATTGTTCCTCGACGCAGGTAACGTGTGGACGCTGCGCAGCGACAGCGACCGTCCGGGTGCGGTGTTCAAACCGAAGAACATGTTTAAGGAGATGGCGGTCGGTACGGGCATCGGCATACGCTACGACCTCGACTTCTTCGTGCTTCGCCTCGATTGGGGTGTAGGTCTGCACCTGCCGTACAAGAACGGCTTCTACAACTTCGACAAATTTAAGGATAGCCAGAGCTTACACTTCGCAATCGGTTATCCGTTCTAAAATCAATAAAGGGCAGACTCTATTGTGGAGTCTGCCCTTTATTGATTTTAGAGTTGAGAATTGAGAGTTGAGAGTTATGATATGTCCTATTGTTTGAGTTATTTATAAAATTCTCAAGGTAATCATAACTCTCAACTCTCAATTCTCAACTCTCAATTGTACTATTCCGCCGAAAAATCGGCTACCATTTTTCTGTACATGCTATACGCTCTTGAGCGCGAGATATATCCCGTGAGATGTCCTGATACATTCACTACGGGCATATAGCGTGTGCCCTTAAGATCGAACTTGCGCATCACTTCCTCCATCGAATCGCTCTCGCCAACCTGCGCTGCAATGGGCAGCATCAGTTGCTGAACGGTGAGCTTGTTATAGAGTTCGGCGCGGAACATGATGTGTCGAATCTTCGTGATGTCTATCTCGCCAAGCAGCGAACCGGCGTTGTCGAGCACCGGTATGAACGACGTGTGACTCTTCGAGATGGCGTTCACCAACTTGCCCAACGGCATGTCGGGCGTAACGGCGGTGAAGTCGCGCTCTATCACGCTGTCTATCTTCATCAGCGTCAGCACAGAGCGGTCGGTGTGGTGAGTAAGGAGCTTGCCCTCGCGAGCAAGACGCATGGCGTAGATGCTGTGCGGCTCGAAGATGCTGATAGTCATCACCGAGGCAATGCTCACAATCATCAGCGGCATGAACATATCGTAGCCGTTCGTAATCTCGGCGATGAGGAAGATGCCCGTAAGCGGCGCGTGCATAACGCCTGCCATAACACCAGCCATGCCGAGCAGCGTATAGTTCTTCTCAGGAATATAGATGCCCACCTGATACATGTTCCAAAGTCGCGAGAAGAGGAAGCCGGTGAAGGCTCCGACAAAGAGCGACGGCGCGAACGTACCGCCGCAACCGCCACCGCCGTTTGTGGCAGCCGTGGCGAATGTCTTGGTCAGAATGACGAGCGCAATGAACACGATGAGCCATCTGCCGTCGCCCGAGAACATAGAGTTCTTCAGCACTTCGTTCCAGTCTGCCTCGCTCGTGCCGTTGAGCAGCACGTTGATGGCAGAATAGCCTTCGCCGTAGAGCACGGGGAACACGAAAATGAGCGAACTGAGCATCACTCCGCCCAGCGCGAGCTTAGCCCAGCGATGCTGCTTCAGCTTGCCGAACATGCCCTCGCATACCGACATCGAACGTATGAAGTAGAGACTCACAAGTCCGCATGCGATGCCGAGGATGATGCACGCCGGCACACGCTCCACGCTCCACATACTGTCGAGGTGGAAGCTGAACAGCGACGAGCTGCCCATGAAGATATACGTGAAGCACGTAGCCGTGACCGCTGCCGTGAGGATCGGCAGCAACGACGCCATGCTCAAGTCGACCATCAGCACCTCGAGCGTGAACACCAGTCCTGCTATGGGCGCCTTGAAGATGCCGGCGATGGCGGCGGCAGCACCGCAGCCAACAAGCAGAATCAGCTTCTTCTTGTCCATGCCGAACAGTCGTCCGAGGTTGGAACCGATAGCCGAACCCGTGAGCACGATAGGCGCCTCGGCACCTACCGATCCGCCGAAGCCGATGGTGATAGCCGACGCCACAACCGATGTCCAGCAGTTGTGCCCTTTCAGTCGCGACTGCTTCGAGGATATAGCGTAGAGGATGCGCGTGATACCGTGCGAGATGTTGTCCTTCACCACGTAGCGCACGAAGAGCGACGTTAAGAAGATGCCCACAACCGGGAACATCAAGTAGAGCCAGTTGAACGTGTCGGCATGAAACCTCGACGTCAGCATGTGCTGTATGATGTGAATTATCGAGTGGAGCACGTAGGCAGCCACCGACGCGAAGAATCCGATGCAGAGGGCGAGGATGATAGTCGCCTGACGGTCGGAAAAATGCTTCGTGCGCCAAGCGTACAGCCTTTCTTCCAGCGTTGCGTCTTTCTTGTCTATCGCAGTCTGTTCCATTTACTTGCGTATGATGGTTACCTGTCCGTCCTTAGTGAGCTTGATGATGCTGCTCGGAGTGTGCGGCTTGTGTTCCTGGCGACGTGTCCAGCACACATAGTCGACAGCCTCTAGTATCTCCGGCGCGATGTCGCGATAGTTCTGTGCCGTCGGTTCGCCGCTGATATTGGCGCTTGTGCTCACGATAGCCTTCTGGAAGCGGTAGCAAAGCTCCTTCGAGAACGGCTCGTTGGTGACGCGCAGAGCGATGCTGCCGTCTTGGGCGATGAGGTTCGGGGCGAGGTTCACGGCGCCGTCGAGCACCACTGTTGTCGGCTTCTCGGCAAGTTCCATAAGGTCCCAAGCCACCGGCGGCACGTCGCGCACGTAGCGCTGCACGCGGTCTACCGAGTCGGTGAGGCAGATAAGCGCCTTCGAGTCGTCGCGCTGCTTTATCTTGTACACCTTTGCCACTGCCTCAGCGTTCGTTGCGTCGCAGCCTATTCCCCACACCGTGTCGGTAGGGTAGAGTATCACGCCACCCTTACGCATCACGTTCACGGCATTCTGAATGTCTTCTTTCTGTGTCATTGTTATTTCCTATTTTGTTTTTTACCTTTTACTCTTTTACTTTTTTACCCTTTTACTTTTACAAAGTTAATGCTTTTTCTTGTTATGCCGTAAGTTTAAAGACAATTTTCTTGCTCTTTATTACAAGCATGGATGATATTCGCTGAAAAAAACGTAACTTTGTAAAAGTAAAAAGGTAAAAGAGTAAAAAAAGTAAAAAGATATATGGAAAAGAAAGACCTCCGCATAGTGTTCATGGGAACACCCGAGTTTGCCGTTGGATCGCTCCAGCGACTTGTTGAGAACGGATATAACGTAGTGGCTGTCGTTACGCAGCCCGATAAACCCGTAGGTCGCCACGGATCGGTGCTGCGCCCTTCGCCCGTCAAGGAGTACGCTCTGGCGCACAATCTGCCCGTGCTGCAGCCCGTGAAAATGAAAGACGAGCAGTTTCTTGAGGAGTTGCGCAGCTACAACGCCGACCTGCAGGTGGTTGTTGCGTTCCGCATGCTGCCCGAGGTAGTGTGGGCTATGCCGCGCTTCGGCACGTTCAACGTTCACGCCGCCCTGCTGCCCGACTATCGTGGCGCAGCGCCAATCAACTGGGCTGTAATCAACGGCGAGACCCGCACCGGCGTAACCACATTCTTCCTCGACCACGACATTGACACCGGTCGTATCATTGCGCAGCGCGAGTTCCCCATCCCCGATGATGCCGATGTGGAGTATGTATACGACGGACTCATGCAGCTCGGCGCAGAGCTCTGTACCGACACCGTCGACCTCGTGCTCTCTACCGATGGTGACGTGCCTTCGCAGCCGCAGCAGGAAAGCGAGGCTCACCACGCCGCTCCGAAGATATTCAAGGAGACCTGCGCCATCGACTTCTCGCTCTCTGCAAAGCGCATCTACGACTTCGTGCGCGGTCTGTCGCCAGTGCCCGGCGCATGGTGTATGCTCACTCCGCGCGACGCTCAGGCTAAGGCTCAGGTGCTTAAGGTGTACAAGGCTGCAAAGACCGGCGAGTCTTCTAACAGCGTAGAGGTTGGAATGCTCAAGGCAGAGAACCGCCGTCTTCTCGTTGCTACCGTCGACGAGTGGCTCGAGCTTGTAGAGCTGCAGCCTGCCGGCAAGAAGCGTATGGCAGCTCGCGACTACCTCAACGGATTCCAGCATCCCGAGGAATTCCTGCTGAAGTAATTGCTTATCTTAGGGAAAAGACCATTACCCAACATGGCATAGTCTGTTGATGTCTTCGTCGAACGTGTCGCGGTTCACAGCCCGTGCGCGCATCGCCGACTTGTAGTTGTATATTGTCTGTGTCGAGTAGAACAGAAGTGTGGCTATCTCCTGACTCTCAGTCACACCCAAACGCATTAGCGCGTAGATGCGCGCTTCTGTAGTCAGGGTGTTAGGAGATGGCTGCGCAATCCTTCCTTCTGGAAGCAACAGACTGTTCAGTTCGTCAACGAAACCAGGATACAGCTCCGTGAAGGCGCGGTCGAAACGAGTGTAGAACGTCGTCGCCTCTTCCTCCGCGAGCTTATAGCTGTTTATAGTCTTAAGAAGGTCAGCCGTTTGGTTGGCCTTTATTTTTCTGCTCACCAGTTTGCGGTACTCCATCAGCTTGCGGATGTACACCGCACTAATGTCCATGAACAAACGCATGTAGGTCTCGCGGCGATGGTTGGTCGCTATGAGTCGTTCGTTCAGTTCCTTCAGCTGCCGGTTCTGTGTCTTTACCTCTCGGCGGCTACCTGCCAGCCATTTGTTCTGCTTGTAGCCGAAGATAGCCATTGCCAGCAACATCAGCGACAGAAAACTAACCACCGCAAGCACGCCTCTCACGATACGCTCCTTATGCGCCAACGCCTCCTGATTGGCTGTGGCGATGATAGGCAATATGCTCGAAATCTCGAGCATACGCAGGCGGTTGTTGTAGAATCGGGCATCCTCCATGGAGCAATAGATGTAACGTGCCGCATGGTCGGCATACTTCTGGTCCTTCTCATACAGATATGTAGAGAACTCCTGCAGCGCAAGATTCTCCTTCAAAGGGCATGTTATGTCTGAGATAGCCGCTTCAATAATGTACTTTTCATATCGTTGCGTGTCGCCCAACTCGCGATAATAGCGTGCTATGCAGTAGGCTGCCGAGGCATGCACACGGCTGTCTACCCGGCTGTTCAGCAGAGCCTTTGTGTAGAATTGCAGCACAGCCTTGCTCATGGGGTTGGTGAGGAAAGCCAGTTCGCCGCTAAGGTAGGCATGCAGAGCCACATCCTTGCTGCTTGTGACTTCCATTGTGAGCTTCAGATTCTCGAACTTCTTTTTATGGTAATAGCCCATGAACTCCGACTTGTTGCTGAATGCCTCCCAATACCCGTTGGCGGAATTAATTTAAGTTGATAAATATGAGTAAAAGGTTGTATATATCGCTGATTTTTAGTAACTTAGTGGTGCTCAAAACATTAAGTTCAAACCATCGTATGTACAACCTTTATACAAAATTCGTCAAAATACTTGAGATATGCAAGCAATTCTCTGAAAATCTCGTCAATGAATCTGGTAATGTTCCACGTCGTGGTCCTGTTCCCAAGTTTTCGGATTTGGAAGTGGTGGCGCTATCCCTGACAGC
>OHAO01001668.1_pt1 | contig 15000 bp, 9 predicted proteins | sample 1577151 | NCBI WGS metagenome assembly OHAO01 (sample SAMEA3541585, study PRJEB24748) | human gut metagenome | biome: human gut; feature: human-associated habitat; material: faeces | place: China | collected 2012 | reverse complement strand
TCGTTTGGCTTATGTGCTAACAGCCGATAGCCTTAAAGACAAGAGCAGCTCGTGGTATCAGCTCAACTTCTACTATGACATGGATAACGATCCGGATGTAAAAAACGACCCCAACTTAGCTCCCTATACCAAAGAATCGAAATACATAAAGAACATGAGCTATAATCACGTTCCTATCGATGGCCAGGGGGTCAATAAAGGTTTGGAAGGTTCGCTGCCCGAAACGATCACAGCCGGTAGCAGCTATGAGCATCGTGCCGGTATGCGAGTACGCACCGACATCCTACCCAACATTCGTAAAGAATATCTTCACGCGATCGTTTTGCTCCTCAATAAACAGACCAACCAAATCGACAACGCCATAGAGGTTGATGTCCCGCCACCACACACAGCTTCAATTACCACTGCGCAAAATAGTTTGCCTACAGTTACGGCCTACTATAGTGTCGACGGCCGCCGTCTCACTCATCCACAGCAAGGCCTCAACATCCTTCGCTTAAGTGATGGCAGCACTCGTAAGGTAATGATCACAGAATAATCCTTACCCTATTGAGTAAAGAGGGTGTATCAAGATTGTGAAGTGCCCCCGCAAAGTTAGACAATAAACTTTCGGGATTCATATCAATCTTGACACACCCTCAACTTCTTTTTACGGTTTTAGCGTTGTCGGGGACGCTCCTTGCGCCGAACTACCATTTTTCTTACTTTTTGTTGTTCGCTTCGCCACGCGGTAGAACTCCACATTCTTCAGTCGGCGGAAATCGGCCGTAGGCGTGAAGAGAATCCGCGTTTTCGAGACGCACTCTGATGGCTTAAAATCCGCTTCTTTCTCCACAGCTTTTGACGAAAACGTGGGGCGGAACGTCCCGAGCGGACCGCCATCGACAATGTAACCCTTCGAGCAATACTCGTTGAGCACTTTGCGAAACCTGTAGAACACGGCAGCCACGTCGGCATCGCCCACCGTACTGTCCTCCGCCATCCGCTCGCAAAGTTTGTCGAACGAAATGCGCTGTTTCTGGCAAACCGGGCTTGCCACGAACACTTCCTTGCCCTTCAAGGGGCCAACACTCATTTTCCGTTTATTCAAAGAATAATCCATGATACTAAAAAACAGATTGTAAAAAGAACACAGCGGCGGCGTTATCTGCACACATCACAGAACCTTTCGCCCGAGTCTCTGTCACAAAGATAACAGAAATATTTCATATTCGCAAACAAATAATACCACTTTTATTCTCTATAGATAGCACTTTCCTTTCAGCCAAATATTATCTTCCACAGAAAACGATAGTACTTTTTCATGAAAATGATAGTACTTTTTAAGCGAAACAATAGAACTTTTTTGTACAAGTACAATAAACATTTCGCAATTCATTGCATATCAATAATTTATAATTACGTCTTGTTGTAGTTAACAAGGATATTATATAAATGGAAGTTTTGGCGGAACGTAAACAGGAAGTATCCTCACCGTGGCAACCGATGAGCGTGTAACATTTGCACGGACAAAGGATATGCTTCCGAGAAAAATCGTTTCTACCTGCAAACTCATCACCTTCAAGATGGCATTATGCATAAGGCACAACGCAACAGGGCATTGACCGAGGAAAAGAAACAACGAAACAAGGCAATCAGTCCGATACGGAGCACCATCGAACGCACCTTTGGCAGTATTCGCCGATGGTTTCAGGCCGGACGATGTCGATTCCCGGGGCTTACAAAGACTCATACTCAAAACATGCCTGGAAGCATTGCCTTTAATTTATACAGACCGCCTGGGATAATTATGTCCTCAAGTGTAAGATAAAGCATAACCGCCCTTGAGGAGTTCGTACAAGTAACTCCGCAAAGGGGATATACAAACATTTTCACGCCTTACTGCCATCCCTTTCCTCCGATCCTTTTATACGAAGAACTCCTCTTTACCACATCTACTTGTTTTTCAAAGGGATCTTTAATATGAATATGCGTTTTTTCTTGTAGTCTAAAACAAATGTTTTCCCCCATAGGAAAGAGGCATTGATACGTGGCTCTCCCCTTTCATCCAAGACAAAATCTAACAAGAATTTGTCTTGCCCGATTTCCACGCTGACATTTTCAGCGAGTCCCACTTTCCTAATCGTTATTTTATGTGCTATATCTCCACGCATGCTTTCTATTTCCTTTGTTGCCGTAACTCCAAAATCCAATGGTAGATAATTATGTTTGCTGCCAGTATCAAGATGAATTCGTGTTTTCTTTCCTACAATTTTGCCATTCAGATAAATAAAGTTTAAAACTGCATCCTTATGATTCTCGTGATTCTTCCATTTGATTACACTTTGGATTTTAGGCAATGGTTCTTTTATGTGAGTTAGAATATTCTTCTTCAAGTCAAAGCACCATAGCTCTCTTTTCAGTATACTTCCTCCTAGAATGAATTTAGGAGCATGTTCTTGAAATTTACCAGCCAGGTCAATAACATAACATCGTGTTTCGGGGTAGACAAGACCTCCTACAGAGATCCTGTCCAAGTTTAAGACAAAAGATTTAATCTTACCGGATGCATAGCCTATTGCTGCATTGCTTTCTGTCGATATGATATGGCATGAGTCCGCTGCAAAAGTAGAGTCAATAGCGCAAACAGAAGCTCCTGTATCTATTAGTGCCTGAACATTATGTGTAGTTCCATTATGTGAAACTGCCACATTGGTATACATAAAGTAGTCTTTCATTGTCAAGGCGTTCTGTGCATGAAGACAAAGTGCCAATGACATAAGCAAGCTAAAGATAAGCAAGAAATGGTATTTCATAACTATATTTTTGTACTTTCTCCTTAATTCCGCAACTAAATACGTAATTTATTGTCAACATGCTTTATAAGTTTCTGAGGGGCAATAAGTTTCTCAGAGTTTTGCTGTCTGTAGAATTTTCACTAACTTTATGGTATAAAAAAACATATAGTACAATTCTACGTAGCATGACAAAGATAGCAATAAAATATGAGGACATCGTCCCTTACGATGGTATTTTTATGTGATGAACGAATTTAGCGCACAAGGCTGGACAAACTGGTAGAAAACCGCCTGAATGTTCGCAGTCTAAGTTATGGTTGTCAGTACAGCAACATCATGCTTGCCCTATTCTGTGTCTATCTCTGCGGCGGAGACCATATAGAGAACATCACGAGCATCCTGAAAAATATCTGAACACTGCACCTGATGTAAGAATACCCAGCTCTGACACCATTGCACGCGGTCTGAAGGAACTGCGTGCAATGAGTATAGCCTATATCGGAACGGCAGTATATATGCGCACGACCCTGCCATGAAGCTTAATTCCCTGCTGCTGGACATGACTCTGCAGCTGGGACTTCTGAAAAGAGGACAGGGCATTGATCTTGACTTTGATAATCAGTTTATTCCTGCCAGGAAAAGCGATGCGATGTATTCCCACAAGAAAAAATGCAGCTATTTCCCAGGGTAATGACCTCAGGTTCGCTAGTAATAGGTGTAGAGAACAGACAGGGCAACTCCAATGAGGAGTTTGAGCAGGTGGAAGAACTCACACGGATGTTTGACAACATAGAGGCTCACGGGCTACACGTCCTTACGTTCCGTACTGATTGCGGCTCGTCCATCAGGAAACTTGTTGAGGAACTCTCCCTGCGCACGGAGACGTTCTACCTCCGTGCCGGCAGCTGTGCCAAACGCAGGCGGATGTGTGAACAGTGCACAAAATGGAGGCACACGGCGGTAAACAGGCAGGATATGGACGTTGCATCATTTGCATTTGAGGATTTCCTTTCCGACTGGCACCTGCGCCTTGTCGTGCAGCGTATCAGGATAAATACGGAGCGAAGAGGGCAGTTCCTGCCAGGTATGCAACATATGTACCGTGCCATACTGATCAACGACCCTGACGGTGCAGAAGAGCAGGTCATCGACAAGTACAGCCAGCGAGGAGCGTGCGAAAAGAACTTCGATGTGCAGAACAACGACTTCGGGTGGGTTCACCTTCCTTTCTCGACAATGGAGGACAATATGGTGTTCCTACTCTTTACCGCCATGCTGAAAAACTTCTGCCAGTACTTGCAAGCTAAAGCCTGCCGCATCTTCCATGGCATTGACATGAAAAGTCGGCTGAAGTGCTTTGTATTCTTCTTCATTGTTGTCCCGGAAAAATGGGTTTAGCTTGCCAAACAATGGACGCTAAATATCTACACGAAGGACAGATGGCTGCATTACTGGTCAATATTCAACACAACTACCCAATGAGGCAAATCTTTTCGAGGGCTGATCATCAACTCCCCTATGGGGAAAGAGAAAATTATGTGGTCAGGGCAGACTGTATGCAGCAAAGATCTGTCAATGAAGGAGAACTAACATATCTAATGAACATTGACAGGAATGTGATGAACAGATTGAAACGGTCGCAGAATTAAGGAACCTGTTATTTTCTGAATAAAAGTATTTTTTCTCGGAAAAAATTGGCTTTGATTTGTGTAAAGTGCGTAAATTTACCCCGCAATACGCAACTAAGGATACCCTATATATGAAAAGATTACTACTACTATTGCCTATGTTATTAGGCGCAGGTAGTCCAAACTGTGCACAAGCCCAGCAAACAAGCACTTATAAGCATAAGGCTTTGATCTACGATGTGGCAGACGGAGAGGCAGCGGTTTATGGCTACCTTCGATACGACACAAAGTATCGCACGAATGGTTTGACTACATTCCGAACGAACACACCCAGCACCTATTCCTTAATCAAAGACTATGGCAATATTCCCGGCAAAACGCCAATTTTTACTGCCGGAACATACGTTGGAAAAGATTATCTTGCATACGAAACGACGCTGTATGCAAACGTTCTTATGCCTTACGCCTTTAGCGTCATCGACCCAAGTACAGGAGCTTGCGAGCGGAAGAGCGTATTCCCCGAAGGTGCACCGATACTTATCTTGGACGAGATGACCTATGATCCGAAGACGGACAGAATCTTCGGCGTACACTACGATACAGATCGCTTCACGACTGATTTATATGAAGTCAACCGGACAACCTATGCCATCAATAAGGTTGCGACCATCAACGATGCTCTTTTTACGCTCTCTGCGGAGAATGGCTACTTATATGCGATCATATCTGATGAGGCTTTTACCAAATCTTCCCTTGTCAGAATAGACGAAAAAAGCATTGACGCCGGAAAGCAAACTTGCACAATGGTCAATGTAAGTCCGGCGGAAGGCACCGGAATCAGCATAGGCAATTATAGCCAATCGATGGAGTTTGACAAAACGACACATCGCCTATGGTGGACGGCACAAGCTGCCGACGGCAAAGCCTATTTGATAGAGCTGAATCCTGAAACAGGAAAGGCAATCACGCAGACGCAGATAGATGGCGACTTGCAGTTGCTCTCTATGGCTATCCCTTATCAGTATGTAGCTGAAGAAGCGCCCTCTTATGTGAGGAATCTTACTGTAAAAGCGGGAGAATTTGGTGCAAGCAATGCTACGTTGACTTGGACAACCCCGAACACCGACTATAGCAATAAGTCTCTTGCAAGCATTGACGGAATCAGAATCTACCGCAATGACCAACTTGTTCAGACAGTATCGACAACTGAAAAGGGCAAGAGTATGGACTGGACTGACACGGGTCTTGCAGAAGGCAACTATGTATATAAGGTAGTGCCCTACAACCAAAAGGGCGATGGTATATATAAGGAAGCATCAGCTTTCGTAGGTGAAGATGTGCCGGGCGCACCAGTAAATGTTCAACTGACTACCAACGACACAAAAGGCACCATTACTTGGAGTGAGCCTGCTATGGGCGCTAATAAGGGCTATTACGACAAGGCGACACTCACTTACGACGTAGTGCGTATGCCGGACAATGTGACGATTGCAACCAAGACGACGGCACGCTCCGTTAAGGATCAAGTAACCGTACACGCAGGCTACAGCTATGTTGTTACGGCCTACAGCAAAAAAGGGAAAGGCCTCTCTGCTACTTCCAACACTGTAGCTTATGGTTCATCGGGAAGCATTCCTTTCATCTCTGATTTGAAGACCAAAGACGAAGTTGACAGATGGACAGTCCTCGACAACAATAATGACGGTATGACTTGGAAGTTTGATCCTACCACGTCCTCAGCGTTCTATGATCGTAGCGAGAAGAATGCTGACGACTGGTTGGTATCACCTCCACTCTCATTCAATAAAGAGAAAAAATATCAGTTGCGCTATACTTACTCTACCGCCAATTGGGTTAACCCCGATGATCACAAGCCGGTTATGGAGAAGATGAAAGTCTTCTACGGCACAACGCCAACCGCAGCGGGTCTTACAACGATGATCGTAGATTTGAAGGAGTTCCATACTGCTTCTGAGACTTACTACTATGGTAAGAACACCTTCAGTGTAGACGCAAGCGGCAACGGACACGTAGCATTCCAAGCTTGTTCAGATGCTATGCACGGTCGGATATATCTTAAAGATGTATCATTACGCGAATATAGCGAAAAGGATTTGAGCCTTAAGGACCTTTCCGGTTCTGCTACAGCCAACTGCGGCGTAGAGCAAGTTTTCGTAGCAACCATTAGCAATGAGGGTTCAAAGACGGTAAGCAACTATACCGTTCAACTCATCAACGCAGACACGAATGAAGAACTTGCTTCTGCTCCCGGCGTTGCTGTTGCTCCCGATGCAACGGGCACAGTGTCTATCAAATGGATACCGGCGACAGAAGGTGATATAAATGTGTCAGCACGCGTCATTTTAGAAGGCGACACCTACCCAAAAGATAACACTTTTGCGTCATCAATCAAGGTTAAAGTGGCGGCTAAGGATGCAAGCAAATGGCTGACGCTCAATACAGATGAATCTTATGGTTGGTACTCTCCCTTCTTCGTCTCAATGCCTTATTCACAAGCACAGTGTCTGTATATGGAGGACGAAATCCAAAAGAAAGACATTAGCTTCGTAGCTATGCAGGTGAAGTATAATGGTAAGGCTAAGAACGAATTTACGTTCCCGGCAAGAATCTATATGAAGAAGACCGACCGCACCAACTTAATCTCAGACGACAATGAGTACATCGGCGTCTTTGAAGAAGGTGATTGGACAAAGGTATTCGATGGCAACATTACGATCTCTGGTCAAAAGGAAGGCGAAGACTTGCAGATTAAGTTTGATACGCCATTCCACTACACCGGCGGCAATCTGAATATGAAGTTTGAAGCGCTTGCAGGCGGAAAACGCCTTATGCCTAATCAGCATCCGGAATGGCACTTAAAAGAAATTGTAGGCAAGCCTCGCACGGCACACTATGATGGCCAAACGAGCAACATAAAAGAGTCTGAAATCTTCCCTTCGCCCTATGTTCCTTTCATGATGTTGGAATATGAAGATGGTAACACTTCCGGTATGCTCTCTGTAGGTGGAGAAGGGCTGAACATTTATCAGAACGGCAACGTGCTCTACCTCTCATCAGTCTGTGATAAGATTGACTTATTCAGCACTTCCGGTGCACTCGTAGGCACAGCGAACCATACTGATCGCCTCCAGCTGACTTCGCTTTCCTCCGGCGTATATATATTGAAGGTAAATAAGAAAGGCCACATACAAACGCTGAAGATTGTATTGAAACGATAAAGATAAAGGCAATGACTCTCTGTCCGGCTTTTACCGGACAGAGAGTCTTGCCACATCTTAAGTAAAACAACTATAGACATTAATCTATTTTTAATCCTAAGAGATATGAAACACCTCTATTTAGCAAGTCTTGCATTAGCAACACTGTCTGCTTTACCAGCATCCGGACAGATGAATGCAAGAAAGTTTCCCTCCGTCTGGGACAAACCGATGCTAACATCTGCCCCGCAGATGCCGCTCCAGACCCCACAGGCGATCGACGACAAGTCGAGGGGTATTACTATGTATGCTGGCCAGTTAGTAAGTCAGAACAAAAAGCGTGGTTGGATAAAGTTCTATACGGGCAAAGCCGCAGACTATATCACTATAAAGAACTTTACGCCGCCAAATGATCAGGTTCAATCTCACGGTATATACTGCTCAACATTTGACGGGAAAGATTGCTATGCCGTTTTTGCTCAGTCCTACACTTATGGCGTAGAACCGCTGTACTTTGCAAAATTAAATGTAGCTACAGGCGATACCACAACCATCTACACCTTTAATAAAAGTGAACAGGGTGAATGGTATAGGGGATTTGATATCTATGCACTGAGCTATAACCCGAAAACAAATGAGATATACGGTCTTGGTAAGGGTTATGAAACGAAAATCATTGATGGTGAAGAGCAAGTGGTAAGAGCTTTTACCACAATCAACATCATTAATAAAGAAACAGGTAAGATAGACAAGGTTATGGACTTACCGATCGTTTACTATAACTTCTGTTTCGACTACGACGGCAATTGCTATATGGTGTGCCCAAAGACGAAGAGCGAGACCGAAGATGTTGCTATCGGAACAAACCTTGTTAAGTTCGATTCTGATTTCAACAAGCTTTCTGCCATTGAATGCAAGAGCCAATGGGGAGAGAGTTATATCCAAAGATACTTTGGTACTATGAGTTTCGACTATACCACTGGCAACCTTTGGTGGATTCCGGTCGGCAACCAAGGCGCAACAACTCTCTATAGCGTAAACACAGAAACGGGCATCTATGAAGGTAAATCCTGGTTCAACCTCGGCAATTCATTTGTTGGGCTTACCATTCCTTATATGACAGCCGATGCACGCAAGGCAGCAGCTCAAGTATCTCAAATTGACGTACAAGCTGATGTTAACGGCAATATGGTAGATACCGTTAAGTGGGTGAACCCAACTAAGGCTTGGGACAAGAGTGACCTTACTGAATTCAAAGAGGTATTGGTTTATCGCAAGAAGCAAAATGTAGCAACGACCGAACTCACGCCGACTTCAAAGCTTCTCTCTGCTGAAAATGCAGACCTTATTGGAACTGTAGATGCTACGGGCAAGATGGGCCAAGCTATGCGATTCGTAGACACACATCCCTACGCTGGTATCAATACCTATTATGTAGTTCCGTCACGTGTTGCTGGCGAGAAAGGTGTACCCGATAGCATCCGCTGCTTTATGGGCGTAGATGTTCCTGGTGCGGTTCAAGATATCCAACTGAAGAGAAAAGGCACAGGCCTTGAATTGACTTGGAAAGCTCCGACCAAAGGCTTAAACAATGGTTATATCAAAGAGAATGAGCTGACCTATACATTGACGCGTATGCCCGACAATGTTGTAGTTGCTAAAGATCTTAACGCAACAACTTACGAGGACAACACGCTTGGTGAACAACAAAAGTACTCTTACAGAATTCAAGCTAAGAGCCAAGCCGGCGAAGGTGCTATTGCAGAGTCTGAAGGAGTTATGGCCGGAAGTGCGCTCACTACGCCGATTGACTTAAAGTTCAATACGCAAGACGACGCAAATCGTTGGTACAGCCCCAACAACCACTCTATCTTCTTCTACTATTGTGGTGGATATGATGAGGATTCTAAGTGTATGATTGGCTATAGCAACTATCAAGAAGCTGATGGTTTCCTTACATCTCCTCCTCTCAAGCTCGAAAAGGGCAAGACGTATCGCATTACCACGGACTTCTATGCACACCAGAGAGCTACGCCATTCGACTTAAAACTTACTATGGGCACAAATAGTGAAGATCTGACGAATGCTACAGTTCTCCGTGAAGAGAAAGATTTCTCTTATCCTGATATGTATACTCGCGAGAAATTCGAGGATATGTTTACTGCTCCGGAAGATGGCACATATTACTTCGGTATGTCTGTTGCTACGCACAACCAGTACAATAGCTTCCGTCTCTATGGTATCAATGTAGACTATGTCGCAGAAAACGACTTGAAGGCCTTCTCTCTCGATGGCATCCAAGAGGCTGTTGTTGGTTATGACAACAAGTGCACGGTTAAGGTTCGCAACGTAGGTTCTAAGACGCAGAGCAAATATAGCATCAAGGTATACTGCGATGATGAAGGAACCAAAACGCTTGTCGGCGAAACGACGAATGTTCCTGAGTTGGCTGCAGGCAAGATGGAGAACGTTCCTGTTACATTCAAGCCTACGAAAGACGGCGTATTCAACTTCTTTGCTGTTGTAGAGCTCGAAGGCGACCAAGAGCACAGCAACGATACGACAAGTGTTGCGCGCATTAGAGTTAGTCCGGAAGGCACCATACCTTGGACAAACATCGTAAACGGTGATGACGAGGGCGAAGATACGCACGGACCTTGCACCAACAGCGATACTTACGAAAGAACGCAATCTATCTATCTGGCATCTGAAATCAAAGCTGACAAAGATGGCTTCATCTCTCGTTTGGGATACCTCTACACGTCAAATAGCAACTTGACGGACAGAACAGAACCGTTCAAGGCTAAGATTTACCTTGCTCAGACAGACTTGGAGCAATTCACTTCTGCTTATTCACAATGGTTGAAGCCCGAGCAAATGACACTCGTATATGATGGCACGTTCACGCTCGAACCTGGCGTTAACAACATTATGGCATTTAACCTCGAAACGCCGTTTAAGTATGACAAGACGAAGAATCTTATTGTTGTCTTTGATAAGGAAGGTGCAGTACCATCTAATTTGATGTTCTGTGCATTATATAAGGTCTTCCACGACACATCTTCCGCTATCTACCGTAAATTGGAATATGCTGAGGCATCACCTTTCAGCGCAACCAAATCACACGCATACAACTCTGTTCCGGTTCTATATCTAGGATTTGGAGTTAATGACAACGTTAACAATACATTCGTTGCAGGCGAAACATTCTTCTACAATGCTAACAACGGCATGATGAACTTTGGTAAGGATGTTAAGGTTGCTAACATATATACAGTTGACGGTAAACTTGTGAAGACGTTCAACAACGTGAGCAACAAGCAAGTAAAACTGGATATGCCGACTGGTCTGTATATCGTACGTACGGTAGCCGCAAATGGAAAGGCTGCAAGTATGAAACTTAATGTAAAGTAAAAATATGAACTCTATCAGAAAATTTATTTTTCTGTTATCGCTTACAAGTCTCTCCATGATTGGGGGAGACTTGTTTGCTCAAACAGAGAGCGACGATTTGTTCCGGCTTACTCCTTTGAGCCCATCAGAGCGCGAAATGGCAGCGCCGGCCTCAGGTAGTGAGAATATGCACATCGGCTACTGCACCATAGAACCTAGCCGAGGACTCATTGCACAGATAACAGGAGAGCACACTTATCACGCAGCTGTCTATTTCCCGGCAGAGTTGTTAGACAAATATGTTGGCAATAAGATCGACTCCATTGAGTTTGCCATTAAACCGAAACGCGGACGCTTGGTAGAATACTTCGTGTGTACCGACTTGAAGAATATGAGAGAGAGCACGTTGACAAAAGGCTCATCTACGTCCTACTCTGAAGGTTGGAACAAGAAGAAGTTTGCCAAATCGCTTACCATCACGAAGGGAATGAACCTCTACATCGGCTATATTCTTTATCTGAATGCCGATGAGATGTACGACTGTCTATTGTTTGATAATAGTCCTTACTCGCTAACGAAAAAGAATTGGTACGGCTATGATGGCAACTGGTTCAGCAACACCGCAGCTATTGGTAAGAACATTTGTATTCGTGCCATCATTTCGGGATCAAATGTTCCTAACAATGACATTTCTTTGATTCGCTTAGCGCCGGAGGATAGCGGATATTATATTGAGCAAAATAAGCCTAAGTCTTACGTGGCTTATGTGCAAAATAATGGTACAACCCCGATCACATCTCTTTCACTTTCGGTTACAGCCAAAGGCGTACAAAGCAAAGAAGTGACGCTCAACGGATACAATATTCCTAATAATGTGCCACAAAAGATCGTACTTGAGGATGTTTCCGTACCGGTTGAGGGTAACTTTGTCGGTACTTTTACGGTAACAAAGGTCAATGGCACGACAGATCCGGATATGAACGACAACGCATTAAGTCTCAGAGGTTATGCGATGAAAGAGGGTACAGAGCCGGTTGAGCGTAACGTACTCTTTGAAGAATTTACTTCTGAAGGTTACAAAGAATGTACTGTTGCAGACAGCGTATACACCAAGGCCTTAGCCCAGTGCGACAATGTGATTCGCGTAAAGCACCACTTAGACTACAAATCGCATCAGGATCAGTTCCGCATTGCAGCAGATAAGGATTACGAAGCGCTCTATGGTGAGTCGAAGACCTTTGTGCCTGCAATCTGTATCGACCGCCTTGCAATCAGCGGACTTGAAGATCCGGGACCGGCATACTTCATAGCCAACGATACAGTTGTTGCTAATTTGATTGGCCTCGCAAAGTCCGAATACTCCTTTATTACATTGGCCGCCGCTCCAGAACTTAGTGCGGATGGCAAACAGATCAATGTTAAGGTTAGCGGACATGCCGGCACTAATGAAATGCCTTTGCAAACTGACTTGCGGCTGACTACTTGGCTTGTAGAAGACAAAATTGAGAGCACACAACAAGCCGGAAAAGCAAGCTTCACACAGAATGGCGTCTTGCGGGCTGTGCTCAGCGGCAGCGCGTGGGGTGATAACTTAGATATCTCCAACTACGACTTTGAGAAAAACTACACGGTAGACGTAGACCCCAAATGGAACGTAGCCAATATGCGTATCGTTTCATTCGTTAGCAATTATGAAGCAAATGTTTTGAAACGCGGCCTCTACAATTCGACACAAGCTGCAGTAGCAGGCACTTCCGGCATCAATTCACAAGCAAATTTAGCCGACAACAAAACGATCAGCGTTGTGAATGGTAGCGTGATTCTGCCACAAGGCTATCATCTTGTTGGTGTCTATGATATGGCAGGACGCCGCATCAGCACCAAACAATTGGGCTACGGTCTCTATGTCGTAAGTGCTACTGATGGTCAAAATGTGATTACGCAGAAAATTAGCATCAACCACTAACAACAATCATCATGAAGAAAACAATATTGTTCATAGCATTGTTACTCAGCCTCATTTCCTTTGAAGCAAGAGCAGCCTCCAGCAGCTGCTTCTGGGGCTATTGTGGTGGGAAAGTAACCGGCGAATTTGGCTCTAAAAAGACTGGAAAAGGCGCCATTTACATTCCCGCTGAGATCTCTAAGCTCTATCAAGGGAAGACGATCTCTGTTGTTAAGGTCGGACTTGCTGCAATGGCCAAGAACGTAAAGGTCTTTATCACCAAAGATTTAAACGGTGAGAATACCATAACAAAGACGGCCGGAATGCTCTACAACGGCTGGAACGAAGTGAAACTGAGTTCCAACTATACAATAGATGGAGAACCCTTCTACATCGGTTATAGCTATGAAGGCGACAACCTATCTATGGGGCGCTCAGATATGTATTCTGAAAATGGCTGTTGGGCAGACCTCGGCGACGGTTGGAAGAACTATGCGGCAGACAAAGCCTACAAGGCTCTGTCACTGACTATCCAGGCAAAAATCGCCGGCGAGAATATGCCTAAAGACTTGTGGCTCTATAGCAGTCGCGACGCCATTGTAAAGAAGAACGCACCCTGCGAGTTCGGATTTGGCGTAATGAATATGAGTCCGCGCATCGCAAGAACCTTACTGGTAGGCTATACCGTTGATGGTGGCGCAGAGCAAACGGAAGAGTTCAAAACGACTATGGGATCCGGTGCTGAGAAGGAATTCGCAATTAAATATCCGGGATTCAGCGAGAATGGCATTCACTCTGTGAAACTGAGACTGATCAGTGTCGATGGAGAAAACGACGCGTTTGCCGGAAACGATACAACCAGCACCAACGTAAAGGTAATGGATGCGGTACCCCAACAGCGTTTTGTCGTTGAGGAAGGCACAGGAACTTGGTGTGGATGGTGTCCTTTAGGCATCGTCGGCTTAAATGGAATGGCCAAGAAATATCCTGAGACATTCATTGGTATAGCTGTTCACAAGCAAGATAAGCTAGAGACCAGTTCATACTCAAAACTTTCATTCTCAGGTTATCCATCTTGCTATATCAATCGTGATCTCAGCAGCGTTGCTAAACCGGAATTCGCATCATTAGAGGCTTCGCACAATAAAGCGGTCAGCAAGTCTCCTCGCGTAGGTATGGAGATCAAAGCACACTTTATTGGCAATAACAAAAACAAGATTAAAGCTGTCGCATCTGCCAGCTTCTTTGCCGCTCAAACAAGTGTCGACTACAAGATTTCTTTCGTCCTTGTAGAGAATGGTATCGAGGGCTACTACCAAGCTAACAACTTCAGTGGTGGCGGACAAGGCAAGATGGGTGGTTTCGAAGATCTTCCGGGTTACGCCTCTATCAACATGGACCACGTAGCGCGTATGAACTACAGTTTCGACGGCATAAAGGGAAGTATTCCGACCACCGTAGAAGCAGATCAGATCGTAGAATATGCAGCTGAATTAGAAGTTCCCGGTAGCATACAGCATGCTGACAGTCTGCACCTCATCGCTCTTCTCATCAACAGCAAGGGACAAATTGAGAATGCAGCTTCAGCACACGTAACGGTTGATCCGGCCCTTTCTATTTCTGAAGATGTCGCTCTCCTTGCTCCTGAGTTTACATTCTCCAACGGGCATCTCAACATTGAAGGTTTCGAAGGTAAGGTACGCATCTATGATGCCAACGGAAGGAAAATACCTAACCACGATATCCAAAGCGGCTTCTATATCATCAAATACACGAGTGGCAACAAGACAATCGTCAAAAAGATGCTATTAAAATAAGACCAGACTTCTATTGGGGAATATACCGATAGAAAGATCTCTTAAACTTTAACGAATAAGGGTGTATCAAAATGATATGAACCCCGAAAGTTAGACAATAAACTTTCGGGGTTTTTATTATGAAGATAAAGAAACGAAAACATAAATCTGTATCTGATCTGCTATTTTAACGTGAGTTCGACGAATTCAGAACAAAGCAAGCTGTGTATCAATAGTCCTTTG
>OHAO01001664.1_pt1 | contig 15013 bp, 7 predicted proteins | sample 1577151 | NCBI WGS metagenome assembly OHAO01 (sample SAMEA3541585, study PRJEB24748) | human gut metagenome | biome: human gut; feature: human-associated habitat; material: faeces | place: China | collected 2012 | reverse complement strand
AAAACTATACAAGAAATATCTTGAACTGGCAAAACTTGCTGAAACCATTAACTAAGTATACAAACCATTAATCTATTTAAAACATGAGAATCAAATCATTAATTTTAGCGGCCTTATGCATGGTCACCGTGAGTGTTTACGCCCAAAGCAACTACCCGTTCAACGGTCTGGACATGAACATGGGTAACCTGTCAAGACTGTCCGATGCGAAGACACGTTCCATTAGCCCCGAGAACTTCACGGGCGAGAAGGGCAAGGGCGGCATGGCCGACCCGGTCAGGGACAAGGACCAGCGGAATGTGGCCAACGCCCACCATGCGGCCAAGGACCTGGGCAAGGGTTGGAAGGTAAACCCCTTCATCATCGTGAAACCGGGAGAGACAATCACGATTGCGGAAATCGAGGGTCCGGGAGCCATCCAGCAGATCTGGATGACACCGACCGGGAACTGGCGCTTCTCCATCCTGAGAATGTACTGGGACGACGAGAAGGAGCCTTCCGTCGAATGTCCGGTGGGTGACTTCTTCTGCAGCGCATACAATGAATATGCACAGCTATCCTCACTGGCCGTCTGCGTGAATCCGGGCAGCGCCTTCAACTGCTACTGGAAGATGCCTTTCCGCAAGAAAGCCCGTATCACGCTGGAGAACATCAACACCGCCGAGGAGATGCGTCTGTACTACCAAATCAACTACACCCTGACAGAAGTTCCCGAGGACGAGGCCTACTTCCATGCGCAGTTCCGCCGCTCCAACCCGACCCAGGGGTCGCTGCACACGTTGATTGACGGTGTGAAGGGCAAGGGACAGTATGTGGGTACCTACCTGGCGTGGCGTGTAAACGACAACTGCTGGTGGGGTGAAGGGGAAATCAAGTTCTACATGGACGGTGACAAGGAATATCCGACTATCTGTGGAACCGGGGCTGAAGACTACTTCTGCGGCTCGTATAATTTCGAGAACCAGAAGACGCACCAGTACCAGGAGTTCACCACCCCTTATGCCGGCATGCACCAGGTAATCCGTCCCGACGGGCTGTACCGTGCAGTGACCGCTTTCGGGCTGTACCGCTGGCATATCCTTGACCCGATACGCTTCGACAAGGACCTGAAAGTCACGATACAGGATTTGGGATGGCGTCATGACGGACGCTACAACAACCAGAAGTCGGATATCTCGTCGACCACTTTCTGGTACCAGGCCGAGCCGCATGCCAAATTCCCGGCTTTGCCGAGCAAGGACGATTTGGAAATTCCAAGATGGTAAAATTGGGTATACCCGATATTTAAAATTACGTTGTTTTTTTATTAACTATTAAATCAAAGTATTATGAGGATTTCTTTTAAAAGGAATGGTTTCATAGCATTGGCATCAATGCTATCATTTGCAGTGTATGCAGGGGATAATTTGCCCCTTGCAACCGCTGCATCGGGGACAAATGGATCTATTCAAGTATCTGAGTATGGCGTAGATACTTCTAATGAGATTCAACAAGCGAGAGTAATACAAGGAACAGTTCTGGAAGAAGGGACTAATGAACCTCTTATTGGGGTAAATGTTGTCGTTAAAGGAACTACTATAGGTACAACGACTGATGTGGAGGGAAAATATTCGATAAGAATACCTTCTGATAATGCTGTGTTAGTCTTTTCTTATATTGGTCAAAAAACAGAAGAATATTCTGTTAAAGGCTTGAAATCTTTGGATGTTATTATGAAAAGTGATGCTACGATGTTGTCTGAAGTCGTTGTATACACTGGTTATATGACTCAGAAAAAAGCTGACTTAACCGGATCGGTTGCATTGGCGGATTCAAAAGACATCAAGAAGACTTCCGCTAACGTTATGAAAGCTATGCAGGGTAAGATGGCCGGTGTGAAAATTAGCAACAATGGCGGTAATCCTGCAGAAGATATAGGCATTCAAATTCGTGGTCTTTCTTCTTTGTCTGGAGCTGTTACTCCATTAATTGTATTGGATGGTATGCCAGCTGAAGGTCTGAATCTACGTGACATAAATTCAGGAGATATTGAATCTATTCAGGTATTGAAAGATGCTGCTTCTGCCTCAATTTATGGTGCACGTGCTTCTGGTGGTGTGATTTTAGTCCAAACTAAAAAAGGTAAAGCTGGTAAGACTACCATTGACTATAATGGTAGTGTTTCTGTAAGTTCTATAATAAATAGACCGGAAATGATGAACGCCACAGAATGGGGTACTGCTGCCTTCCGCGCTGCTGCTTATGATGAGTGGGCTTATGGCTCAGGCCTATTATTACCCAATGGCTTTGAGTATGAGTATCATAGAGGTGATAATGGAATGCTGGTATTGGATAATATGAAAATGAAAGAATATTTGGATAATAATCAATTGGTAAAAGCAACTGATACAAATTGGATGGATGAGATTTTCCGTACAGCAGTTTCTACAAATCATCAGTTGACTATTTCTAATGGTTCGGATAAAGCTAAAAGTTTGTTTTCATTAGGGTATACTAACAACCAAGGTACACAAATTTATTCTTTTTTCAAACAATATTCTGTACGTGCTAATACGGAATATAGTTTGATTAAAGATCGTTTGAAAGTAGGAGAAAACTTAGCTATTTCTTATTTGCAGTATAAAAGTCAATGGGAAACCTTTTTGGCTATGATTATGCCACCTATGGTTCCTGTTTATGATGTAAATGGTAATTGGGCAGGACCTGCAGGACTTGATGATTTTGATAATCCAGTACGTAAAATGACTATGGGTAAAGATAATATCAATAATTATGTGAAAATTATTGGTAATGTTTTTGCAGATTTGAATATTTGGAATGGTATATCTGCTAGAACTCAGTTTGGTATAAATTATGGTAACTCTTATAGTAGAACAGTAGATGGGGCTTATGTGGAGACAGGTTTTAGAGGCAATGATAAAAATTATGTAAGAAATAACCAGTCCCATCCGTTAAATTATGTATGGACTAATACTTTGTCCTATAATAAAAGTTTTGGAAAACACCATATTGATGCTGTATTTGGTAGTGAGTTTACCCGTTATGTACAAGAAGGTTTTTATGCAAGTAGAGAAGGACTTTATTTGGAAGATCGTGATTTTGCCGGTCTTAGTGTTGCTACCGGTGATGAAATTGATGTAAGTAGTTCTGCTGATGAATATACTTATTTCTCTCTTTTTGCTAAGGCCAATTATTCATATGCTGGTAAATATTTGTTGTCTGCAACTGTACGTCGTGATGGTTCTTCTTTGTTTGGTGTCAATAATCGTTATGGTATATTTCCTGCATTTTCTGCTGGTTGGAGAATTAAGGATGAAACTTTTATGGAAGATGCGGACTGGTTGTCTGATCTGAAAATTCGTTTCAGTTGGGGTACGAATGGTAGTGTACAAGGATTACCTCGTGGTTACACAACTACTCCATTTACTACTAATTATTTTGATACTGCTTATCCTATTAAGGGACAAGAAACTGGTGCTTTGCAGTCTGGCTATAGAAGAACTTGGATTGGTAACCCTGATTTGAAATGGGAAACAACCAAACAAACAGACTTTGGTGTTGACTTTGGATTTTTCAATCAACGTTTGACTGGTTCTTTTGACTATTACTATAAGAAAACAAATGATATCTTGGTCCAGACTCCATATATCGCAGCAATGGGTGAAGGTGGTGAACCTTGGGTTAATGGTGCTAGTATGAATAACCAAGGTGTAGAATTTACAGTATCTTTCAAGAGTGACCCCTCCAGTGAATTCCAGTGGGCTGTTAGTGCCAATATTGGTACATACAAAACTGAATTGACTGACCTTCCTTCCAATGTAATCAATAAGTATGCTGGTGATGGTGTACACGATTTGATTTTAGGCCGTTCTCCAAATTCTGCTTATGGTTTGGTAGCTGATGGTATTTTCAAAACTCAAGAGGAAGTTGATGCTCATGCAGACCAGCCAGGTAAAGCAGTTGGACGTATTCGCTACAAGGACTTGGATGGGGATGGTGTAATCAATGAAACATATGATAGAACTTGGATAGGTTGCTATGACCCGGATTTCTTTGGAGGTCTTAATTTTGATTTCGCTTATAAGGGCTTTGATTTGAACTTGTTCTTTGAGGGTATGTTCGGTAATGATGTAAATAGCGACTGGAAGAAAGAGAGTGATATTTGGCTTTTCACCAATCCTGCATGGAAAAATCATGCAACTCGTATGTTGGGCGGTTGGTCACCTGACAATCCGAATTCTGATATTCCGGCTATCTCGAATAATACTGCCAATCAGGAACAAAGATTCTCTTCTTGGTTCATAGAAGATGGTTCATACATTAAGTTGAGAAATATTGAATTAGGTTATACATTCCCGACTAAACTTATCCAAAAAATGCATATGAGTAACTTGCGTTTGTATGCTGCTGCACACAATGTATTTACTTTGAAGAAGTTTTGGGGAGATGACAAATATACAAGTTTCGATCCTGAAAGACCTTCTTATCATTATTTGACACCGTTTACTTTCAATTTCGGTATCAATGTTTCTTTTTAAACTTAATTAATAAATTATTATGAAAAGCAAATATATAACCTTGTCAATTGCTCTATGCTCTCTGTTGGGAGTCAGCAGTTGTGATTCATATTTGGATATCAATCCTAAACAAGTTTTGGACCAAAATATACTTAACAAACCTAGCGATATAGAAGGTTTTGTCACAGCAGCCTATGCTCGTATGTGTGAGATGGGTTCATTGGATTCCTCTCCTTATATGTATTGGTGGAGTGGTTCTATGCGTTCAGATGATTGTTATAAAGGTGGTGGTGGTGTTGCTGATGCCGTAGGTTCCTTTGGTAATATATCACTTTTTACTTATGTAAATCCTAATACCGGTGCATTGGATGGAACTTGGTATAATTCTTATCAAGTTATTCAAAGATGTAATACAGCAATTCAAAGAATGGCAGATTTTACGGAAGAAGAATTGCCTAATAAGAACAGTTTTATGGGTGAAATGCTTTTTATCCGTTCATTTACGTTGTATCGTTTGAAAAAACTTTGGAAATATGTACCTTATATTGATGAGAATGTAGTAGGTATGTCAGATGCTTTTGAAGCAGTGCCTAACCGTGAACTGGATAAAGGGAATGATCTCTACTTATGGCAACGTATTCTTGATGATTTTAAGAAAGCTGAAGAATTATTGCCTTTGGATCAGATGGATAAAGGTCGTGTAAGTCGTAATGCTGCTACTGCTATGGTTGCTAGGACAATATTAAATATGGCTTACGAGCAGGATGACCGTCATCAGGTGATAAATATCAATAAGGAATTACTTGCAGAGGCTTTGCCTTATATTGATAAAATTATTGATCAAGAAGGTGGTCGTGTAGGTTTGGAATCTGATTTTGGTAATAACTTTTTGGTAGAGTATGATAACGCTACTAAAGAATCCATTTGGGAATTACAATTTTCTCTTGATAATAATTTTAGTACGGCAGGTCGATTTAATCGCGCTGAAGGTTTGAATCATCCATGGATGTGGCCCGAAATACAACCTGGTAATTTTGTATTTAAGTGTTGTGACTTTAACCATGCTAGCTATACGTTGACTAATGCGTTTAAGACTGATGAAAACGGTTTACCCCGTTTCGAGGATTATAATGAGGATGATTATGGTCAATATATTAAAAATTCAGATGGTTCTTATAATTTGGATATCGTTAATTCTGGTGCTAAGCCTTACTTTGATAAGTATACATGGGATCCCCGATTTAGCCATACTATCGTAGCTCCTGGACAGCCTTGGAAGTATGATCCTGATTTATTATTCCATTCAACTGCTACTCGTGATCCGATTACTTATAGTTTCTTGAAACCCATCAAAGATATGCCACATCCTGATTGTGGTTGTATTGCTTATGATGGATGGCAATTTAATTCTATGAATAAAAAGATGATTCGTTACGATGACGTGTTGCTGTGGAAAGCTGAGATTTTGATTCAATTGGATAGAGAAATGGAAGCCCTGCCATATATTAATCAGATTCGTACTCGTGCTGCCAATAGTTTGGTTCGTTTGACTCAAGCTGACGGTTCATATACAATGAATTATCATATTGCTACTTATCAGCCGGGTATTAACTGTAATTGGACTAAGGACTTTGCATGGAAAGCCTTAATGTGGGAAAACCGTCTTGAATTTGCTTGCGAAGGTCATCGTTTCTTTGATTTGCAGCGTTGGGGGTTGTTGGAAAAGACAATGAATGAGTACTTTGCTATTGAAAGAACTCGCTTCGATTGGTTCAATGATGCTCGTTTTACTGCCGGTCGTGATGAGTACTTCCCAATTTCCCAACCACAAATGAATTATTCAAAGGGTAACTATACGCAGAATCCGGGATATTAATGTTTAACTATTAAGAAGAAAATTATGAAAAAGATAGTAACCATTTTTACAATATTGTTGGTAGTGTTATCACTGTCCAGCTGCTATGACAGAGATGTGCTTGATGACAAGGGCTTGAATTATTTCATGCCTATGCCTGAGAATGTGCAGTATAATCAAGATAATGCTACTGCAGTGACATTGACTTGGAGTATTCCTTCAGTAATTCCAGAAGACTTCAGACGTCCTATTTCAGTACAGATTCAAATAGTGGAAAATAACATTTATAGAGATAGAATAACCTTGGTAAATGAGGAGACTTCTCATACTTTCACTATTGATCCTGCTAAAAAGTATCGCTATATTGTTAAATTGGTAGGTACTTTTACTGAGGAAAACCAAGAAACAGGACGTACATCTACTGTTACTTCTGAGGGTGTAATAGTTAATGTCGAATAGTTTCGAGAAGAATTTTGTAGTTAATGATAGAGAGTGGGTTTTTACTGGTATTTTTCTGAGTCAGCTCACTCTCTATTTTAATATTCGTGATATAAGAAGAATGGGTTATCTGGTTACGATAAATTGAAAAATGAATCAATAGACATGAAAAACATATTATTTATAGCATTCTCTTCGTTTATACTTTTATTCGTTTCTTGTACTTCTGAACAAGAAACTGAAACTTATATTCCTATTGATGAAATTATACCTTTGGATACTTATTTGATTCCAAATAAGGATACAAAAATTGTATCAACAACATTGAATTTTAAGGATATTGATGCCATAGATTATTTGCTGGTTAGAAAGAGTGTAGGTGACAGCTATTCAGCTAAGATAAGTCAAAGCGAACTTACGTCTGATTATATTTTCAATTATACCATTCAAAAAACAGATCCACAGAATTTTCGGCTAGTATTGGCTGCCTTTTACAAAGATGGTAATATGTCGAAAGAGCTCTCTTTGAATGTGGATAACCGTTGGGGTTTTTTTATTCGTAATGTTACTCGTATAGCTCGTGTTACAGGGAGTATAATAAATGGAGAAAACTTTCCAAGTCCTAATAATACTGCGACAAAATGGAATGTAGGAGGAACAGATCTTGGCATTATTTGGGAGATGCAGCCCGGAAAATATGGAATTTTCTTTGGTGATACTTTTGGGTATGACTTTAAGCCTAATCCGGCTAATCCTGGACCTAACGGAGGGAGTTGGCGTAGTAATGTGCTGGCTTTCTCGGAGGATAATGATTTAGAAGATGGATTGTCATTCAGCAATATGGTTACTGATGATAAAGGGTATGCCCGCGAGATAATATATGGAGGAAAAGATTCGTCAGGTAATGGTGATTGGACTTCTATCCCAACAGCTGCTATTCGTGCTAATGGAATAGATTATGTGCATTATTTTAATATGAGAAATTGGACAGGATGGGTTACAAATTATTCGGGAATATATAAGTCGGCTGATAATGGTTTGACATGGGCTAAATGTAAAGATATAACCTTCTCATCTTATAGTTTTTTTGGTCAGGTAGGGTACTTTAAGAAAGATGGATATGTTTATATGATAGGTACTCAAACGGGGAGGGATAGCAATGCTAAATTAGCACGGTTTCATGAAACAGATATTGAGAATAAGACAGCTTATGAATATTGGAATGCTTCTACTAATCAATGGATAAAAGGCAATGAAAATGAGGCAACAGTATTAATAGAAGATAAGGTTGGTGAACTTTCTTTTATATATAATGAAACACATAAGAAATGGATAATTGCTTATTTCAATGCAGATAGATATAATATAACTATGCGTACGGCAGAAGACATAACTGGCCCATGGAGTGAACCCTATGAGCTTGCTAATGGTAGAGAGTATGCCCAATTGTATGGTTCTTACATTCATCCGTTTTCGGTAACTGGTGATAATTTATATTTTACGATGTCAATGTGGATGCCTTATAATGTTTTTTTAATGAAGGCTGAATTGGCTGATATGGGAGAGTTTTAATTATATTGACAAATATAATATCATGAACACACGCACATTAATTATAACTTTTGTTTGGATGATAATGTCCAACATAGGCATCTGTGCTCAAGAGCATTGGGATGCACAAGAGAGAATTGAGTTGAATAAGGGTGTTTTTCCGAAGAATTTTAGTAAAGCTATTGATGCTATACAGTATGATTTATTAGGAATTGAGAGAGGAAAAAGCCATGTGAAAGTGATAGATAACAACACTTTGTACATAAACCTTTCTTTTTCGCTTAAAAACTCTGTTCAACAAGGTGATTGGCGTATAGCGGTAAAGCCGGATTTTTTACCTTCATTCCATTGGGCGCCACATCTTACTCCTACTGATAGAAATGTCATCGATCAACATGTATTCCGTTCTCCTGCCCTTATTGTAGCAGACGATCATCAAACTCTTATTCTTATCCCCGATTTGGATATTATGCAGAAGGGGACTCCTGTACGATGGTATATGGATATGGACGCATCCTCTAATACACTTATTCTCGGAATGTGCAATAACCATGTATCCGAACACGTTCTGTTTGAGCGTGATCAAGAAACTACTTATCCAAAAGGAGATATTGAAATAGGCTTTTATTTGATGTATTCTGATAGCAAGGAAGTATTGCGGAATCCTTTCAAGAAGCCGTTAGAATTTATGTGGAGTCGATGGGGGCATACTGCATATGTGAAAGGTAATCCGGTGAAGGAGAGCCTGGAAAAGTATGTGCAACATACTTATAATTGGGCTTTTAATTCATGGTCAGAAAATGTGTGGCAGCAATTTGAGTTAGATGGGAAAAAAGTGGGTGCTCCCGTATTTATTGTGAATGTTACACAAAGTCCTAATTATCCGGGAGAGATTAATGAACGTGAATTTCGTTCTATCTGGAATCAGGCATGGTTCAGTTCATTGCGTTCTGCAAGTGGATTATATCGATATGCAAGAAGAATCGGTAATAGGGAGCTTCTTGCAAAAGCAAATTTGACAAAAGAACTGGCTCTGTCATTTCCGCAGAGGAATGGTTTTTTCTATGGACTTATCGGTACGGAAATGCATGAAGTAGAGATTGATGGTAAAAAGTATAATCGGAGCAAGGGGTGGAATACCTATTATTGGGGAAATTCCAACAGAAATCCTTATACCTGGAATCCGAAAGAATCTCCGTATCATATTTTTGATATGAGTTGGACAGCATTGCTGATGCTTCGGTGGTATGATGAATTAGAAAAAGATACCCGTCTTTTGGCTTATGCAGAAGATTATGCGATGGCTTTACTTGGAATACAGTATGAAAATGGTTTTTTCCCTGGCTGGCTTGACTTAAAGACAATGCAGCCGATGGACCATTTGAATGCTTCTCCTGAAACATCTTTATCAGTTACTTTTTTACTTAAACTGTATGAGCTTACACATAAGGAAGAGTATAAACGGGCAGCATTTAAAGCTATGAATGCAGTTATCCATGAAATTATCCCGGTTGGGAAGTGGGAAGACTTTGAAACCTATTGGTCTTGTTCTCGTTACGGTTCGGATAACTTGGTAGGTAAAAAGGTTTTGCGGAACAATATGCATAAACAGAATAATTTTTCAATGTTCTGGACAGCTGAAGCCTTACTGGAGTGCTATCGTCTTACCTCAAATAAAGAATATCTTGATTATGGGCAGCGTACACTTGATGAATTGCTGATGACTCAAGCATCGTGGCAGCCGCCATACATGTATGTAAATGTATTGGGTGGTTTTGGTGTGTTGAATGCCGATGGTGAATGGAATGATTCACGCGAAAGTCTTTTTTCCGAACTCATCATTCAATATGGAAAACTTCTTGATAAGCCAGAGTATATAGAACGGGGATATGCTGCACTTAAGGCATCTTTTGTAATGATGTATTGTACTGAAAATCCTCAAACCAAACAGCAATGGGAAAAAGTTCATCCGTTCTTTGCTTCAGAGGATTATGGATTCATGATGGAAAATTACGGGCATGGCGGCCGTACAAATCCGGCAGGTGAAGGTATGGGTGAGTTTACAATCTATGATTGGGGAAATGGAGCAGCAGCCGAAGCCTATAATCGTATCCTGGATAAATTCGGGAAAATAGAATAATAATACTAACTTTTAATAATTGTCATTATGGTAAAAAGGACTTTAGCTTTATTAGCCTTTTTGAATGTGGCTATGCTGTTTCCGGCCAGAACTCAGGCCCATAACAGTGGTGAGAGACTGTTTAACGATAAATACGGGCATGCATACCTGGATAAGATTGCATTCCCTATTGGTGGTATCGGTGCCGGAATGTTTTGTCTTGAGGGTACGGGGGCCATTTCCCATGTTTCGCTCAGAAACCATCCGGATGTGATGAACGAACCGTATACTTTTGCTGCTATTTGTGTGAAGGATGTACAGAACGGGGCAAAGGTGTTGGAAGGCCAAGTGCCGACTTGGAAGCTGTTCGGTCCTGACCAGAGTGGTCTGGGTAGAGGGGATAAGACATATGGCCTTCCTCGTTTTGAGGAGGCCGTTTTCCAGACACGTTTCCCCTTTGCCTTGATAGATTTGAAAGATAAGGATATGCCTTTGGAAGCCAGGATTACGGGCTGGAGTCCTTTTATCCCAACAGATGCAGATAACTCCAGTCTACCGGTGGGAGTGTTGGAATACCGTTTTACGAATACTTCGGATGAAGCCATTGAAGCAATATTTTCCTATAATACGAAGAATTTCATAGATGGGCAGGGAACTATCCAAGGCATAAGGAATGGATTTATTCTGGAATCCAATCAAGAGGGTTCCGGACTGGCAATCTATGTGGATAATGATAATGCGGTTGTAGACCATTGTTGGTTCCGTGGTGCGTGGTTTGATCCTCAGACAGTTGTTTGGGACAACATCCGTTATGGAAGAATTGCTAGTAATCAACCGGTTGACGGTGCTGTTCCAGGAGCTTCTGTTTATGTTCCGATGGCATTACAGCCAGGTGAGGCAAAGACAGTCAAAGTAAACTTCTGCTGGTATCTGCCGGATTCCAATTTATCTATCGGTTTTGCGCGAAAGGAGGGGCAGGCATTTGTTGGAAGTCCTTGCAAGGGTACAGCTTCCGGCCAGCAGCTTGTAAGCGGTTTTGTCGGTCGGCAATTGCTGAATTCATTCGATAAAGGTGGTGACGGATTGACGGGTATCATTCAGTCTTCGGAATTCAATATTGGAAAAAGATACTTGAAGTTTTTGGTAGGTGGAGGTAACCAGACAGACCGTACTTCCGTGAATCTTGTAGTGGACGGAAAGATTGTAGAAACAGCAGTAGGTAATCAGACGGAGACTCTGAATGAAGTGGTGTGGGATCTGAAGGCCTATCAGGGTAAGAAGGCCATTGTGAAGGTTATTGACCTGGATGTATATCCTTGGGGACATATTCTTGCTGACCAATTTGTCTTGACGGACAATAAGAACGAGAATCTTTATAGCTTGTCTTCCGCAGCAACATTGCTTGCTGATTTTGAGGGGGTCAATTGGGGTGATTGGCAGGTGATAGACTCTTCTGAAGAGGAAAAGCAATTTCTGGCGGATGAGGAGAATACAGAGACTGTGTACAGACCTTGGTATTCGGAACGTTTCAAGAACCTGCATGACGTTGTTGGTTATTGGGATGTGAATAGTGGAATGTTGAAGAAAAACAGTGAATTGTTCAGTGATGCATTTTACAGCTCCACTCTGCCGGCAGAAGTAGTGGAGGCAGTTGCCGCCAATCTGACTATTTTAAAATCTCCTACCGTGTTGCGTCAGTGGGACGGACGGTTCTGGGCTTGGGAAGGTTGCCAAGATTCTTTTGGTTCCTGCCACGGAAGCTGTACGCATGTATGGAACTATGCACAGGCCTTGCCTCATTTGTTCCCATCTTTGGAGAGAACTTTGCGCGAGACAGAATTCAACGTTGCACAGAATTCCGAAGGCCATCAGAACTTCAGAGTCAATCTTCCTATTTCTGCACCTCCGCATAACTTCCATGCTGCGGCCGACGGGCAGTTGGGGGGCATCATGAAGGTATATCGTGAATGGCGTATAAGCGGGGATACCCAGTGGATGAAAGAGCTCTTCCCCTTGGTGAAGAAGAGTCTTGACTATTGTATCCGTACCTGGGACCCTTTGCGTAAGGGCTATCTTGAAGAACCGCATCACAATACTTATGATATTGAGTTTTGGGGACCAGACGGAATGTGTACCAGTTTCTATTTGGGTGCTTTGACTGCATTTATTGAGATGGGAAAAACATTGAAGGAACCTGTTAAGGAGTATACAGCTATACTGGCTAAGGGCAAGAAGTATATGGAGACTTCTCTTTTTGATGGAGAGTACTTCATACAGAAAATCCAGTGGGAGGGCCTTCAGGCTCCCAATCCGGTGGAGGTAATGTCCTTTGGCGGCGGTTATTCGGAGGAAGCCATGGAACTTCTCAAGAAGGAGGGACCGAAATACCAATATGGTACCGGTTGTTTGTCCGACGGTATTTTGGGCATGTGGATGGCTTCTGTATGTGGTTTGGATGAGGTACTTGACAATGCAAAGGTAAAGAGTCATCTGGTAGCTGTTCACAAGTATAATCTGAAACATGATCTGACGGACCATTTCAATCCCCAGCGGCCAGTTTATGCTTGTGGGAAGGATGGCGGTCTTTTACTTTGCACATGGCCAAAAGGCGGCATGCTGTCATTGCCTTTCGTATATAGTAATGAGGTCTGGACCGGTATCGAGTATCAGGTTGCGAGCCATCTGATGATGAAGGGTGAAGTGGAGAAGGGTTTGGATATTGTCCGTGAATGCCGGAAGCGGTATGACGGAAGGGTGAGAAATCCGTTTGATGAGATAGAGTGCGGTCATTGGTATGCGCGTGCTATGGCCAGTTATGGCATGTTGCAGGGGCTTACGGGAGTAAGGTATGATGCTGTTGATGGTACGATGTATATAGATTCGAAGATTGGCGATTTCAAGAGCTTCATCAGTACTGATACTGGGTTTGGTACTATTGAATGGAAACATGGGAAGCCTTCTTTGGAGGTTGTCTATGGTACTATTGATGTGAAGCGCTATAGTGTTTCGGGCAAGATTATTGATTGAGTTCTCATTGGTAGAATACACTGTAAAAGTCAAAAGAAATGATACGGAATAAACTTTTTATTATATGCTCCTTTCTATTCTGCCTTGGTACCGCTTCAGCCCAGCAGAAGTTCTCTGTGGCATCTCCCGACGGGAAGCTGAAGCTTGTGCTGGACATAGCGCCTGAGAAAGTGGCTTACAGCGTGAAATACGGGAAACAGCAGTTGCTGGAGGACTCAAGGCTGGGATTCGAGTTCGACAGCGGGGAGTTCGGGGCAGGACTCAAGGCGGGAAAGGTACAAAGGAGGAAGATAGACGAGACATACGAGCTGGTAGTAGGAAAGGTCAGTAAGGCAAGAAACCACTGCAATGAGATGATAGTCCCCCTGGTGGAGAAGAACGGGAAGGAGAGAACGGTGAACCTGGCTGTAAGGGCATTCAATGATGGGATAGCATTCAGATACGAATTTCCCAAGCAGAAAACATGGAATTCATACGTGATGTACGATGAAAGGACACAGTTCAACTTACAAGGAAACCCGATGGCGTTGCTCATGTACCTGCCCGGGTATGTAAATACACACGAAGGGGTATACAGTCATGTAAGATATGACAAGGTCGCAAGGAAGAGGCTGATAGAGATGCCCGCCACATTCGAATTCGACAATGGGGTGGCCCTGGCAATAACAGAGGCGGCAATAAGGGACTACGCGGGAATGTACCTGGTGAAGGAGAAGAGTGGACTGGTGGGAAAGCTCTCGCCAAAACTCGGGCAGGAAAAAATAAAGGTTGAAATAGACAGTTTCCCACACCGTACCCCGTGGCGCGTGATATCCGTTGCAGACCGGGTAGGAGGATTACTGGAGACGAACATACTAACAAGTCTGAACGAACCATGCAGGATTGAAGACACTTCATGGATTAAGCCTTGCCGGACCACGTTCACATGGTGGAACGGGAATGTCGTGCCGGACAGCACGTTCTCTCCAGGGAACAATTTCGACACGAACAAGTACTACATTGATTTTGCTGCGCGCAATGGCTTGGATGTACATGGAATCTACGGATATGCGGAAACTCCTTGGTACTATGATGACAACTTCAATTTCGGATGGGCGGGACCCAATGCGGACATCACAAAACCGATACCATGCCTGAACATGCCAAGAATTGTGGAATATGCAAGGAGCAAGGGGGTGGGCATACATCTGTGGGTACACTGGAGACCGCTCTATGACAAGCTGGAGGAGGCATTCACGCTGTATGAGAAATGGGGGGTCAGGGGACTCATGGTGGACTTCATGGACCGCAATGACCAGGAAATGATCCGTATCCAGGAGGAGATACTGGAATGTGCGGCAAGGCACAGGCTCTTCATACAGTTCCACGGATCGAGCAAGCCCTCAGGGCTGGTGAGGACCTATCCGAATGAGTTCACGAGGGAGGGGACGCTCAACTACGAGGTATGCAAGTGGGACACGCTGGTGAATGCGGACCATGACATTGCGATACCCTTCACCAGGATGC
>OHAO01001657.1_pt1 | contig 15051 bp, 19 predicted proteins | sample 1577151 | NCBI WGS metagenome assembly OHAO01 (sample SAMEA3541585, study PRJEB24748) | human gut metagenome | biome: human gut; feature: human-associated habitat; material: faeces | place: China | collected 2012 | reverse complement strand
TTAATTGCACTAGGCAGTTGTAGCTACCCTAAAAACATCACGTTCAAAGCCGTCCCAGGACATCAAACCAAAATCTTTCAGTGCATCAGCAAGATCGCTAAGACCCTGAACTACGATGAGAATTGCACCGGCAGCAAATATGCTAGAGAATCCTGCGATTTTACCGAGAACCGACAAAGCGATCGTCAATTCTCCAAGGGCACCGCCCATGGCAGAAAGGCCGCGTTTGATTTCATCCCAGGACATACCGGCAAATTTCTTAAGACCCTCAGCCATTTTACTGAGCGACTGAACAACAATAAGAATACCAAGACTTCCGAGAAGTGATTTACCTCCTCCGAACTTATTAAGAACGGAAATAGCAATCACAAATTCGGCGAGTGCAGCTCCCATTGCAGTCAAACCTCGCCCGATCTCATCCCAAGACATACCAGAGAATTTCTTAAGTGCATCGGCAAGCATTTTGCAGCTCTCAGCAAGTGCCAGAATTGCAACGCTTGTACGGAGAGAGATTTTGGTTTTACCGATGATACGAAGACCGATGGCAAGTTGAGTCAGTCCAACACCAACACCAATTAATCCCTTTGTCAATTCACTGCTTGACAATTTAGAGATTTTCTCCATAGCATTAGCAAGAATATCGATTGCTTTTGCTACCATTATCAACGATATTCCGGCTTTAACGAGGCCTTTTGAGCCAAAAGCGCCGAGGGTTTTTGTCATCAATGCCAGAGTACCACTAAGCATACCCATCATGGCACCGATAGCGAGTAACGATTTTGCAATGCCAGCGGCATCGACCTCGGAAATAGTCTTCAACGATGCAGACAGAATACCAACTGCAACGGCAATACTAACAAGCGAGGAAATTTTTATTCCAGTTGCAAAAGCTGATAACGAATCGTGAACGGAATCAAGAATGTCAGCGAATTTTCCCTTAATTTCACTAAGTCCATTACCTTTTCCGAAAAGACCCTTGACCGCTTCGATTATATTGTCTAAGAAACTAGCAATTTTCTTTCCTGCGACGAAGATGCCTCCGCCTGCTAAACCTGCGAAAATATCACCTACAGAAACGTGGTCAGAAATCCAGCCAAAAACGGTCTTAACGGCTTCCCAAATCTTTCCGCATACTTTCGTGACAACATCTCCAACAGAAGAGAATATGTCGCCAAAGCTACCGATATGTTCCACGGCACTGGACAAGAAACTTGAGATGCCAGATGCAATTTTTGAGAGAATACCAGAGAACCCTGCAGTATCAAAACCCTCATTAAGAGAAGTAAAGAAATCGCCAAGAGATGCTGCAGCATTCAACACCATGTTACCAAGACTAGAAACACCCTCAGAACCGAGCAGTTTAGCAATCGCATTACCTACGCTTAAGATTACTTTTCTCACGATGTCAAATATAGAGAAAACACCCTTAAACGCACGTTTTACCTTACCCGCTGCTTCTTCGGTGAGTATCAACCCCTGTGTAAAGTCACGAAAACGCTTCGTTACATTGACCAAATCATTCGAGGTAAGCGAACGAAATACTTCAGAGAAAGCCTCTTTAATCGGTTTGACAATACTGGAGATACCTTCAAAAATATTCTTGAAACCCTGGAGCAAATCATCACGGCCGCCCTGGTCCTTCCAACCTTGAAGAAGTGCGTTTCTGGCATCGGAAGACTTCTGAATTATAGCACCGATTGTATCACTGACCTGGGTAAGCATTTCTTTGGCTTCTTCAAAGTCACCAATGATGATTTCCCAAGACTGAGTCCAACCAGACTGAGCTGCTTCCTTAAGCGTGTCCCATAACTGACTAAACGTCTTAACCTTCGTTGCTGCATCTTCTGCTGTATTAGCCATCTCAAGAACCGATGCGATTTCGTCTGCGTTCTTACCAGACTTTTCAGCCAAAGCTTTAGATGCATACTTGATAGCATCAGCTTCGCCGTATTTTGCTTTTGCATCCTTAAGTGCAGCTTCAACCGCATCTTTCGAAAGACCAGTGTACTCAGCGACATATTCGTTAGCACCAGAGGTGGTGAACTTCTTCAGTGTCTCGGTAAGAACTTCAGATGTTAACCAACCAGTTTGAAGTGATTCTCTGAACGATCCCTTCGCTTTAATTGCTGCTTCTGCGCCTGTCTTCAACTCTTCAGATGTCTTCTTAAGCGCATTCTGGAAGACCTCACCACCCATACCAGCGTTTACAACGGAGTTCCAGTCCATCAGTTTGACAGTACCGGCTGCTAACGCCTGCGAAAGTTGATACATTGCGGTGGATGCTTGCTGAGATGTCGAACCAGATACTGCTGCAAGGTTAGCGATACCCTGAATTGCGCTGACCGACGTTTTCAGATCAATGCCTGCTGCCGTAAACGTACCAATGTTACGAGTCATCTCAGTAAAATTGTAAATCGTCTTGTCGGCATACAAGTTCAATTCGTCAAGGGCCTTGTTTACATCGTTCAGCGTACTACCTTTACTTTTGGTGTTAGCAAGAATTGTCTGTACGGCATTAATCTGAGTCTCATACTCCTGAAAGCCACTCATAACTGGCTCAAGAGTAAGAGCATTTACGATTCTTTTACCGGCATTGACAGCCGAGTTTGCGATGTTTGCTAATGCAGTAACTCCGACAACCTGGAGGGCAGAGAATTTCGCTCTTACAGTTTCGATCGACGAGCCCAATCCATCCATTTTGACGTTTTTAGCAGCATTGCCAACATCGTTCAAACCCTTAGCAGCTCCGGACAAATTCAGGCTACGTTTAAGTTTGTCCAAAGTAGACACACTGTTAGAAACGTTCTTTTCGAATTGGCTATTGTCGAATCGCATTTCTACGACTCTCTCGTCGACAGTTTTGCTCATAACTTAGTAACCTCCCTCCATGCTTCATCTGCAATTTTGTCGAAAATTGGTTGAATAGCTGGGTTAATGTAATCTCGTCCTTCTACCCAACCACCTGTTCCGGTGCCATGACCATATTGTAGGATTATGGCAATTGGAACTCCTTTGTTAATGTTCGAATTGTGAAAAGAAATCGCTACCGACCCTTTGCTGTTTTCGATCTCGTAATACCACGAAGAAGCAGTGAGACCACTTTCAACAGGCGTAGCAGACGAAAGGGCGGCAACTCCTTCTCGACCAAATTTGTCAAGGTAACCAAGGCGAACTGCCTCTTTAACTCGTTCGAGGTAGCGAGAAAGTTTAGAGAAGTCGCCCTTTTGTCTGAACGTTATCATGCACGATTCCCCTTTTTAGATGAGTTCGTTTACCTTCTTCTGAACTTCGTCAGGATCATATCCAGCTCGCTTAAGGGCAGTTCTTCTTGCCTCGCCATTACCCCATTTACCAGCGATTACTTCTTTGGCGATAACGGTGACCGAAGACTTCTTACTGCTTGCGACGAGTTCGTTTACCTTCTTCTGAACAGCATTGTAGTCATAGCCAGCTTTGGTCAGAGCAGACTTTCTGGCAGCGCCAACGCCCCATGCGCCCTGAATCACTTCCTTGGCAATGACTTCGATGCTCTTCTTTCTTACCGGAACGCTTGCGGTGCTGGTGGCATACTTCGGACGAGCGAAACCTCTGATGTAACCCCAACCAACATTAATGGTTCGGCGAGCTACAGTTTCGCCCTTGTTACCCTCGATACAAACGATCGTATTGCCATACTGCTGCTCTACGATACCGATATGATCTGCAGCGCCATTGTTAGGCTGATAGCCCTGGTTCCAGTTGAAAAGAATAATGTCACCGGGCTTCGGTTTCACAGTGCCATCTTCAATCCAGATACCCTTCTTCTTGAAAATATCGATGTGACGCTCGCAGCTTACTTCGGTACCGATCAGATCGACAGCACCAGCCTTGATAGCACAGGCAGATACGAAGCAGTCGCACCATTCGTCGGTGGTCTTGATCTTGTAGCTTCGTGCAAGCGGAGTGTGGCCGTTATATACGTTCAGGATTTCCTTAAACTTGCCATTCTTCTCGGAATAACCGAGCCAACTCTGAGCAACACGAATGATGTCATTTGCAGTTACAGCCATTTTGATTCCTCCTTAGATGTTTTCACTTGGTGTTCTGGATCTGCTTGATCATCTGAACAACTTTGTCGTATCCAACCGTAGACACAAGGAAACTGAGGTATGTGAGAATCACAATCTCGACACCCAGCTTTGCAGAGAATGCAACCTCGTTAAAGATCAGATAGCCAACACAAATCCCAGCCGAAATTACGATAGAAAGGATAGCAGCCAGAACATTAGAAGAATACTTCTTCCCGCTTTCATCCATCAGTTTTTTGATACCTTCGACGGTCAGGTTCGTGAGAAGGGAAATTGCCAGAAGTGCAGTTGTCATAAAAGAAACAGGCATTGTTATTCCTCACTTTCATTTGTCTGGGGAGAATTCGCTAATCGTTCTTCCCGTTTTTCGAAAAATGTTTCGAAGAGTGCTTTCATGAAATAGCCGATCATAACACCGATGATCACGCTAGCTATTTCGCTAGATAGAGACTCCGCAATCTGTTCTCTTCCTAAGAAAGCCAGCACATAAGAAAGCTGTAAATCTAACAGAGACACAGCTAAAATAATGGCCACTGCTTTCTTCGAAAAGGTTCGGAGCCATGTTTTATAAGAAGTTCGTCCCAATTTGGTCACCCCTTACTATTCAATTGCTTTCTGCGACGAGAATTCAAATTTGCGTTTCTCCGCATGATTTCGCCCTTGGTCATACGCTTTGGAGGATTGGTTTTTGCAACCCTGACCTTGATCAAAGTTATGAGCCTATTCAAATGCCATTTCTGACATTCGAAAGGGATCTGCAATTCTATCATCCAGTGGTAGATAAGTTCGGAAGTAACTATTTCATTGTTGATTCTTGAACTGTTATTGTCTCTTACATATGTGGCGGTCATTGGCGCCTTAATGTACCCGATGATTTCATTTACGTTTTTCTGTGTCAGATGCTCGTAAACTTCGGGCTTAACATTAGGCGTGACCGTCATGCATTTGATATAGTCCAGTATCTCAACGTCGGTTAACTCTTTCTGTGAAAGAAACGCTTTACACCATTTAGATTCCCATTTTGAAAGAGAGACGAGAGAATGCTCCAATTGAAGTGTTGCTATCTTCTTTGGTTCGATGAATTCTTCCTTTTCTTCGTCCCATCGTTCAGGTTCAAGTGGCACAACAATATGAAGCATCTCTCATACCTCCTACAGTAATGACTTTAGCCATTTACCTTCTGATCATTAGAGAAATCGGAAGGAATGATTCCATTTACGAATTCTGCGGCCGAATCAGCATCGGTCACGAGTTCCATGAAAAGCTGAGAATAAGCTTCAGTAGCCATAAAGTTCTCGAGGTCTTCCTTTCTCTTGATGAAGCCGCGGCCATCGGGAGTCTTGACGCCATAGGACTTCTGAATCATCTCTTCGAAGATCTGGATCAGAGACGGAGCATCCTGTGCAGCAATAACTCGCTGAATCATTTCGGCCATGCCGCCGGTCGTACTCATCTCCATACGAGTAACCTCGGCCTTGGTCAGGTTAAAGTAGAACTCCTCAGTACGATCATTTCCGTTGAAATCCTTGTAGGTAATGGTCTTCTTAATCATTTGCGTTTTCTCCTTTCGAAAATAAAAAGAGTCGCCAGCCTAACTGAATACGACTCTTAGGTATTGTTTTACTCTACAGACATAATCTGAGCTACTTCGTCCGGCAGAGGCAGACGAGCTTCAGCGTCAGTGTCGCCATAAAGGATCTTCTCCAGGTTAGCGAGGTTCTCAGCCTTAACCTTCGTGGAGTCGATTACGATGTTTGCGGTGGGCTTGAAGCCATCGACATTTACCGGGGTAGTGCTGAACTCCCAGGAGAAAGTGATTGCCTCCGGGCTATCATTGATAGTCGCATAAGCCTTCTCAGATGGAGCAGCCAGAGCACCGTAAACCAGATGAAGTTTGTAACCGTGAGCATTGCTGTCGACATCATTGCCGAGCGTGGTGCGATAAGACAGACCGAAAGTCTTACGCGGCTGCTGACCGATATAGACGCCGGTAGCAATAGCAGCGGAACCATCGCACTCAGCAAACTCGTCCGGATAGGTGTAAGCCTCGATGGTACCGCCGAGCTCTTCGGTAGAAATCAGGTTCAGATACTTGATATCGTCTGCATACAGCGGAGTAGCTTCCGCACCAGACGGACTCTCAGTTACAGTGGTAAGACCATTCCAGGCTACGCCCTTAGGATACTTACCATCCGTAGCCTGCGGATAAAGGACGCCCTGCTTAACGCCAGTCTCATACAGACGTTCGCCAGTCTTGTCCCAAACAAGTTTAGACATATGTTAGTCCTCCTTAATAGTAAATTGTAAATACGTCGTGGTTCAGATTGTCAGATTCGTAATGCCTATCGAAACTGCAATATTGCAGATCTAGTAGTTTATCTACGAACGTGCTATCTGGATTCTTATCGATGAGGATCATCTCGTAACATGGAAGTTTACGATAAACCTTATCGTTAGCAAATCGACCATCGATGTCTTTTCTCGAATATACGATTGCGGGATATTGCATTCGTACTGAGGAAGGGGGTTGAAAATACACATTTCGACTGCCGAGAATTCTCTCGAGTTCAGTCTGAAGATCAAGTCTACTGGCCATTTGTATACAGACCCCCTATTGTCAGCACTAGTCTAGGGTAGTTCACTTCGACGTTATAAATCTTCCATAAACTACCCATAAACTCGATGTAACGCATCGCATGAAAATTCTGAATGGCATACGGATCGGCCACAATACTGATTTCCATAGATACGTTGATGTTGTCATTGACTTCGCTGGACGATTCGAGTTTTCGAACATTACGAACTACGTCACCATAATACTGACGCTCTGTGATCTTCTCTTCCCAAACACCAGGCACAGTCTCTACTTGCTCAGCGTAACCAACTTTACCGAAGTATTTCGCCATTTTGAATTTTCACCTCGTTTCTTGCGCTTTTACTTAACCTTTGCTTCCAGAGTGATAGCAGAGAAAGGCTTGATGAGGGCGCCGGAGCAACGAGTCTCGATCAGGTACTTCTGCTGGTTGTAGTCGATGTCGAAATCGTCGAACATGTTGATTGCACCGCCCTTGTCAGCGCCAACATTATAGTCAGCCAGGTTGACAACGAGACCCATCAGCTCGAGAGTGTCGCCATTGTCATCAGTACGAGTCAGACCTTCCATAACCGGAACAGTGATGATCTCCTTGACACGAAGAGCAGTGCGCAGCTTCTCCTCGGTATCGTAGATGATACGGCCATTCATGTCCTCGAGCAGCAGGCAGTCGGTGAGAACGTCTTCCGTGGTATACAGGGACGGCTCGCCGGAACCCTTATAGTTCTTACGGGACTTGATGCAGGCGCGGATAAATGCCTTGGCCTTCTGATCAGCAGTAGCCGCAGCGTCGAGTTCGATGGTAGACTTGATGTTGTAGAGATCTTCATCCTTCCATACCGGACGAATGTTGGACTCGTTGATCTTGTCATCGCTGGAAGACAGACGACCGTCACCAACCAGGATTGCACGGGCGATTTCCTCGTCCAGCATCATGCGCATCTCGGACTTCAGCCACGAAACAACGTCGAAATCGGTGATGTCAACAATGTCATCACGGTCGAGCTTCTGCTTCTTGTAGATAGTGGTCGGAGTAGTGGTGCGCTTGAGCAGGCTGAATACCTCTTCCTTCTTCAGCTTGCCCTTGATGTAACCCTTTGCACGGGCCTCATCCTCGGTGATGTCCGCAAACATAGACTTGATGCGGGAGAACGGAGTGTGATGGGTGCTGTTCATAACCTTCTGGACCCAGCCCATCTCTCGCTTGATGAACTCCGGCGGGGTGTTCAGGGTCTTCGCCTCAGGGAACAGCCAGTCGATGTCCTGAATGCCATACTCATCGGCATGGGCCATAAAACTCTCCTTCAGGCTACCGAAGCGCTTGCCATCGGTAATGATGGTCTGCATAGCATCATGGCTGAGAGTGTTCTCCTGGTTGTCAGTGTCGTTGTCGAATACGTTGTGCTTCATTTCGTCGTCTCCTCCTTCGGAATTATCGTTTTTATCTTCAAGGGCCTGGCCGATCATCGCATATACAACGGTCTTCTGCTCTTCGGTCAGGGTATTGAATACGTCAGCAACGGTTTTTTCGCCGTCGGTCTTCTTGTTTTCGTCGGTCTTCTTGTTTTCGTCGGCCACCTTGGGGTCCTCCTTCTTACCATCGGTTGTGTCAGCATGCTTGAGTTCTTCATGATCGCCAAGACCAGTATGTTCGAGAGAGATCTGTTCACCGGTATAGATGATGCCTTCCTCATCGGACTCTTCGCCATGTTTGATGACAGATTCAATGAACGCACCGGGGTTTGCACCAGCAAGAACGAGACTGAGTTCACGAATATTGCCATGCACGACGTTGGGGCCCTGCTGCTGAAGCTGATTTGCATAAATGGACAGTGCGTTCACATCACCATGCTGAACCAGAAGCTTAGCAGTCTGACCACTCTCAGTATCATTGAACTTGCAGTAGGCATATACGCCTTCCTTTCTGTTCTCGAGCAGCGCATGACCAAGTACCTCATTGGGATCGGCATGCTGATGATTCCAAACCAGCGGTACCTTCTGACCGTCGTTATGCTTGAATGCATTCTCGCGAATGATTCGACCATCGGAACACTTCAGATTAGCTCTGGTCGCCCAGCCACTAAAATCGTAGTTTTCCATTTTGACTTTCTTCCTCCTTCGTTTGATTATTCTCCTCGTCGGGATGGTTAAGATTGCTGTTGATTAACTGATCAGCCTTCGGATCGTTGGACGGTTTCATACCGACGATCTGTCTAAGTTCATTACTCGTCATGATTTCATTTCGAGTAAACTTATCAGCAATTTCAGCAATGTCGTTTACAGGAACGAGCTTGAACGGATCTCTAAAGAACATGATGGATTGGTGCTGAGATCGAGCTGTCTTACTCAAGAACTTTCGTTTCATTTCATCAGCGATCGCTGCGATAATTGGTTCGATAGTTCTCGTGTAATAGTTCAGCATGGTCTTTTCATCTGCTGTACCATCCAGAATTGTCTGCGTGATACCAAGCTGACTGAACAGAAGATTCGTAAGATACTCTACCTGTTTCATGAGATTGTTTTCGAGAGACCTATTTAACTGAGTAATTTTCTCGGTGCCGTCTGTATAGGCGATACCATACTTACTTCCTGCCAACTGCATCTCGATGTCTTTCCGGCGTTGTTCTGCCTGCTGTCTTCGAGCTTCAGACTTAATAATGTACGGCAACTGAATAATCAAATCCAATTTACCGGATGCCGTTTGTTCATCTGTCACATCCAGTAAGCTAAGCTTTCTTATCAATCGCTGCATTGTGGAATTCGGCTCATTGATGACAGCAAACAGCGGGTTCTCAATGATGGCAACTGACTTTTTAGGAAGTGTAATCTCCTCTTTTCGACCAGTTCGATCATTGTACAGGCGAACTCGGACATGCATCGGATACCACTCCATGATCTTGGCTGTTCTCATGCTCAAGATGTCGTAAGATGTGGTTACTTCCGGATCTAAAGTTGTTTCGACGGGGACGATTGCAACACAGCCTTCGTCCAGCATCGACATAACGGCATCTTGAATGAATGCTCGTCCAGTCTGATCGAGATTAGCTTCGAGCGTTAAACACTCGTTTAATTTCGAGTCCATAGTCGAAACAAGCCGCCCATTCTCATCCAACTTGCAATGCTGGAGTGTGATTGCGGCAGTGTCCAATGCGATTCGATTGTATACGGATGTCACGATCGAGCGCTCATTTCCTCGGGTTAAACGCGGGCGATCTGGCCTGTATGCATAACCGGCACCGACATCACGATAAGTTACAGTCGGGTCTCGATTGTTTACGAATGCGTTCCAGGCGTGTTTCAACCTGGAACCGATAGTGTTTTCCATTTTGAAATCACTCCTTATTTATTACGTTTCTTTTCATTCGCATAGATTGCAGCCTTACCTACATTAGCAAAAGCATTAATCTTCTCTGCCGTATCTTTAATAGAGAGGGCTGAGATACTTGCACGACGAACGAAATCTACACCTCTAGCGACACGATAATTGGAGCCACCAGTAACGATATATGCATTGGCAGACATGTTGATAACATTCGCAAGTGTTCCTCTCAAAGCGTGACTACGAGAATAGCCAAGATAATTCTTAACTGCTGTTCCAGCCACTCCTGCAGCCCCGAAACGATCAACAGTTTTCTGAATCTTTTCATCTTTCGCTTTCCGTTTCTCTTTACGCTTCTCTACCTGATTCTTAGCGAACTTCTTGATCTTGCTTGGTCCTCCGCCACTTCTTCCACCAGAAGAATCTTTGCGAACGCCCCATTTCATGCCTTTTATACCATGATGATAGAGTTCGTCAGACGGAATGGAATAATTATACGACCACAATTTCTCACCTTCTTTAGTCAAACGCATCCAGATTTAATTTGTAGGCGACATAAGCATCCATCATAGCTGCTACAGCATCAATCTTATGATCATAGCGCTTCTTGAGAAGCTTACGGTTACCGTTGGTATCTTCCATGGCGATACAGTTACCCATCGTATAAGTCATGAGTTCCTCATCGAACAGAAGAAGTCGCTCTTCTGCAAGTTTTTTCAGTTCACCAAGAGGAACAGATTCTGTCTTTGCGCCCTGGATGACTTTCTCAATGCCGAATGGACCGTTTTCAGATTCCCAACGAGCCACAAAGTCTTTTGCATTATACGGGTCATACCCAAAGCAACGAACGTCATACTGAGTCTCGACTATATGATTGTCCAAATCTTCATAAACTTCCATCATGTTTAATACTGTTCCAGGCATGACGATAAGACTGCCTTCCTTGGCAAATTCGTCATACTTGTATCGCATGGCAGATGGTAATTTACTGAGGGTCAGTTCGGTTATGTAGTTTCTTGTCTTTATACCAAAGGCACCCTTTGGCAACGGGAACATGAATGTGAATGCACAGAAGTCATCGCCCTGGGAAAGGTCCGCACCAAGAGAACAAGGCATTTGCCAATAATCTCTATGTCTATGCGGTAGCGTTTCTTCGTAAGTGAAGTAGTACGTGTAGCCTTCCATCGGAATGCCGAAACGTTTTGCAAGAATATCGTTTCTTACAGCAGGGTTCTTCTCAGCTCTTTCAACGTCAAGCTGGTAAGTCTCATATGTAACGGTCTTTCCAAGATTCGGATTTGCTTTGAGCCACATCGACGGATCAGAAACCTCGTCGATAGAGTCAAGTTTGTACCACCAAATGGACACATGGGGATTGACGTAGTCTCCTTTGAGGATGTCCATCAATTCCATTTTGATTGTATCGCCACTACCATTACGGACAGTGCCCTCAGAGCTAATAGCAACGATGAGATAGTCATCATTCTTGCCGCCACTTTGCTCTTTGGCTGCACCCTGCTCCAATGCACCGATTACATCTTCTCTGATGTCACCAGAAAGCCATTCATCGACTGTCGCCACCTTGACTCGTAGGCCTTGAAGCTTATCGATTGACATCGGTCTAACTTCGAGTAGAGAACCAGTCAGAAAATTCTGAATTCCTTTCTTAGTGCTAGCCAGTTTTACACGGTTAGCTTTGGAGCCAGTCGTGTTCTGGAGAGAACCCTCGGTGAGGAACTGGAACAGGGGACCACGAGCTCTCGTAATGGCAGTTCGAATCGGCGACATGACCTCTTCAGCCTGAGCCATGGTCGGTGCAGTTGTGATCTGGTGAGTCGTAGCTGTGTTTACATTCAACTCATAGTTCTGAAGACAAGAACCATACATAGACTTAGCGGCACCTCGAGCAACGATCAGATACTGCTTCTTAATCAGTCGCTTCTTTAGTGTCTTAGTTACATAATGTCCACCATGACCATCCGGGGATGGTTCGTAGACACTACGCTCAACGAAGTAATACCAACCGAAGATCTGTTCTGCCCATAGTTTGAAAGAGTCCAACAAATGGAGATCTTCACCATCGGTTAGTGTCAATTCATTCTCGCAGAAATTAATAAAACCCTGGACGGCTTGGTCATCATACCAAATTCCAGGATTCTCGATTAAGCGATCTATTCGGTTCATCTCCAAAGAGATTTCTTCGCAAACTGGTATTTCGCCTCGGATTACGGCGTCACGGAACATGCCATAATACTTAGGCGTGGCAGTGTTTGATAACGCCATGATTGATTATCTCCTTCAATTCAAGTATCGATCTACTTTTCGCTTCACATGTGATTGACATTCCGAAACACTCTTAGAACCAAGCTTGGCCACATAGCCAATCGTATTGGCAGTGATCTCTTTTCGAAGTCGCTCGGCATTGTATTTCTTATACAATTTGTCAACCACTTTCGGATTTGTCTCAGTGACCGATTTCAATTGAACAGAGTCTGTGTTGAATACGATCATTGGACGTTTCGCATGGTAGCTAGAGTATTCTCGATCGTTATAGTCCAGCAATGCATCGTAGCCTTTCTTCTTCAGCTCCGAATAGAAACGATCTTGAGCAGCAATTTCTTGCGGATTATGGTTCGTAAGGGAGAGATTCAAAGCCTTGTAGATCGAGATCTTCTCCGAAGATGTTAACTTACCCAGATCTTTGTTCAACGCATTTTGAGCTTGTTTGAACAGAATCTGCTGGGTGGGGCGACGCATCTTTTCTTTCGAATCAGCGATGGATGCTTCGACATTCTTTCTGAAATCTTTTTCTTTCAGAAGATTAGCAGTGATATGGCCAGCATTCTCATCCGATGGAAATTTCAACTTCTTAACAGTATCGAGTTTCAACTGATACACTTTCATGTTGTCAGATTTGTCACGGAGCTGTTTTGCTGTCAGCTTATCTGCTTCACTACCGGATTCCATTGCCTTCTTCTCAGCTCGTTTTGCTTCCGCATCGGCACGAGTGGTAAGGTTCTTACCAAACAGTCCGAGGTATTTGTCCTGGTCTGTTTTCTTGTACGTAGCATAGAAAGCAAAGTTTTCGAATTCTTTCGATGTTTGGATTCTCGCAAACGTGGTTCCCTGTTTAAGGTATCCATCGACATACTGTCTTCCGGTAAGTTGAGTTTTTGCAGATTTGACCGCTTCGTCGACTCGCATACTCATCATGGCACTAACACGTTTAACGCCACTGGTATTTTGAACGACGTTATATCTCTTTTTACCGACAGGAGTCAGTGAACCATCTGAATATTGATATCGCCTGACGCCCCATTTCTGTCCCTTAATACCGTGGTGATAGAGCTCTTCCATAGGATCACCCCTTCAACTCTTTGATAGCGAGGGCAATGCCAAGGGCTGAGCTTCCAATACCAAGAGCTGTTCCAGCAACGTCAAGAACGTCAGAAACGTATTCTCGCCCTTTAGAGGTTTTCTGGGGACTGAACATGTCATTGTACTGACGTTCAAGTAGTGCTCTGTTGATCTGGTTTCGCATTTCCTGATCAGTCATAGAGCTAAGATCCATCTTAGTCTTCGAACGTTTTTTGCCGATGAGATCGTTGGTATTTTTAAGCTTATTCGCCATGTTGCTACTTTCGTCGACAAGCCTTCTGGAACGACCAAGGTCCTCCTTCACCCATTTATCAGCATTGGGAGTATAGCTCTTTTTCTTGTTATTACTGAGATCTGCCATGTCTCTAGCTGCTCTCTTTTTACCAGCAGAGGTTAACGAGCCATCTGCATTTTGATACCTTCGTACACCCCACTTCATGCCTTTCACGCCATGGTGATAAAGTTCATCATTCAATTCTTTCACCTCTTTCTCACACTTCGGGATCGACAGCCACATTCAAACGCCATTCCAGTTCTGAAATCTGACGATTCATCGATTCGATAACGGAAGAACTGAGAGGCGGATCGAACATCAGCTTCACCTTCATATAGACATAGCTTTTCACTGCATTAAGCTGTGCAGCATTGATCTGTGGAATGAAGTCGGCCCATGTCGAAGTATCGTCCTCGATTACAAATCCTTCGGTCGGACCTACTCCGAGTTGAGTAAGGATCATAAGAACCGAGTTGATGTGCATGATGATGTCCGCATCGAAATGCGTATACTCTTCATCGATGCCAAGCATCTTTTTAATCGATGTTAGGATACTTTCCATTGTTTCACTCCTTCGTTATCGCCTCCATGGGCAAGTGTCATTTGGTTTTCGTTCAATTGGATTTCTCGGTAAGAGATTCATGTCTCCATAGTGAATAGCATTATGCGTTTCGAATGATGTGCAGATTAGAAACTCTGGGTTTCGAAGATACTCGCTATAGGTAATGATGTCGTCTTTTCCTAATGGATTAATGTGATGAATATAGATTCTTCCATGAATGATTCGATCGTCGATTCCAAGATCGCAACCGTTATCACGAATGATGATCTGATCTCGTATCTGTTTCCATTCATAAGAATTGTAGAATTTTTGATTCAGATATCGGTCATGTCCAAAGGTGTCTTTTCCAACTGAACCGCTAAGTTTCAAATACTCAAATCGCTCTTCGAATGTCGGCAACCGAATGAGTTCAGAATATGTTCTAATACTCATCTGGGTCACCCTGGCCACTGTAATTACGCATTGCGCTAATCGCATGCTCATAGAGCTCATCAATTCTCTTCTGAGAATTAATAGCTTCTGTTTTTGCACTTATCAGTTCGGCCTGCTTCTCAAGAATCTGTTTCTCGAGCCTAGCTTTCGTAGAGGCAAGCTTGAGAAAATGTGTTGTCTCCTGGGAAGAAGCAGTTCCTTCTCTTAAACGTTTTTCAACTAGATCAGTGGCCAACGAAATAAGCTGATTCTCTCTAGCTTCTGGCGTTAAGGCCGGTCTCATCGACTTTCTCGAAGAAGTCGAATCACTTTTTCTGACTTTCGCCATACTTACTGCCTCCTCTCCTACAGTTTTGTATGACTTTGGTCAGGCATTTAAAGGGCTACACCCTTGAAGTTCTCCTCTGCACCAATAGGAATCTGAAT
>OHAO01001617.1_pt1 | contig 15311 bp, 9 predicted proteins | sample 1577151 | NCBI WGS metagenome assembly OHAO01 (sample SAMEA3541585, study PRJEB24748) | human gut metagenome | biome: human gut; feature: human-associated habitat; material: faeces | place: China | collected 2012 | reverse complement strand
TCTGTCGAGCGTTGATGACTTGACAATTAAGCTGCTTGGCGCAAATTCTGTGACGTCAAAATATACCACGATCAGTTTGGCTGCGCCGACAACGATTACCGGCGGCGGTACGCTTTACGTGAAAAGCGATCGCGACTGCGCCCTCTATGCCAATGGGACGAACCTCGCCATCGACAATTGCAAGGTCAATGCGGAGAGCAGCACGTATGCTATTGCCGGAAGCGACGGCACGCGAGAAACGCTGACGATCAATAATGCGACGGTGACGGCGGAAGGCAAAGAGAATGGCTCTATCTGCGATTTTGCCAATGTTGTGCTGACCGGTTGCGAACTTCTACAGCCGGCGGGCGCCGCATTCGATTCGGAATTGCACGGCATTGCGCTCAACGGCGCCATCGTCAAGAGCAAAGTGATCATTGGCAACTCGACCGGCATCCAAATGCCCGTCATCGATGCCGGCACGAAGTGGGGCGTTTATACGCTCAGTGGCGTCCGACTCAAAACCGACGTGAAAGATCTGCCGAAGGGCATCTACGTGGTGAATGGTAAGAAGATGGTGAAGAAATGATCGAGTTGCAAACGGCTCGGGATTAGCCATCCGGACGGAAGAATAAGCCTTCCGCTCTCTATGCTTGAGAGTCGGGAGGCTTTCTTCTTGGGCGGTGCAAGCTATGCGGCGTGGATGATCGCGGTATGCCGCACTGCCGCCCGCGGCGCAAGGACTTGCTGAGCGCGCGATCGGACGTTGCCGCGCAAAAGCTGTTAAAGCCCGAAATGAGCCGTCAACTTACTTCGCTGTTTCTTTCATATTCAGTAACTTTGCAGGCGATTAAAAGGTATAAAAAGTTACATGCAAGACATTAGAAACATTGCAATCATTGCCCACGTAGACCACGGGAAAACGACGCTCGTGGATAAGATGTTAATGGCGGGGCATCTCTTTCGCGAGAATCAACAGACCGGAGAACTTATATTAGACAATAATGAATTGGAGCGCGAGCGAGGCATAACGATCCTTTCCAAAAACGTTTCTATCAACTATAAAGATACTAAAATCAACATTATAGACACGCCGGGCCACTCTGACTTCGGCGGAGAGGTAGAGCGTGTTTTGAATATGGCCGATGGCTGTTTGCTTTTGGTCGACGCTTTTGAAGGACCGATGCCGCAGACGCGCTTCGTCTTGCAGAAGGCTTTGCAGATTGGCTTGAAGCCTATCGTGGTTGTCAATAAGGTGGACAAACCTAATTGCCGCCCCGAGGAGGTTTACGAGATGGTCTTCGACCTGATGTGCGATCTCAACGCTACGGAGGAGCAGCTTGATTTCCCCGTAGTCTATGGTTCGGCGAAAAACAACTGGATGGGCGAGGACTGGCAGCAGCCTACGGAGGACATTACTTACTTGCTCGATACGATTATCAATACGATCCCGGCGCCGCCAACGAATGAGGGGACGCTGCAAATGCTTATTACTTCGCTCGACTACTCTAATTATACGGGCCGCATCGCTGTGGGGCGCGTGCATCGCGGAGTGATTAAAGACGGCACTAATATTACGATCGCCCATCGCGATGGTTCTATGGAGAAGGTCAAGATCAAAGAGCTGGACACCTTTGAGGGAATGAGTCGCCGGCGCGTTGAAAGCGTTGGTTGTGGCGACATTTGTGCCGTTATTGGGCTTGAAAATTTTGAAATCGGCGATACTATTTGCGACTTTGATAGTCCGGAGCCTTTGGCGCCTATTGCGATTGACGAGCCGACTATGTCTATGCTCTTTACGATCAATGATTCGCCGTTTTTTGGTAAGGAGGGCAAATATTGTACTTCACGTCACATCAACGATCGCCTGCAACACGAGTTGGAAAAAGATCTTGCGCTGCGCATCGAGCAGCCTTCGCCCGATAAATGGATTGTTTCCGGCCGCGGCGTGCTTCACCTGTCCGTCTTGATCGAGACGATGCGCCGCGAAGGCTATGAGTTGCAAGTAGGGCAGCCGCAAGTAATTTATAAAGAGATTGACGGCGTACGCTGCGAGCCTATCGAAGAGTTGACCGTCAACGTCCCTGAAGAGTTTGCCTCTAAGATGATTGATATGGTCACGCGCCGTAAGGGCGAAATGACCTCTATGCAAAACTTGGGCGACCGCGTTGATATAGAATTTGAAATACCTTCGCGCGGCATTATCGGACTTCGCACGAACGTCTTGACTGCCAGTCAGGGCGAAGCTATTATGGCGCACCGCTTCAAAGCCTATCAGCCTTTCAAAGGCGAACTTCAGCGCCGTACCAACGGCTCGATGATCGCGATGGAAACGGGCACGGTCTTCGCTTATGCCCTCGACAAACTTCAGGATCGCGGACGCTTCTTCGTTTCGCCGCAGGATGAGGTCTATGCGGGCCAAGTCGTGGGCGAACACGTACACGAAAAGGATTTGGTTGTCAACGTTACGAAAGCCAAACAGCTTACGAACGTTCGCGCCAGCGGTACGGACGAGAAAGCGCGCATCATTCCGCCGCTGATTTTCTCCTTGGAAGAGGCTTTGGAATACATCAAAGAAGATGAGTATGTCGAAGTGACGCCCAAGAGTATGCGTATGCGCAAAATCATTCTCGATCATCTCGTTCGCAAGCGCAGCAACAAGAGCGAGGAAGAATAAAGCGGCCGCGCTCGAAAAAAGCAGCTAGCGCCCATACCCACCCATACAAACAACGAACATAACATACATAATACATAACAACTATGGCACAAACTCCCGAGTTCAAGTACGCCCCGATGTTTCAGTTGGGCAAAGATGAGACGGAGTATTATTTACTCACCAAAGACCACGTCAGCGTAAGCGAGTTTGAAGGCAAACCGATGCTCAAAGTAGCGCCCGAAGGTTTGACCACCCTCATTCGCCACGCTTTTAGAGATGTAGCCTTTATGCTCCGCCGCGAGCACAACGAGCAAGTGGCTAAAGCGCTCACCGATCCCGAGGCTTCCGACAACGACAAGTATGTCGCACTGACTTTCTTGCGTAATGCTGAAGTCGCGGCTAAGGGCCAGCTTCCTTTCTGCCAAGATACCGGCACGGCCATCATTCACGGAGACAAAGGCCAGCAGGTGTGGACCGAAGGCGACGATGCTGAGGCGATTTCGCGCGGCGTTTATGAGACGTACACGCAGGAGAATCTGCGCTATTCGCAGAATGCGCCGCTCAATATGTATGATGAGGTAAACACGCGCTGCAACTTGCCGGCACAAATCGATATCGAGGCCGGAAAAGGCGACGAATACCATTTCCTCTGCGTGATGAAAGGCGGCGGTTCTGCCAACAAAACTTATTTCTATCAAGAGACGAAGGCCGTTTTGAACCCCGGCACGCTCAAGCCCTACCTTGTAGAGAAAATGCGCAGTTTAGGTACGGCCGCTTGCCCGCCTTACCATATCGCCTTTGTCATTGGCGGTACGTCGGCAGAGCGCAACCTCTTGACGGTGAAACTGGCTTCTACGCATTATTATGACGGACTCCCGACAACCGGCGACGAGACCGGCCGCGCTTTCCGCGATGTAGAATTGGAGAAGGAACTGCTCCGCGAAGCGCACAATATCGGCTTCGGCGCACAGTTTGGCGGCAAGTATTTCGCCCACGATATTCGCGTCGTTCGCCTGCCGCGCCACGGCGCAAGTTGCCCGATCGGTATGGGCGTAAGTTGCTCAGCCGATAGAAATATCAAGTGTAAGATCAACAAAGACGGCCTTTGGATCGAGCGTCTCGACGATAATCCGGCGCGTTTGATCCCCGAATCTTTACGCGAAGCCGGCGAAGGCGGCGGCGTAAAAGTAGACCTCAATCGTCCGATGAAGGAAGTCTTGGCCCAACTCACGCAGTTCCCCGTCAGCACACGCCTGAGTCTGAGCGGTACGATCATTGTGGCGCGCGACATCGCCCACGCCAAGATCAAAGAACGGCTGGATCGCGGCGAAGACATCCCTCAATATCTCAAAGATCACCCCGTACTTTATGCCGGACCGGCTAAGACGCCGAAGGGAATGCCTTGCGGCTCCATGGGGCCGACTACGGCTAATCGTATGGACTCGTATGTCGATCTTTTCCAAAGTATGGGTGGCTCACTGCTTATGATTGCCAAGGGCAATCGCACGCAAGCCGTGACAGATGCCTGCCGGAAACACGGCGGCTTCTATTTGGGCTCGATTGGCGGACCGGCGGCCGTACTTTCGCAACACAGCATTCGCAGTATCGAATGCGTAGAGTACCCCGAATTAGGAATGGAAGCGGTTTGGAAGATTGAAGTAGAAGACTTCCCTGCCTTTATCCTCGTGGACGACAAGGGCAATGACTTCTTTAAACAATTGAAGCCCAATTGCTTCTTAGCTTAAGCAAACTGAAATAGCGCTAAGGCGCATATGTATCAGGCGGCGAAACGTGTAGGTGTTTCGCCGCCTTTTTGTCGCCTATCGCTGTCTCGCTCCGCCGCTGCGCTGCTGTTTGTTCGCTTTGCCTCTTGCTTTTGGGGCGCTTGGCTTCTTGCTTCAGATTCTTTTGTAGGATAGTATCGTAGGAAACAACAGAGAATGACGAATCAATATTTTATCGATGGGATAAAAAACTACTAAAAAGTTTTGTCAGAGAAAAAAGAAAAATTTACCTTTGTATCAAATTACCCCCCTTAGGTGGAAAATACTAAGGCCTGCCACTTCAATAACGAGGTGGCTTATTTTTTTGTGGAAGTTATGGAAGCAGAAGAAAAACAAAGAGTTATTGTCTATATCGATGGATTCAACTTTTATTATGGACTGAAGTTTACTGCACGATGGCGGAAATATTATTGGCTTGATGTAGTCAAATTGTTTGAGAGTTTTATGCGCCCTAATCAGGAATTGATAGCGGTAAAATACTTCTCTGCGAAGCCTGATGATATTGAACAAAGCAGAAGACAAAATGCCTTCTTCCAAGCCAATAAGGAAAATCCGAAGTTTCGTTTAATCTTGGGAAAGTATTTGAAGAAAGAGATTACTTGCTTCAAATGTAAGAATGTCATTCATACCTACGAGGAGAAAGAAACGGACGTAAGGATTGCCACGCAGATTGTTGCTGATGCTTATCAGAAAAATTGTGATGTGGCTATTGTCGTTTCTGCCGATAGTGATATGGTTCCGGCAATAGAACTAGCGACACAGGCACGACAGAAAGTGTTCGTTTATTTCCCTCCTAATCAATATTCAAGCAATTTGGCTTCAATGGGAATAGGTCAGCCTACTCATTTGAAACGATATGAAAACCGGTTCCGCCAAAGCCTTTTGCCGGATACCGTCCATCTTGTTGTTCCCAACTACGATTTGCAGATACCGGAAAAGTGGAAAGCGTATCAATGACAAGCGAAACGTAGGAAGAGATTATACGACAATTAGTTACAGATTAAGTAGAGGGAGACACATTGAATATCTTAGTGTGTCTCTTTCTTCTTTTTACAGATATATCTCTGTCGATTCTTAAACTTTCCGCCTTTTAGATTACTTCCTACTATTATCCTGTTGAGCTTCGGCGTGATAGTGTCCCAACAAAAGGGTAATGTTCTTTAAAGTATGTTCCTTTATAGTTCATACGTCTTTTTAAGCGGAAAGTAATAATATATAATGTGTTTTGTGTCGCCTTATCTTTGACTATATATTTCGATCTACTCCGAGTAAGGATGCCACTCGAAAATACAGTTATCTTCTTCATCTCTTTTTGCGCTTCACTTATGCTTCAAATCTGCCTTTCCGGTCAAGTTTTTTCCGACCTCTGCACCCCCTAAAAAATTGCTTAGGTGAAAGTAAAAACTTTCTGCGGAGAAAATTAAAACACTCCCTATGACAGGAAAAATTGTCTCCTAAGACAATTTTTCTTCTCTTATAAGAGAATTTTACGACTTACTATTAGTTGAAAATCAAGATGTTATAAGAGGTTGTTTTCCCTCCTTACCCAGAAGAGGCTTTCTCTCTCGCTTTTTTCGCTGTAAATATTTTTCGTTGTTGCTTGTACGGTGATTGTGGCGTTTTTGTTCAATCGAAGAAAAACTTGGATAGTACCGTCTTTTTGTAAACTTATGAAGATGGGTTTTCAGCGTCGGTCTTCAAATGTTTGCCCCGACTGAGGCGAGGTAAACTAAAAAGGTTTGAGTATCTTTTTTAATACACTCAAAACTTGGCGATAGGCGACAAAGAGCGAAAAAGGACGCACAAACAACCAACTTGGTGACCAGCGCAATGCGCACGGTAAGCGCTCCGGACGCATCTCCTGCAAGCTCTCTTTGAAAGAGAGGCGAATAAGTTGATGTTCTTGCGGCGTAAACGTGGCCCACTGCCGACGAAATTGCAGATACAAGCCTACGAAGTTGCGCCAGCAATGCTCCTCGCAAGCCGTCAGTATGTCAGTGTTTGCTTGGTAACGCTCTAAGAGTGAGCGCAGCGAACGATTGGCCGCCAAGAAGTCCAGGCGGCGCAGATCAAAGCGGTGCGTAGCCGATGCCTCGTGTTGTCGGTAGAGATATTCACCCGCTGATACGGCAACTTGTCGACTCAATAAATAATGTATGCGCGAAGTGTTGTCGTCGCTATAAACCCGACTTGAATCGTCGAAAGGCATACGCATATACAAATCGCGCCGCCCAGCATACAAACCGTTTAGTTTCCAGTTGATGGCTGCCCGACAAGCTTCCGCTCCCGTAAATACCGTGTCCGGCGTCGGCCCGTCTTCGCGCTCGGTAGCTTGCGCCGCGCCGAAGCGCACCAATTGCAAGACGATGCAATCGGCCGAAGGGAAGCGCTTCATCGTGCGTTCCATTTCTTCCAGCGCATCTTCGCCCAAAAGATCATCAGCATCGACCATTAAGATCCATTCGCCTTTGGCACGCGTCAGTGCCATGTTGCGCGCAGACGCCTGGCCCTGATTACGGTCGAGGTGAATCACTTCCACGCGCTTGTCGCGCGCGGCATATTCGGAAAGGATTTGAGCTGAATCATCTGTCGATGCGTCGTCGACACATAAGATCTGTAAGTCGTCGATTGATTGGTGCAAAATGGAATCGAGGCAAGCTTGCAAATAAGGCACAGCATTGTAAACTGCTACCAGCACTGAAAACTTTACCGCTTTGCCAACCGATTCTCTTTGTTCCATCTTGCACCTTTTTTATTTCTTGTTCAAAAAGCGTTGCCGCAAGGCTGCCCATCGCGTCGCAATAGAGGTCTCTCGCCGCAATAAGTCCCAGGATAAACCCGCACTAATGGTAAAGACCACACCGCCCAAGGCCACTTTTGCGCCCCAAACAGGTTGCGCTGCTGCAAAGAGGCCAACGAGTAAGAGGCCAAACTGCAATACGCAGCGCCGCAACGTAGTTCGCTCCATCTTGAAGCCGTAGCGCCACGAGTAGACTGTAAAAATAGCGATCAAGTCGAAGAGATTAGCCAGCGAGAGTCCGAGTCCGGCGCCCCAGAGTCCGCCATAATAAAAGCCTGCTATGACTGCCGCTACGAAGACTACATCGTAGAGCAACTCCATTACCAGATAAACGATTGAATCACCGCGTGCCAGCGAGAGGTATGAGATTGGCGCGTAGACCGATTTGAAGAACATACAGCCCGCCGCGCATAGCGCCATCGGCACTGCGTGGAGAAATTCCGGCGTATAGAGTAAGCGAATGATTAAAGGCAAGCAGAGCGTAAAAAGAATGAGAAAGGGCGCCATAAGTAAGACCAATACGTCGATTTGTCTGTTTATGGCAAAGTTGCGTCGTTCTATATCGTCGCCGGCAGCGGAGAGGCGCGGAAAGTAGTCGGCGTCCATCGCCACAAAAACCAAGCGCGCATAACTGACAATCAATGTAAAGCCGGCGGTATAAAGACCCGCTTCGGCCAAGGAAGAAGTACGCACCATAAAAGAGCGCACGCCCATTTCCGCACCCGAGCCTAAGATGCCCGCAGCAATGTAAGCGGAGCCCAACTTCAGGAGATGAGCGCCTTGGGCCAGTAGGCGCTTGCTGAAAAGGCCTACGCGATAAGGGAAATCGCGCGTGGCAGCGTGCAGATTAAGTATAAAAACGACCGCCGTCGTACTGAGCAGGACGGGGATCACGCCGTGCACGCCCAACCACCAATAAAGCGGTATCGTGACCGCCATTGTGAGCAAAGCACCCAAGGCTGAGACGGCCGCCATACGCCTTAGGCGGTGCATACCTTTGAGAATGGCCGCTTCGCCGCCCAAGAGCGTCGTCATCGCTACCATCGGCGAAAGCAGCGCATAGCCTTTGGCCGTATGATAATCGCCCAGCGTGAGATGACTGAGCCACGGCGAGAGAATCAAGCAAGTCAGAGCACCCAGCAAAGCCGTAAGCAGCGTCCACGTGCGTATGAGTTTGACGTAGAGCGTCAGCGCCTTGTGCTCGCCGCGCTCTTTTAGTTCGGCCAAATGGCGCACGGCGCTGAAAGCGATGCCGAAGTTGGTTGTATTCCCAATGAGTTCGGTTGTACGGTTATATAAATCGGCGAGGCCCATACCCCAAGTGCCGATAAAGAGCGCCGTAAACTTATTGCGAATGATCGACATCAGGACATAAAAGACCTGTACGCCGCCCAGCAGACCGGTGTATTTCAGTACGTGATTATAAGAATCGTCTTTATGCGTCATAAATAGAGAGACTTCCGTCGCATAAGCAGCTTGGCGAAGCACAAAGTGCGGACGGAAAGAGAATAACGGAGTCGAGAAGGCCGGCGTCAGCAGCAAACCGGAGAGGTTGGCAACTCAGCGCATCAAACCATCGGCAGACTCTGTCCCGATATTTTACGATAGAGGTCAAGCGCGTAGACGTCTGTCATCCCGGAAAGATAATCTAAGACCGCCATCAGGCGCACTTCGAGGCGTTCGGCCTTCAGTTCGTATTGTTTGGAAGCCATTCCGAGCAGCATCTGCGAATACGCCTTTTGCGGCGCGAGCACAGCCTCCGTCATCAGTTCGAGCAGTGTATATATAATATGGTATCCTGCCAAGTCTACGTCCATCACCTCCTTGCTGCGATAGATCTTTTCCTTCGCCAGTGCGGCGCAGCGTTGATAAGCGCCTCGCAGGGGTTCCGGCAGGTGACTGATGAGCGAACCTTCGAAGGTGCCGGCCAAGATCGCCGTTTCGTTGTCTACGAAAATGTTGACACAAGCGCGCTCCAAGGCGTTGATGATCGAGGAACGATAATAAACCATACGGTCGTTGGCATCTGTCACCATCGGATAGGCGCTTCTGAGGCGTTCGCGCTCTTCGGGGGCAAAGAAATCGAGCAGCAAGGCCTCGGCCTGTTCGTCGGAGAGCAGGCGCAACTTATGGGCATCTTCGAGATCCATAATCTGATAGCAAATATCGTCGGCCGCTTCTACGAGATACACGAGCGGATGGCGCGCAAAGTGCAGCGATTCGTCCGATGCCGCGCAACTTGGGAGGCCCAATTCGTCGGCGATGCGCCGGAAGTCGGCCGCCTCGCTTTGGAAGAAACCAAACTTCGACTTGCCGCGGCAACAATCGGAGGCAAAGGGATACTTGACAATCGCGGCCAGCGTGGCGTAGGTCATTACGAAGCCGCCCGCTCTATGGCCGTTGAATTGGTGCGTCAGGAGTCGGAACGTATTGGCATTGCCATCGAAGTTGACAATGTCCTTCCAGACGCTTTTCGGGAGCATTTTTTCCCATTCGCGGCCCTGCCCCTCGGCAAAAAAGCTGCGTATGGCGCGCTCTCCGCTGTGGCCGAAAGGCGGATTGCCCATATCGTGGGCCAGACAAGCGGCGGAGACGATCGCACCGAGGGCTTCCGGCGTGCGCTCTCCCGCTGCGGAATCTCTTTGTTGTAAAAGGGCGGCCACGTCTGCGCCCAAACTGCGCCCTACGCTTGATACTTCAAGACTGTGCGTCAGACGGTTGTGGACGAAGACGCTGCCGGGGAGGGGAAACACTTGCGTCTTGTTCTGCATACGTCGAAAGGCGGCTGAGAAGATCAGGCGATCGTAGTCGCGCTGAAACTCTGTGCGCCGCTCGGCCGCAGATTTGGCTACGTATTCCTTACCGAAGCGTCGGTCTGATAAAAGTTGGTTCCATTCCATCGTGTTTTCCGCTTTAGGGCTCTCCCGGTTTTCTTATTTATATTCCTAACGGAGATGCTTCCTGCCGATGTGCGTCCGGTCGGCTGCAGAGTTGTTTCCACCACCGGTCGTCGCACCATAGGCCGCAATGCAGTGGGCACTCGTCGGTGCAGAATTTGCACGGCCCATTGACGTAGGGCAAAGGTAGCGATAAAAAAATAAAAATAAGCGGTAACGGAAGAAAGACCTTGACAGATGCCTTTGCAGCGCCCCGCTTCGCAAGGTCGTTTGCCGGTAGTTTCTTTGGGCGGCGCTTCGCGTTTACGGCGCGCGGCGTCTTTGCCGTTTGCCGATGCGTAGCTGCAATTCTGCCCCTTGCAAGTCCTTTTTTTCAAGCTTTTACTATCGCTTGCGTTTTGTTTGGCGGCAGCAAACGATGGTTTGGTGGGGGCAAACAATGGTTTGGTGGGAGCAAACGATAGTTTGGCGGCAGCAAACAATAAGCTGCTCCGGCGTAAGGCCTTCGTGTGTGTATTTTCGCAAAAAGAAATCAGGAACAAAGGCCGGCGAAAGCGCGACAGCAGCAAGAAAAACATCCGCCGACGCTTCGCTTTTCAGCTCACGCGGACGGCTGAAAAGAAGTAAAACCGGCTACACTTCGGTGTAAAATAGAAATCGGGCGGTGCGCGTCGTTTTTTTACCCATCTTTTTGCCCCGTTTTCATTTCCAAAAAGTTTTTTATTTGCTATTTTTGCAACAATAATTCGCGACCTTACCGCCGAGCGGCTTGCGTCGATTATTTAGCATTACATTTTAATTAAAGCAATATGAATTTCCTTACGAATGAAAAGTTGACCATCGTCGGTGCTGCCGGGATGATCGGTTCTAACATGGCGCAGACGGCGGCCATGCTTCACCTCACGCCAAACATTTGCTTGTATGATGTTTACGAGCCGGGCCTCGAAGGCGTCACGGAAGAAATGCGTCATTGCGGTTTCGAGGGCGTTAACTTCACGTTTACGACAGATGTGAAAGAGGCATTGACAGATGCGAAATATATTATCTCATCAGGTGGCGCTCCGCGCAAGCAGGGTATGACGCGCGAGGACTTGTTGAAAGGCAATTCCGAAGTGGCAGAACAGCTTGGTAAGGATATTAAGACGTATTGCCCGGACGTAAAACACGTGACGATTATCTTTAATCCGGCAGATATTACCGGTCTCGTTACGCTTTTGTGGTCAGGCTTGAAGCCGTCGCAAGTTTCTACGCTCGCAGCGCTTGATTCTATCCGCCTGCAAAGCGAATTGGCAAAGCACTTCAACGTGCCGCAAAGCGATGTAACCGGTTGCCGCACGTATGGTGGTCACGGCGAACAGATGGCGGTATTTGCTTCTACGGCAAAGGTTCAAGGCACGCCGCTGCTCGACTTGATCGGCACGGATCGCCTGCCTGCTGACAAATGGGCTGAAATCAAGCAGCGCACAATCAAGGGCGGTGCAAACATCATTAACCTGCGCGGCCGCAGTTCGTTCCAAAGTCCGGCTTACGTGAGCGTTCGTATGATCGAAGCTGCTATGGGCGGCGCACCGTTCAATTGGCCCGCAGGCCGTTATGTGAGCTTCGCAGGCTATGACCATATTATGATGGCGATGGAAGCAACGATCACGAAGAACGGCAGCGCTTACGAAGAAATTCACGGCACGCCCGAAGAGATGGCTGAGCTTCGCAAGAGCTACGAGCACCTCTGCAATATGCGCGATGAGGTAATCGGTCTCGGCGTGATGCCTCCGGTAGAAAAATGGGGCGAGATTAACCCGAATTTGAAGTAATCCAAAATATTAGATTTTAGATTTAGATGGTTGCCTTCCCGACTGCTTGCGGTCGGGAAGGTTTTTTGTCCGGCTTTGCTGCGTGATGGTGGGGCGGCTCGGCGTCAGAGGCAAAAGAAAATGAGGCGACTTCCGGCAGCATTGCGCTGCGCTTGCGGGAAGTCGCCTTATCGGCTGTATGGTTGGCGTCGCGGTTGACGCTAAATGGCTTACTTAATTGCGAGGAATGGTAGGCGGCACATCGCCGGCGCCACTCTTGTTGTTGGCAAACTTGCTGATGGCGCCGCGCATATCGGTATCGCCAATCAGATTCTGGAGGCGATAATAATCCATCGCGCCCATATTGCCCTCACGCAAGGCTTGCGCCAAGGCTTTGGGCACTTCGGCTTCGGCTTGTATCACCTCGGCGCGCGCTTCCTGCGCCTTCGCTTTCATTTCCTGCTCCGTGGCCACGGCCATCGCACGGCGCTCTTCCGCCTTAGCCTGCGCAATGTTTTTATCTGCGTTGGCTTGGTCCATCTGCAAGGTAGCGCCGATGTTCTTACCCACGTCAATATCGGCAATATCAATCGAAAGGATCTCAAAAGCCGTTCCGGCGTCCAAGCCCTTGCGCAATACGAGTTTGGAAATGCTATCGGGGTTTTCCAACACCTGCTCGTGAGAGTCGGCAGAACCGATGCTCGAGACGATACCTTCGCCGACGCGCGCCAGAATCGTATCTTCGCCCGCACCACCTACGAGTTGCTGGATGTTGGCCCGCACCGTGACGCGCGCTTTTGCGATGAGCTGAATACCATTCTTGGCCACGGCGGCTACGGGCGGCGTATCGATTACCTTCGGATTGACGGAAGTTTGCACCGCTTCGAAGACGTCGCGCCCCGCTAAGTCGATCGCCGTAGCTTTCTCAAAAGAAAGGTCGATATTGGCTTTAGAGGCTGACACCAAAGCGTGAACAACGCGCTGCACATGCCCGCCCGTCATAAAATGAGCTTCGAGATTGTCGCGCGTAATATAGCCCAAACCGGCCTTGTGCGCTTCGATGAGGCTCGGCACGATAACCGAAGGCGGCACGTTACGGATGCGCATCAAAAAGAGTTGGATCAGCGATACTTTTACGCCTGACACCTTCGCACTCAGCCAAAGGAAGAAAGGCACAAAATGGAAGAAAATGCTTAACAGTACGACTACGCCGACCGCAATGATGATGTTAATTAAAGGGAAGTCTACCATAGTAAGAAAAATAAGTATTGATGATGTTGCAAATATATCATTTTCGTTTCGCAAAAGTGCATATCCCGCCTAAAATGTTAGGGTATATGCCGCCGTCGACACAATATATATAGTTGTCCTTATTGATTCAATGGACGCATCTACAATTAAGCCTTCCGCACGCTATGCTTGAGAGGCGGAAGGCTTTCTTTGCTTGCAATGGTTGTTAATCATCAACCACGCATTACTTCTTTACGACTTTCTTTCCATTGACAATATATATACCCTTCGGCAAGTCTTTTGCTTCTCCGTTGAGCTTCACGCCGCTAATCGTGTAGATACCTTGCTTCGTGTTGGTATCGACAATGGGCGTATGGATGCTCGTTGGGTCTGCAATGGTTACCCAATCGGTTACGACTTTGTCGTCCGCACCGAAGAGGGAGTAGTAGAGCTCACCCACGATGCCTTCGCACTCTTTCCAATACGTTCCTGCGGGGGCAATGACGGCGCAGCCGATGAACTCGGGCTTTTGCAATAGTCTGTTGATACTGCCTAAATCCTCATGTTCGCTGTCTCCGCTACCCTTGACGCGCACGGTGCAGTGGTCGAACTTCCAGTATCCGCTGGTCAGTCCTCCTACCCATCCGCTTGCTTCCAAAGTGCAATTGCGCACGGTGATGGTACCTTCGTTGAAAATACTGTATCTGCTTGTTTCTGCCAAGCTCTTTACCGTGAGTTTACCGTTGCCGGTAAGGGTGAGAGCATTTCCGTCTCTATTAACTATTCCTGAGTTATACTCTACGCTAATAGTATTATTGCCGATGAGGCGGATGGCCAGGCCGTCGATTGCGTTGTAGAGGCCGAGGCTGCTGTAGTTTTCCTTTTTTGTGTTCTTGATCGTGGCATTCTCGAGTGTAAGCGTCTTGCTCTCGGGCTCGTACTTCACCGTACCCTCTACGCCGTCAATCACGGAAAGGTCGCCGCAGTTGTCGGAAGTTACCTGCGTGCCGCAAATCTCGAGGGCATAATAGGTTATAGGTTCAATCTTCACCTCGCTCGTTACTTTCTCTCCGTTGAGTACGACAGCATGCTTTGATTCATCAAATGTCGCTCCGGCGGGCTGGGTGATAGCGCAGTCTTCCAGCGTGATTTCCTTGAAGTCGCAGATAGATCCCTTTTCTCCCTCTGCTGTTACCGTAGCATTGCTGATAAGTAACGTCTCAGTTGAACCTTCATCTCCTGTAATGCCCCAATTTCCTTTGGCATTCACGATACAGTCCTTAATGGTAAGGTTTGTATCCCATGCGTAGATCGCAACGTTTTTCTCGCTCTCCGCATTGAGCGTGCCACCGCCGGTAATCGTCGTCGGAGCGTCGATAGTGATGGCCGTCCAATCTCCTGCATTCAACTCATTGGTGCCGCTCACCTTTATTGTTAGGCCGTCGATGGATGACTCGATGCAATCAACCTCTCCTTCAACATTCAGCTTAGCACCCTCAAGCGTAAGGGTCTTGTTGTCGGGGTCGTAGCTTACCGTACCCTCTACGCCGTCAATTGCGGAAAGGTCTCCGCAATTGACGGAAGTTACCTGTGTGCCGCAAATCTTGAGGTCGTACTTGGTTACAGGCACAATCTTCACCTCGCTCTTTACGATCTCTCCGTTGAGAACTATAGCATGCTTTGATTCATCAAATGTCGCTCCGGCGGGTTGCGTGATAGCGCAGTCTTCCAGCGTGATTTCCTTGAAGTCGCAGATAGAACCGGCTCGCCCATCTGCTGTTACCGTAGCATTGCTGATAAGTAACTTCTCTTTTGAACCTTCAACTCCTCCTACAATGCCCCAATTTCCTTTGGCATTCACGATACAGTCCTTAATGGTAAGGTTTGTTCCCACTGCGTAGATCGCAACGAATTTCTCGCTCTCCGCATTGAGCGTGCCACCGCCGGTAATCGTCATCGGAGCCATAAAGTAGATGGTCGTCCCGTTTCTGGTATTCAGCTCGTTGGTGCCGCTCACCTTTATCGTTAGGCCGTCAATTTTTGACCAGAGGCAATTTTCAGCATTCAGTTTAGCACCCTCAAGCGTAAGGGTCTTGCTGTCGGGATCGTAGCTTACCATTCCCTCTACGCCGTCAATCACGGAAAGGTCGCCGCAGTTGTCGGAAGTTACCTGCG
>OHAO01001612.1_pt1 | contig 15322 bp, 9 predicted proteins | sample 1577151 | NCBI WGS metagenome assembly OHAO01 (sample SAMEA3541585, study PRJEB24748) | human gut metagenome | biome: human gut; feature: human-associated habitat; material: faeces | place: China | collected 2012 | reverse complement strand
AATAGGCCCTTATAGGGCCTCGTCAACCCTCCGGCTTAGCCGGAGGGTTTGATTTGCTTTCGATCAAAACTCCCACCGGCCACCGCTTGCTATGCGGAAAAAAACATGGTATAATAAAAAATCAAATCTGCATCGCCTTTTGCGCTGCGGCAAGTATATGAACAGGAGATTCAGCGCACCATGACCACCAAGGATTTTCAGACCAAGCGGCCTCTGGCCATTTTCCTCAGTTATTTCCGGCCCCACCGCCGGCTCTTCGCATTGGATATCATCTGCGCTTTCATGATCTCTCTGGTGGATCTGGCCTTTCCCCTGATCTCCCGTACCGCCATGTACCAGTGGCTGCCTCAGCAGCAGTACCGCACTTTCTTCATCGTCATGGGTATTGTGGTGCTGGCCTTTGTGCTGCGCTCCTTTCTGTGCTTCGTGGTGGGCTATTGGGGCCACACCTTCGGCATCCGGGTGGAGGCGGATATCCGCCGGGATCTGTTCCGCCATATGCAGGAGCTGGGCTTCGACTTCTACGACCGCAACCGCACCGGCCAGCTGATGAGCCGCCTGACCTCCGACCTGTTCGAGGTGACGGAACTGGCCCACCACGGCCCGGAGGATCTGTTCATCTCCGCAGTGACCATCGTGGGCGCCCTGATCGTCATGTTCTCCATCCAGTGGCGTCTGGCGCTGGTGGTGAGTCTCATCATCCCCATTTTCATGGTGGTGGTCATGTACCGCCGCCGCCAGATGAACGCCGCCTCCCGCGCGGCCAAGCAGAAAACCGGCGTCATCAACGCCGAGATCGAGTCCGGTCTCTCCGGCGTCCGCACCACCAAGGCCTTCGCCAATGAGGAGAAGCAGCAGACCCGGTTTGACGGCGCCAACGAGATATTCAAGACCGCCAAGCGTGACTTTCATAAAGAGATGGGCCTCTTCAACGCCAGCATGGAGTTCTTCATCTGCATCCTGTCCGTGGCGGTCATCGCCGTGGGCGGCTGGCTCATCATGAAGGGGCAGATGGACTATGTGGGGCTCATTACCTTCAGCCTGTATATCACCACCTTCATCAGCCCCATCCGCAAGCTGGCCAACTTTGCCGAGATGTTCTCCAACGGCTTTGCGGGCCTTCACCGGTTCATTGAACTGATGGCCACGGAGCCCACCATTCAGGACGCCCCCGACGCCGTGGAGCTGTCGCAGGTCCGGGGCGAGGTGGAGCTGGATCATGTCAGCTTCACCTATCCGGGCAGCAGCGAGGTCCTTCACGACATCGATCTCACCGTGGCCGCCGGGGAGACGGTGGCCATCGTTGGCCCCTCCGGCGGCGGCAAGAGTACCCTGTGCCAGCTGGTACCCCGGTTCTATGACGTCACGGAGGGCAGCATCCGGGTGGATGGGCTGGACGTGCGGCAGGTGACCCAGCGCTCCCTGCGCCGGGCCATCGGCATCGTGCAGCAGGACGTGTTCCTCTTTGCCGATACCATTCGGGAGAACATCCGCTACGGCCGCCCCGACGCCACCGACGAGGAGGTGGAGCAGGCGGCCCACCGGGCGGAGCTGCTGGAGGATATCCGGACCATGCCTCAGGGCTTCGACACCTATGTGGGGGAGCGGGGGGCCATGCTCTCCGGCGGCCAGAAGCAGCGGGTGGCTATCGCCCGCATCTTCCTGAAGGACCCGGCTATCCTCATTTTGGACGAGGCCACCTCGGCACTGGACAGCGTCACCGAGGCGAAGATCCAGGGGGCCTTTGACCAACTGAGCCAGGGCCGCACCACCCTCATCATTGCCCACCGGCTCTCCACCATCCGCTCCGCCCACCGTATTCTGGTGGTGCAGGACGGCCGCATTGCCGAGCAGGGCAGCCATGCCCAGCTGCTGGCGGAGAACGGGGCCTACGCCCGGCTGTACCACACGCAGAATCTGGGGGAGAACCATGGATAAACGGGATCTGTTGGACCGACTGGCGGCAAACGGTGACGAGCGCCTGCTGCTGGGAAGGGTCTGGGATAAATACGAGCAGTGCCGCCGCAGGAACATCCCGGTGGTGACGGGCTTCCTCTCCCCGGCGGAGCAGGAGCTGGTGCGCCGCCTGATGGGGGCGCTGGATGTCCGGGAGGGCTGGCTTCTATGGGGTGGCTACGACACCGCTCAGCGGCGGCAGGCCCACTTCCTGCCGGATTGGCAGACGGAACCGGACTTCGAGGCCGTGGCCGCTCTGCGGGCCACCTTCTATGAACCCAACAGCCTGACCCACCGGGACGTGCTGGGCAGCCTGATGGGGCTGGGTGTTACCAGAGAATCCGTGGGGGATATTCTGGTGGCGGAGCAGTCGGTGGATGTGCTGGTGACGGAGCCGGTGCGCCGCTTCCTGCTGGATAGCTGGGACAGCGCCGGCCGGGTACGGCTGAAGGTGCAGCCCATCGGTCCCACGGAGCTGCAGGTGCCGGAGGAGAAGGTGAAGCTGCTGCGGGATACCGTGTCCTCCCTGCGGCTGGACAGTGTTCTGTCGGTGGGCTTTTCCCTGAGCCGCAGCAAGGCGGCGGAGGCCGTCACCTCCGGCAAGGTGCAGGTGAACTGGGCGGACTGGCAGAAGCCGGACCGGCAGGGGGTGCAGGGCGACGTGCTGACTCTCCGGGGCCTTGGTAAGTGCGTGCTGGAGGAAGTGGGGAATCAGACGAAAAAGGGGAGGGTGTTTATCACCGTCAAGCGCTACCTCTGACGGCACCGTCCCGACTGCGGATATCCTGCTGCGGATCATTTTGCTGCGGATGGCTTGTTTGGGACATTTTGTGGACATTGCGGATATTTTGGACATTTTGTGGACGGTTTACGGACATTTTTCGGTATATGGATTCGTCCGATTTGGGCGGAAAGGCGGGTAAATATCGTATGGATCAGAAGAAGATCGACCGGATCAATGAGCTGGCAAAGAAGGCCAGGACTCCGGAGGGGCTGACTCCGGAGGAGACGCAGGAGCGGGCTGCCCTACGCCGGGAGTATATCGACACCGTGGTGGGGAATCTGGCACGGGAACTGGATAACACCTGGGTGGTGGATGAGAACGGCAACAAGCGCAAGCTGAGAAAGCGGGGAGAGGAGAACACCCATGACTGACAAGGACAACAGCCAGACCGGAGAATATAGCTACACCTATTCTTACAGCTACTCCAAGGAGGGCGGCGAGAAAAACGTCGAGGTCCATACCGGCGGCTTCTCTGCCGCTACGGCCGGTGAGGCTGCGGTCGACAGTGCGGGAAAGACAACTGCCAGCGAAAGCAGCAGCGGTAAAAGCGCCACCGGGAAAACAACGACCATCAAAAGCACCACCGGCAAGACTACCACACGCTCCCGCAGCACGACCACCAGCTCCCGAAGCAGCACCAGCTCCCGCAGTAAGAACGACAACTCCGGGCCGGATGTGGGCTACTGGATCATGACGGCTATTTTTTTCGCCACCGGCTTGTGGCCGGTGGGCCTGATTATGCTGATTTCCAAGCTGTCGGACCCCAAGCGGCGAAAGGCTGCCGCCAAGACCGCATCCACCACGACCAGGAAGGCCAGTGCCGCCATCCAGAAGGCCACCCAGACGCCCCAATATTCCGCCAAGAGCGCCAAATGGATGAAGATCGCCGGTATTCTGCTGACCATCGTGGGCGCCGTGGCGTTCTTCAACGGCGTGGCGGATAACCTGTTCTGGCTGGGGGACGGCTTCCAGCTGCGCCATGTGAAGTACTTTTTAGAGGGCCTGTTCTATCCCACGGGTCTGTTGGCCGGCGGCATCGGACTGCTGATCGGCAGCGGCTCCATGACCCGCCGTCACCGGCGCTACGCCTCCTATCTGCGGATCGCAGGCAAGCGCAGCAGCATCTCGGTCGCCAGTCTGGCCCGTGCGGCGGAGGTATCCGAGCGCCGGGCGGAGCGGGATCTGCAGGCCATGCTGGAAAAGGGTCTGTGGGGCGAGGAGGCCTATCTGGATCTGGGCCGGGGGATGCTGTTCCGCAGCCATGAGGCGGCGGAGGAGCAGGCCCGGCAGGAGCAGCAGAGCAAGGCTCCGCAGGTGCCGCAGGAGGCGGAGGAGGGCTACTCCGGGATGCTCCGCAGCATCCGCCGCTCCAACGACCGCATCGCAGACCCGGAGCTGAGCCGGAAGATGGATCGGCTGGAGGAGATCGCCGGGAAGATCCTGAAGCTGGTGGAGGAGGACCCCGCCAAGAAGAATCAGGCAGCCACCTTCCTGAACTATTACCTGCCCACCACGGAGAAGCTGCTGGACTCCTATGCCGACTTCGAGGAGGCGGGGGTCAGCGGCGAGAACCTTACCCAGGCAAAGGAGAAGATCCGCCGCACCATGGACAGCATCATGGCGGGTTTCGAGCGCCAGCTGGATGCCCTGTACCACGCCGACGCCATGGATGTGGACAGCGATATCCGGGTGATGGAGACCATGCTGCGCCGGGACGGCGGCAGCGTGGAGGAGGACTTCGGGCTGGGCGGTACGGCTGTGGCCACGCAGGAGGATCTGTAAAGGCGGGAGATATGTTCTGCCTGCGTCGTCCGGCTGCACCGGTTCCACGGCAAGAAAGGCTTTTTACAAGAGACCGGCATCCCTGCCGGTCTCTTGTTCTATGCGGAGATGGGTTCCCAAGCAAAAAGTCTGTCGAAGATTCCGTTTGTGCCTTCGGCAGTCCATGATCCTTCTCTTTTTTGTTGTCTCCGACGGGTAACTTTCTGCCAGTAGCAGCAGAAAGTACCCAAAGAATGCCGCTTGAAACCTAAGGTTTCAAGACTTCCTCTTTTGTGTGCAAGAGCTGCATCCTGAATCCCGCCGAAGCAGAGAATTGGCGTATTTCTACTCACGCTGCCGCTGGATCGGGTGGTTGAAAGAGATTTCTGTTCTGCTGTGGGGACGGGAAGTGTGAGCGCTGGCTGTGGGAATCCCTACTCCCAACCATAGACCCACACGCCCCTTCGCCAGAGCGGAGCGGCAGCGGGTCTGTTGCTGAGTCAATTCCCTTTACGGCCCATAACGAATGCAGCGCTTGAAGGGAAAGGAAGTTTTGAAACCATCGGTTTCAAACGGCGTTTTTTGCATACTTTTTGTCGCTGTTGACAAAAAGTATGCCGCCGGAGGCAAACAAGAAACTACTGCTGGGAAAAGTGGGCCGCCGGAGGCACGTTCCCTACAAGAGAAAATCACCCGCTGGAGCGAAAAAGAAAACCTGCAAAGAGGGAACGGATTCCCACGACCAGCCTGCGGACTGGTCTCGGAATGACGGGTTTAGCATATGAGAGAATTTTCAGCAGCCCAATAAAGCCTGTGCCTTTTTGCGTCAATCCGTTCTCCACGGTAGAATGGCGGCCGTTCCGGCGAAAAGAAAAAATAGTGCTTGCTTTTTGTTGCCGGGGCATATATAATGGGGGCAAGTCAATAAAAGGACAGAGCGTCCGGCGCCTTGTGCGTCGGCGGCGGAATCGGGTGAGAAGCCCGGCGAGTTGGTCACTGTGATGCCTGCTGAGACAGGATAAGTCAGATACACCGAGCTCTGTGCCTTGGTTTTGCCATCACCGAAGCCGAATCGTGAAACGCTTTGCAGCTTGCACGGTCCCGCTTGGATCGTGCTTTTTTGTTGTGCAAGAGCGGAAGAAAATGATTCCCTGCCGTGGGCAGGGGGCTTTTCGTGCGGTGCTGGCGCTTACTGGCCCGCATGGAACAAAAACGCAAGCCGAGGGGCGGTCAAACCGTCCATTTCCATAAGGGCAGGAGGGGTTTCAGCCACCCCTCCTGCCTCCTTCTTATGTGTGCTGTATTTTTTGGGCATCCGCCTTCAAAATAAATTTGTGAAAGAGAGGACAAAAAACGAATGAAGAAACGCATTGTATCGCTGCTTCTGACGCTGGTGATGGTACTGTCTCTGGTACCCATGAGCGTTTTTGCGGCGGACAACCACGACGGACAGGTTCATGTCATCGTGGAGAACACCACCTACCCGGAAGCCGAGGGCGCTCCCTGGGAAGGGACACTGGTGGAGGAATGGATAGATCTGAATGAAGATTCTACCATGATGAGCTGTGTTGTAGAGGCACTGGAGAGGAACGGCTACGAGCAGACAGGCGCCGAGAACAACTACATCAGCTCTATCCAAGGTCTGGGTGAATTCGACGGCGGCTCCATGTCCGGTTGGATGGGAACCCTGAACGATTGGTTCACCAACTACGGCTTTGGGGCCTTCACCGTGGCGGCCGGAACGCTGGGATCCGGCGACGAGATCCGGATCATGTATACCCGCAATGGCTACGGCGCCGACCTGGGCGGCAGCTGGGACAATCACATCAAGACGGTGAAGGCCCTGACCTTCAGCGCCGGTGAGCTGTCCCCCGCCTTCGACCCGGACACCCATGAGTATACCCTGACGGTGGACAAGGGGACCGACAGCGTGCTGGTCACCCCCACCGCCAGCAACAAGAACTATCAGGTCAGGACCTATGTGGGCGAGACGGAGTATAAGCGCACGGCGATGGTTCCCACTGTGGACGGTACCACCATCACCGTCAAGTGCGGCGATCCCAGCTGGCCCAATATGAACAACGACAATGAGCCGGCACAGGTCTACACCGTCAACGTGAAGGTGAAGTCGGACGACAAGCCTGTTACTCCCACCAATACCAAGGTGCTGGTTCGGGCGCAGGACGGCGGCGCATGGCTGCACCAGCCCATGGTGAGTGAGCTTACCGGCGGTGAGGCGGAGAAGTACGGCTACACCGACAAGGTGGAGGGCGTTTCCGCTCTGGATGCGCTGGTGGTCTCCCACGAGCTGACCTTCGGTGACGACTTTACCCCGGAAACCGCCAAGAATTTCCTGGAGGTCGGCAGCAGCGGCTTTATCACCAAGCTGTACGGCACGGAGACCTATGTCTGCGGCTTCTATGTCAACGCCGGCTATCCCAATGACGGAACCAAGGCACCCTCCGGCCCCGGCTATAATGGCACCACGGTGGTGAACACCAAGCTCAAGGACGGCGACACCGTGGATTTCTTCTTCTATGCCGACGATACGGCGTATTCCGACTACTATACGTGGATCGATGTCCCGGAGACCATGGTGACCGGCGAGGCCATCACCGTGACGGTGAAGGGCTTCTATGCCGTGGAGGGCTATCGCTATAAGGATGCTGCGGAGCTGAAGGCCGCTGCCCGGCCCCTGGAGGGCGTGGGCCTGGCTTGGGTGGACGCAGACGGCTACATCAAGCCCATCAAGGATGTTGTGACGGACAAGGACGGTCAGGCCACCTTCACCGTGGGCAGCGAGGCCACCGGCTATCTGGTGGCCCAGAGCGGCGATGGCGTGTATGCTCTGATGAATCCCAGCGACTACATCCGCAAGGTGGCGGGCAAGCCCGTGGAGACGCTGGGGCTGACCATCCGCTCTCAGGCGGACAACGCCTATCTGCAGAGCATCAGCGAGGTGCAGGTGGCCAGCAATACCGCCGAGAAGTACGGCTTCACCGACAAGGTGGAGGGCGTTTCTGTGCTGGATGCGCTGGTGGCCGCTCACGTGATGGTCTACGGCGACAAGTTTACCCCCGCTACGGCCAAGCAGTATCTGGCCATCAACCCCAACAACGATTGGGAGAGCAAGGTCTTTGGCCGTGAGACCGGCTTCCACGGCTTCTATATCAACGGCGACTTCCCCACCAATGAGGCAGGCGCTACCCGGCCCAAGGTGACGGATACCAAGCTGCTGGATGGCGATGTGCTGGACTACTTTATCGGCAGCGACGCCGAGAACCAGAACGACTACTACACCTGGCTGGAGGTTCCTGCGACCATGACCTCCGGCGAGGACATCACCGTTACCGTCAAGGGGGTACAGGCACTGGATCCCGACGCCACGCAGGCCAATGCCCAGCCGCTGGAGGGCGTGGGTCTGGCATGGCTGGATATGACCACCGGCACCATTAAGCCCATTGACGGCGTGGTGACCGATGAAAACGGCAAGGCGACCTTCACTGTGGTGGAGGGTGTGGCGACCGGTTATCTGGTGGCCACCACCGCCACCTATCACACGCATACGACCTATGCGCTGATGAACCCCAGCGCCCCCATCCAGATGGTCACCGGCAACGTGCATACCGTGGAGCTGAAGGGCCTGCACAACGCACAGCTGAACAGCCTGAAGCTGTACACCTACAAGGATGGCGTGAAGGGGACGCAGGATCTGCTGTCCGGCATCAGCACTGTGGCAGACGGCTACAGGATGAAGTACACAGCAAAGCTGGCCTCCGGCACCTATTGGGTGGAGGGCTACGACGCCAACAAGGACTGCAACGGCGGCATGGAGATGGTCATCGCTGATGATACCACCTCTGTTTCCGTACAGCGTGCCTACGCGATCTATGCCAGCAACAGCGGCTGGGTGGAAGGCACCGACTATACCATTGACTATCAGTTGACCACCGCCGACGGCGTGAAGCGCACTGCCACGCTGGGCAGCGGCACCGTTTACGGCAACCTCCGCACCACGGGTATCTTCGTGGAGACGGATACCGTGACGGTGAACCTGATCCCCTCCGAGAAGCACACTGCGAATTACAACGTTGGCACCAAGACCGTTGTCACGAAGGTGGGCGGCGGTGCTCAGTCCTTCGATATCTCCGTACCCAAGGCCTTTACTGTGAAGGTGACGGCTCCTGCCGGCTCCACCATCAGCGTGGGTACCTTCGGCAACTACTATACCTATGAGTTCCTCCGTCCGCAGGAGGACAGCACCGCCACCAAGGACGGCGACACCGTCACCGTGACCTATCGGGTGCCGGAGACCAGCCTGAACCACTTCGTTCGGGTGCAGAATCCCGACGGCGTGACCTACTGGGATTTCAACAAGGATACCGTCAGCCGGTTCGATAAGAACACCTACGATCTGGGCAACGTGTATCTGAACATCAACGCCAAGGGCTACATGAACATGAACGCCGGCGACACCTATGAGCTGGATGTGTTCCGTAACTGGCAGGCCATTGAGGGCTTCGTGAACGCCAAGATCGCCCTGCCGGATGCCCACTACGAGGTGGTGGACTTCGACGGTAAGCCCAGCGACGTGGTGAGCATCGCTCCCAATGCCGACAACAGCTGCCTGGCCTATATGACCGCCAACCATCAGGGTACGGCGCTGGTGAAGGTCACCTACGATGCCATGACCCATAAGCAGGGGCAGAGCAGCACCGCCGATAAGACCTTCTCCGCCATCTGGCCGGAGTTCACCGGTGTGTTTGTGGTATCCGTGGGTGCTGACGGCACCGCCATCCAGACCAATATGCTCATGGATCGTATGGATGTCGGCGTCACCAAGGACGAGCAGAAGCAGTTGGATGCCGAGCACGACATCCTGTTCTATCTTGGCACCGGCGGCGCCAGCTACACCTTCACTCCGGAGAGCGGCTGCACCGTTACCGTGGCTCGCTCCACCGTGGGTAAGACCATGACCTTCAACGGTTTCACCTCCGAGGGGGTCACCGTGGACGCCGAGACCGGCGCCGTGACGGTGGCGAACCTCACCACCGGCCGCCATATCGTCCGGGTAGAAAAGGACGGCGTGGCCACCTATCAGGTCATCACCGCCCGTGGCGTCAGCTACAAGCTGTTGGACGCCGAGGGCAATGAGCTGCCGGAGAATGCCGAGGTCAAGCCCGGCGAGACGGTGCAGCTGCAGTTTACCGGGCTGGTGAGCCCCAAGGAGAAGATGGCGGGTGTGTATAACCACAACTTCTCCCTGTACTACACCGACGGCGACGGCAACTCCTTCAAGTCCAATCCCGGCAGCTACCACGGCGTGTATGACTTCAGCGGCAACCCCGCCCGTCAGCGCATCTCCATCACCGTTCCGGCGGATCAGGAGGGCCTGACCTATGAGCTGACCGGCGCCATCAAGGTGGGCGGCTACCCCGGCAAGCCCACCCATCGTATCGTGACCTACGCCGAGGGCATGGGGATGCAGCACGGTACCGCCACCGCCAGCGTGCTGGCTCAGCTGCCTCAGGTGACCTTGAAGCTGTCCGGCTATGCCGCCGACGCTGTGGAGAAGCTGATCGATGCCATCGGCACGGTGACCCTCGACAGCGAGGAGACCATCAAGGCTGCCCGTGATGCCTACGATGCTCTGACCGAGGAGCAGAAGGCTCAGGTGGGCAACTACCAGACCCTGCTGGACGCCGAGGCCAAGCTGGCTGACCTGCAGGCTGTCGACGCTGTGGAGAAGCTGATCGATGCCATCGGCACGGTGACCCTCAACAGCGAGGAGGCTATCAAGGCTGCCCGTGATGCTTATGATGCTCTGACCGACGCACAGAAGGAGCAGGTGGGCAACTACCAGACCCTGCTGGATGCCGAGGCCAAGCTGGCTGACCTGAAGGCTGCCGACGGTGTGGAGAAGCTGATCGATGCCATCGGTACGGTGACCCTCGACAGCGAGGAGGCTATCAAGGCTGCCCGTGGTGCCTATGATGCTCTGACCGAGGAGCAGAAGGCTCAGGTGGGGAACTACCAGACCCTGCTGGATGCCGAGGCCAAGCTGGCTGACCTGCAGGCTGCCGATGCTGTGGAGAAGCTGATCGATGCCATCGGTACGGTGACGCTGGACAGCGAGGAGGCTATCAAGGCTGCCCGTGGTGCTTATGATGCTCTGACCGAGGAGCAGAAGGCTCAGGTGGGCAACTACCAGACTCTGCTGGACGCCGAGGCGAAGCTGGCCCAGCTGAAGGCTGCCGATGCTGTGGAGAAGCTGATCGATGCCATCGGCACGGTGACCCTCGACAGCGAGGAGGCTATCAAGGCTGCCCGTGGTGCTTATGATGCTCTGACCGAGGAGCAGAAGGCTCAGGTAGGCAACTACCAGACCCTGCTGGATGCCGAGGCCAAGCTGGCCCAGCTGAAGAAGGATAGCGAGAAGCCCTCTCAGCCGGAGCAGCCCGCAAAGCCCGGTGAGGATGCCAACAAGCCCGCTACCGGCGACGCCGGTGTGGCGCTGTGGCTGACGGTCATGTGCATGACCACTCTGCTGGGCGCTGCTCTGGTGGGCAAGAAGCGCAAGGCGTAACCTAAAGCAAATAAGAAGTCCCCGGCCGGTGGCCGGGGGCTTCTTGCTGCATGGGTTGCAGCCAAAAGAGAATATAAAAAGAAGGCATCTGCATTTGGACAGATGCCGTCTTTTGGAGCTTGTGGCCGGACTCGAACCGGCGACCGGTGGTTGTGGGTAAGGATGAATGAACAAATCGAAGAAAACAGAGTACCGGCAAACGCCGGTACTCTGTTTTCTTTATGCCGGTCGGCTTTCCGGCTGTGCCTTATCCGCCTTGATTACCTCGCCGGTGCAGCCGCCATTACGCCGTTGGTTGATGCAGCCGACGAATTTGTAGTAGATGTCCACCTGCTGGGTCTTGACACCATCTGGCCCGACTACCTTTTCATGTACCACGATCCTCTCAATCAGCTCGTTGAGGATGTAGGGCGTCAGTTCTGTAATGCCGGTATATTTCCAGATGAGGGGCAGGAACTGTTCGATATTTTCGTAGACCTTATCGCTCTTTGAAATCTCTGCTGCCAGCTCCTCCCGCTGCCCTTGGAGGGCAGCCTGCTCCCGTTCGTATTTCGGAGCCATGGCCTGATACCGCTCCTCACTGATTTTCTCTAATGCCGCATCCTCATAGAGCTTGTTCAGGATCTTAGACAACTCGCCAATACGCTTGTCCACCCGTTTCAGTTCCCGCTTGTATCGGTCGACCTCCGCCCTTTGCTTCTCCGTATGGAGCGAGACCAGCATCTCCATGTAATCCTGTGCTGACCGCCGCGCCTCCACTGCATTGCGGCGAATATCCTCCAGCACCAGTTGGTTCAGCGTTTTCCATCCGATGGCGTGGGAGGTGCAGCGGGATTTTCCGTAGTTTTTGTATACCCAGCAGGAGAAGCCCGTATATCGCCCCTTACGTTTATCGTAGCTGGCATTCAGCGATGAGCCGCAATCCGCACACTTCACCAGTCCTGCGAAGGGCTGCACCTCGCCGCTGGCATTTTCGCGCCGCTTGGCGCGCATCATCTGATGCACTGTGTCCCACAGCTCCTGTGTGACCAACGCCTCGTGCGTGTTGTCTACTACAATCCACTCGGACTCGTCCGTTTCCACACGCCGTTTGTCGAAGAAGCCCTTTGTCTTGCTGCGGCCGAAAACCACCTTTCCCAGATACACTGGGTTCTCGAGGATGGTGCGGATAGAGCTGGCGTGCCAGTCAAAGGGCTTGCGCCAGTAGTCACTCTTATAGTAATTCGGATTATTTTGGTTGAAGTAGGCCTGCGGATTGAGAACTCCCTTTTCCCGCAGGATCTTTGTCATCCGCACATAGCCGATGCCATCAGCGAACATACGAAAGATGTCCCGCACCACATCCGCTGCCGGTGGGTCAACGATCAGGTGGTGACGGTCATTAGGGTCTTTCTGATAGCCGAACGGCGCACGGCTGCCCATAAACATTCCGCTTCTTGCCCTAGCTTGGTGCGCGGCTCTTGTCTTGGTGGATGCCTGCCGCGCATAGAACGAGTTGATAACATTGGTGAAGGGCAGCACCAGATTGTCCAGCCCCTTGGCGGAGTCAATGCTTTCCGCCACCGAGATGAAGCGGACGTTTTTCTGCTCGAAGTAGTGTTCAATGTACATACCCATCTGCGCGTATTCTCTGCCGAAGCGGGACAGGTCTTTCACAATGACCGTGTTTACTTTTCCGCTTTCGATGTCCTCCAACATCCGCTGGAACTCCGGGCGCTCAAATAATGAGGTGTGATAGCGATAGCGGCAAAAAGCTAATAAAATCAATGGTTTTGCGGACAGCGGATAGACAGGGAATGTGTTAAAAACTGAATACGCACACAAACGGCGTTACCTTAACCCCTTTGGGGGAGAAAGTAACGCCGTTTTTTTATGCCCGCAGGAAAGGAGGTGCAGCCGGAATGTATTTCACAAAGGGCAAGCAGCGGGCGTTTGAATTGCTCATGCAGCAGAAGCCGGGATTTGACCGCTATCAATCCGGTTGTGCCGGAGATGATGAAGATTGCGGCACTTGCCGTTTCTACCGCCCCGGGTGGAAATATGAGTTTTGCGTTTTCAAAGAGTGTCCCTATTGCCCCGGCAAAAGGACGCGGAAAACGCACGCCAGCATGGACAAATAGACGGGCAAAAGCCCTTGTGCCATGCGGCTTTGCAGACGCGAAAACGGCAAAGGGCATATTGCAATACCAAAACAGCCGAAAACGGCTTTCTAATTGTCCACGCATACCAAGAGAGGAAGTGAGGAAATATGGCAGTTTTCAGAGTGGAGCGAAATACGGGATATACCGTTATGAGCAACCACCACTTGCGAAACAAGGAATTGTCCTTAAAGGCAAAGGGCTTGTTGTCGCAAATGCTTTCGCTGCCCGAAGATTGGGATTATACCCTTGCGGGCTTATCCCATATCAACCGGGAGAAGATCGACGCAATCCGCGAAGCGGTCAAAGAACTTGAAAAAGCCGGATATATCGTCCGCAGCCGGGAACGCGACGAGAAAGGACGTTTGCGCGGTGCGGATTATGTCATATACGAGCAGCCGCAGCCCAAAGAGCCGGAAGCAGCTACCAGCAGCGAACAGCCGCCTACATCGGATTTACCTACATTGGAAAATCCAACATTGGATAATCCAACGTTGGAAAAACCTACGTTGGAAAAACCTACGTTGGAAAATCCAACGCAATTAAATAAAGATATATCAAGTAAAGAACAATCAATTACTGATTTATCAAGTACCCATTCCATTCCTTTCCATTCCCTAAATCCCTTGCCTTATGAGCAGGACGAAGCGGCTACGCCGCCGGAAAGGAAAAGAACGGAAGCGAAAACAAACAGCGCAATAGAGATTTATCGGGAAATCATCAAAGACAACATCGACTATGACATTCTCATTCAAGACCCCAAAATGGATAAAGACCGTTTGGACGAGATTGTAGAAATCATGCTGGAAACCGTCTGCACAGCCCGAAAGACAATCCGTATCGCCGGGGACGACTACCCCGCCGAACTTGTCAAATCAAAGTTTATGAAGCTGAATAGCAGCCACGTTGAGTTTGTTTTGGACTGCATGAGGGAGAACACAACCAAAATCCGCAACATCAAGCAGTATCTAAAAGCGGTGCTGTTCAACGCACCGAGTACCATTGACAGCTACTATACCGCCCTTGTCAATCACGACTTTTACGGCAGCAAATGAGCATAGCCGCAGTTTACCGGGAAAGGAGTTGATACCTTGCAGGAGGAAGTAACCCAAAAAACGATTGCCCTATCCGTCAATGTGGGAAAAGGCGCGGCAAGGCTTACCGAACAGGCGTTGCAGAAAGCAATCAAGAAGTTTTTGGAGCAGAAAAGCAAAGCCCCGCATGGGAAACAGACCATGCGGCAGCTTATGAAGCAAAATGCGGGTGTTTCCAACATCGAGATCACCGACAGCAATATCAAAGCCTTTGAGAGTACCGCGAAGAAGTACAACATAGATTTTTCGCTGAAAAAGGTTAAGGGCGAACAGACCCGTTACCTTGTGTTTTTCAAAGGCAGGGACGCGGACGTTATGACCGCAGCGTTTCAAGAGTTTTCCGCAAAGAAGCTGAACAGGGATAAAAAGCCCTCTATCCGCAAAGCCCTTGCCGCAGCAAAGGACAAGGCGAAGCAGCTTAACGCCGCCCGCGACAAGGTAAAGAAAATAGACAGGGGGCGCGAGATATGAAGCAGATGAACTACAAAAAGTTGATAATCCCGAATATCCCCTATGTGTTCTTTGTCTATCTCTTTGATAAGGTGGGACAGGCGGTGCGGCTTGCCCCCGGCGCGGATATTTCCGAAAAGATACTCAATATCACACAGGGATTTTCCGAAGCGTTTTCAAATGCCTTGCCGAGCGTTCACCCGTTGGATTTGCTTATCGGCATTGTCGGCGCGGTGGTTATCCGTCTGATTGTCTATGTCAAAGGGAAAAACGCAAAGAAATACCGCAAGGGCGCAGAATACGGCAGCGCACGTTGGGGCAACGCCGAAGATATAAAGCCCTACATCGACCCGGATTTTCAGAACAACATCATTTTGACGCAGACCGAACGCCTTACCATGAACAGCCGCCCGAAGCAGCCGAAATATGCGAGAAATAAAAACGTCGTGGTGATCGGCGGCAGCGGCAGCGGCAAGACAAGGTTTTTCGTAAAGCCTAATTTAATGCAGCTTCATTCTTCCTACGTCTTGACCGACCCAAAAGGCACCGTCTT
>OHAO01001608.1_pt1 | contig 15349 bp, 10 predicted proteins | sample 1577151 | NCBI WGS metagenome assembly OHAO01 (sample SAMEA3541585, study PRJEB24748) | human gut metagenome | biome: human gut; feature: human-associated habitat; material: faeces | place: China | collected 2012 | reverse complement strand
AATCCTCCACCAGCGCCGCCAGCTTCATCAGCTCCACAATGTTGCTGATTTTGCGCGGAATATTGCTGACCGCGCAGCAGCGCAGTTCGTCAAAGATTTCGCTTCGCAACGGCAGGTCAGCGGTCACACGGCCCTCGGGCGTGAAAAAAGCCCCGTTTGTGTAGATGATTTTGTGTCTGCTCAGAAAATCATCACAAAACAGGGCTTCATTGATACTCTTGCCGTCAAACCAGATAGGCTGGTTGACCTCAGGCGATTGCTTGTTCTTCGCCACGGTGCTGCACCTCCTTTTTCAGACGTTTGAGCCGCTGCTCCAGTGCGGCGATGATTCCATCTTTCAGCAACATATCTACCGCTTTCACACGCTGTTCCAATTCCGCAAACATGAGAACATCCAACAAGTGATCCACATACTCGATTACCTGACACGCCTCCACAAAATGGTCGTCCAATTCATCTTCCGGCGATTGCGGGGCATACTCGATCTTCCAGCGTTCCAGCAGGTGCAGATAATCACACAGTACCCGATGGCAGTACATCTCATCGTTGCGGAAGGCCCGCGCCAGCGGATACGGCTTTTTCAGCGCCATCGCTGCCGGGGGCTTGTCCGGGTCGATGCTGAAGTCATAGGCCAGCTTCTTTGCGGCCTCGTAGCTGCTCAGGCCAAATAGCCGCGCCACAAAGTCAATCACGTCCCCGGTGGCCCCGCAGCCAAAGCAGTAGAAATAATCCCTATTCAGCTTCATGCTGGGATGCCGGTCATCGTGGAAGGGACAGCAGATCATGTCGCTCCGGTTGATCTTGCAGCCGTAGTACTCGGCGGCCTGCTTCACAGTAACAGCAGATTTTACAGTTTCAAACAAATTCATAGGCTATGCCCTCCATAATTTATTGACGGTATCTGCCCGTCTGCCTGAATATACGGGGAAAAAGCCTATAGACCGAAAAATCCGCTAAAAGTGCAAGAAACGAAAAAACGCCGCCCTGAAATCTTGCAAAAATGCAAGACCTCAGAGCGGCGAAGCCAGCGGAAAACATTTGCCCGCGCTGGTTTTATAAGTTATAATGGTTAAAGAGAATTTTCAGAAAAGAGGTGCGTCACATGGAGGGAGCCTATCTGCCTGGCAATATCCGGCAGCGGATGCAGGAGCTTATGAAGGAACATAAAATTACCCAGGCACAGCTGGCGACCCGCATCGGCAGCACCGAGAGCGCCATCAGCCGGTTTGTGAGCGGCAAGACCGATAAAATCAGCACAGAACATTTGCTCCGCATTGCAAAAGTGTTTGAAGTTTCCACAGATTTCCTGCTGGGGAAAGTCAATACACCCGACCGGACAAACTTCGATATTGAAGAACTGGGCCTGTCGGTGCAGGCAGCGCGGAATCTGTACACCGGGAAAGCTAATGCGGAAATCGTTAACCGGCTGCTGGAAAGCTCGCGCTTTGCAGAAGTCACCTACATGATTGAACAATATTTTGACGATACGCTGGCCGCTGGTTTCGCCGGGCAGAATCAGATGCTTACCACCCTCAGCGCCATGCTGCGCCGGAATGTGAAAACGGATGCCGCTGTGCAGGCGGCCAGAACTGTCAATCGACAGAAAGTTCCTGTATATCAGGCAGACCTGACGATGATACAGAATACTTTCATGGCGGCACTGCGGGAAGTGAAGAAAGAGATCGGCAACGATTTTACAGCGGCGCAGTCTTTGACTAGGGACGTCACCCAGCAGATGCTCATCGAGTTGACAAAAGGCCAGGATGTCCAGACACCGACCATCACGCCAGAAATGATTTCTGCCGCCGTTACCCAGAGCGCAGCAGGGATGGACGGCGTGCAAAAGGAAGCGTTGGACAAGTTTGGTCAGGCGCTGACGGAATTTCTCCAATCCACCGTAGACCACGCGCAGGAGAAGCAAAATGCCGACCCGGAGCAATGAGCGACTGTGCAAATTGGCGCAGGCAGGGGATACCGCTGCCCGTGACATTTTGCTGGAAAACAATCTGGGATTCATCCGAAAAATAGCGTTGGAGCAATACCGGAGCATGGGTCTGGATGAAAATGATATTGGCATTGGTTTAGAAGATTTGGTGCAGGAGGGAAGTGTCGGCCTGCTGAACGCGATCCCTTTGTTTGATGCCGGACGTGGCATGAAATTTCTGACTTATGCGGCGCCGACAATCCGCAATGCCATGACAGACTGCATCCGCGCCGCCCTTGCTCAGTTTGAACAACGGATGGTGGATAAGAAAGACGGCCCCGGATTCCAGAGAGTTTATCTGGATGACGTTCTCTCAGATGATGAACGGATGCTGCGGATCGAAGCCATTGCTGACCCAACAGTCCAAACGCCGGAGCAAATCTATATCCAAAAAGAACAGCTAATGGAATTGTATGCGGCGATGGACAAGTTGACTGCCAGAGAGCAGACCTATCTGCTGTACCGCTATGGCTTTACCGATGGAATCGAGCACCCACTAATCGGTGCAGCGCTCTATTTCCATCTCAGCGAGAGCCGGACAAAGAAGGTGGAGGGAGAGGCGATGGACAGCCTGCGTGGGAAACTGCCGTGGTGGTTCTGATGCGATAGTAAGCAGCGGCTGACGGGGGCTTTGATATACCTTTGTTCCGCAGATGACAAGGCTGGCAGACAGTGCATACTCGCACCGCCTGCCAGCCTTTTTCTGTCGCTCATGCTGCCCCATAAGGGGCAACCTTTCCCGTCAGAACGCCGCAACTGTAGCCACACTTTACGGGGCGTGCTACAATTCCGGCTGCTATCTGCTCCACAAAGGTATAACACACTAGACTTTCCTGCGGAAAATCGTGTGCCAACAGGGGTGCTGCTCGCCCCTATTGGAAACCCAGAGCCAAGGGGATAGTCCCCTTTGGATACCCTGTTATTTTCTCTCAAATGGTGCTCACACAGAAAAACTGCGTTTTCCCATGTCCGACCATTTTTTCGAAAATGTCACAGCACATGCTCTCTTTTTTTGTTGGAACATTGCAAAAATTTCAAGCTGTGCCGTGATGTGACGAGTAAAAATTCCGTGTTCTCTCACATGGGAATTCTCTCGCCACACTGCTGCGGCAGGGACGGCAATGCATCAAAATGATGTATCGGGCACAAAACCGATATGCCGAAAGGCACGAACTATTTTCAGTTCGTGCCTTTCGGCTTGGTCAGTTTTCTTATCTCTGTAAAGATGATTAGGCCATCAACATCGAATCGAAACAAATATCCCTCAAACTAAATTTCAAATGTTCCCTTACAGTCATTCTGTAGGAATGTGGTCGCAAATCTTCTTAATAAGATCAAAAATGAGTGAAAAGGAAGAAAAGTCGATGTTTGAATACTCGGGAGAGTTTCCTAATACTCTATCGGCAAATTCCATTTTTGGCAGGGCAAGATTGGTTTTCCTATCTCCCTGAATACAAAAAACTCGTTTATCAGATGTTCCATCAATGATACGAATTTTATCAGGGCCACAACTGTTGCGGTCAACACAAAAGAGTTGCCCATCAAGAGAAATTCCTACGGAATCAAATTCGTTACCCATATAGATTCTTCTTTGAACTCCATTTATGTCGACTTGAGTTCTTATGTCGTTGTCAGAGTAATAGTGTTCGATGCATATTTTAGGAGTATCAGTTCTATGAGGCGGGACAGGAATACTGAAAGAGTAAACATTGTTCCCCCATGCTTTGAATCCTGATTCCGAGCCCAATTCCTTGTTCGTGGTTGTATCATCAGCATCGGCAATGAAGATCAGCTTTCTCGGTTGCGGGATGGATGCAAAATGTTTACACATACTTGTTAGCTGGGTATTGCTCATTTGTATTTTGAGTACCCCTTCTTTTGTTGACTGCTCTGGTTCATATTCTAAGAAGTCAAAGTCCAAACTCCTATATGCCTCAAGATTTTCTGGGCGCTGTGAAAGTTTGGAAAATGCTGCTTTCATATGTTTCCAGTCAGTTGCGCCCTCAGTTATGACAAGGGGTTTTGCTGTATGCGTATTGATTGCATCTTTGATTTCTGCTTGATGCTTCTTCGTTTCAGAATAAAAGGCATAGGCTTTCTGAAACTCCGAAAATGCCTCGGCGGAAATACAATCACCATTAGGCATTTCATGTATTTCAAATCCATTGGCCCCGTATACTTCTTCCAATCCGAGAAGGAATAAAGGCGAGTGCGTAGTAATGACAAACTGTACTTTCGGAAAAAGTTTCATCAACTTTGGAAGCGTATTGCGTTGAAGGTTTGAATGAAGATGAAGTTCGACCTCATCAATTATCACAACTCCTTCGATTTGTGAAAGTGTAATGCTGTTGTTGATGTTGTTATCCTCAGAGTATCGCACGATCGTCGCAAACATATTGAACAAAGCGCTTTGCCCGGTTGACAAGGAATCCAGCGAAGGAATTAACACGGAATTGTTTTTAGTGTCGCAGATATTAAATCGAGATTTTCCTCTATTGCGATAATTTAGACCGAAGTATACATTCTTATCTAAAATTTCGGTCATAATATTTTCTACATTTCTTCGTGCAGTTCCTTGAAGCAAAAGGCTACCCATATCTATATGTTCAACGACCAATTGATTACCTTTTTGCACGACATCGCATCGTGAGTCGGCAATGATATCCAACAGCCACTGCAATGTTTGGTCATTTACGTCATGAACAGTGATCGGCTTACATAATTGTCCTTTCCACCGTTCTCTAATAGAGGGATGTATATCCTCGTCCTGTTGATAGTATTTTTTCCCCATCCATGCCGGTTTTTCATATCGATCCGGCCCGAAGTAACAAAAGACGCTTCGCCCAAAAATCATCTCCGCTTCGGGCTTCTCAATAAAAGCTTTCTTGTAATTTTCCGTATCTTTCCATGAAACTTTTTTGCTAGCACAAAAGTTGTTACTGCTTTTTATCAAATCAGCAGGAACTGATCCACATTTCATGACATATCCGATTGAGTATGTAGGGTTTCGAGGACAGGTATATTCAATGATTGAACACATATACTCTTTTCCGATTTGAATTTCAGAAGGAGAAATAGCTTTAAAGTATTGATGTCCTGAGCCGCCATCAGATTTGGTGACATCATTGAAAGCCTTTTCTGCCAATTCGTATAATGAGTCAACTACATTTGATAAAAGCGTAGTTTTACCTGTTCCATTTTCACCAACAATGATTACCGGCTTTGGATTTCCAGATTCCTCAAACGGAAATGTGATAGATACATCATTAATTGGTCCCATATTAACAGCGGATAACCGTTTTAGGTACATTTTATCAAAACCACCTTTCTTCTGTATATTTGGCGGAAGATTATTTCAGCCGCTCACACAGCGGTAGCAGTTCCTCGATTTTGGCAACGATGCGCTTTTGTTCGGCAAGAGGTGGGATGGGAATAAGCGAATTCACTATTTTTTCTTTCGAAATATTAGGCTGCGCTCCACCTTCTGCCATTCCAATATAAGACCGACGCATAGACATCAAGTAATAAAATAAATACTTGTTATGTATTCCTTCGTATGGAATACAAGCGCAGCACGCTTGGTTGGTTGTAGCCGAAATATCCAATATACCAAGCTTGCCTATCGTTGCTCCATACATTGCCATAAGGACAGAGCCTACTGGATTTAACCTTACGGAAGTTTTCTCCAAAGCCAAATCTGTTATAAATTCTGGAATTTCTTTTATGAAGCCATCATTTAAGTCGCCAGTTTTCAACCATGGAATGGTACCGCCATAATATGCTGGGTTTGTCCTCGAAGGTGTGGCTCCTGAACTCCATGAACCAACATTTCCAACCTTGACCCACTTCCAGCTTTCCGGAATATCAAAAGGAATTTCGTCTTCGGAAATCTCCGCCAACGGTTTTTCCTTTTTGATTTTCTTTTCCGCAATGAGCCGTTGCTTCTCCGCCTGAATCTGCCGATACAGTTCCTCGCCGGTGCCTTCTTCCGGTCGCTGCTCCACCAGCTTACCCTGTATGGCATATTGAAGAATGGACTTCTTCATGTCCTCCGGGAATTTAGCGTTAAGCTGCTCCAGCTTCTCATAGGAAGTTGCATAGCGATCAACCAGAGGGAGGAGTTCCTCAATCTTGGCAACGATGCGTTTTTGTTCGGCAAGGGGTGGGAGTGGAAAGAGCGAGTTTACAATCTTTTCTTTTGAAATATTTGGCTGCGCTCCACCTTCTGCCATACTAATGTATGTTCGACGCATGGACATCAAGTAATAAAATAAATACCGGTTATGTATTCCGTTATACGGAATACACGCACAACACGCTTGGTTTGTTGTAGCTGAGATTTCAAGAATTCCCAGCTTTCCTATTGTTGCTCCGTACATAGCCATAAGAACAGAACCTACAGGATTTAATCTGACTGAAGTTTTCTCTAAGGCTAAATCTGTAATAAATTCTGGAATTTCATTTATAAGTCCATCATTCAAATCGCCTGTTTTTAGCCAAGGGATAGTACCACCATAATACGCAGGATTAGTTCTCGGTGGTGTAGCTCCTGCACCCCAGGAACCAATTTCTCCGACCTTAACCCACTTCCAACTCTCTGGAATATCAAAAGGAATTTCATCTTCGGAAATCTCCGCCAACGGTTTTTCCTTTTTGATTTTCTTTTCCTGTATCAGCTGTTGTTTCTCTGCCTGAATCTGCCAGTAGAGTTCCTCGCCAGTGCCTTCCTCGGCTCGCTGCTCCACCAGCTTGCCTTGTATGGCGTATTGCAAAATGCTCGCTTTTAACTGTTCCGGCGTCATTCTCTCACACCTCCCGGCAGTAGGGATTCCAGCTCCGCCAGCACCTTGTCGATTTCCGCATTGAGTGCAGTCCGTCTTTCCTGATATTCCCGGATGGTGTCCATCGGGTCAAGGATTTCTTCTTCCTCATGGGGATAGCCGCACAAATCGATGTTGCAGCCCTGTTCGTTCAGCAGATACTCTGCGGTAAACTTCTGTGCCTTGAAGTTTTCACCGTCCGGGATTTCCTTTCGGTCATTCCACCATGAAATGCAATCGTCAAAGTGTTTCAGCTCCATGGGCTTCGTCTTGGAGAAGTGCTTTCTGTCAGACGGAATATCCACCCGATAAAACCATGTCTCTGTGGTCGGCTTGGTGTTGTCAAAAAACAACAAATTGGTGGTGATTGAGGTGTAAGGGCTGAACACAGAGCCGGGCAGCCGAACAACGGTGTGCAGATTGAACTGGGAAATGAGCTTCTTTTTGATGTTCACCTTGGCGTTGTCCAGACCGAACAGGAAGCCGTCCGGCACGACAACAGCAGCCCTGCCATTCTTCTTCAAACGGTACATGATGACCGACATAAAAAGGTCTGCGGTTTCGGAGCTTGCCAAATCGTCAGGGAAGAACCCTTGAATGGACTTATCCTCATGCCCGCCGTAGGGCGGATTCATCAGGATCACATCAAACTTATCATCGTCTGTGTAATCCAACAGATTGTGTTTCAGCGAGTTCATATGATAGATATTCGGAACCTCAATGTCATGCAGCAACATATTGGTCACGCACAGCAGATAAGGAAAAGGCTTTTTCTCAACTCCATAAATGCTGTCATCAAGCCGCTTCTGATCTGTGGTGTCCCTTACCTGCTTAGAGAGCTGTCCCAGCCAAGAAGTGATGAATCCACCGGTGCCACAGGCAAAGTCTGCCATCTTTTCGCCCAGCTGCGGCTTTATCATCAATGCCATAAACTCGGTGACTGCTCTCGGTGTATAAAACTCACCAGAAGACCCGGCCGATTGCAGCTCCCGCAAAATCTCCTCGTAGACGAAGCCAAAGGCGTGGCTTTCCTTCACATCGTCAAACTCAATCTCGTCAATGACATCAATGACCTGGCGGAGATAAACGCCGTCCTTCATATAGTTGTTGGCGTCCTCGAAGGTGGACTTGACAATGGCTTTCTTAATGGGGGTATCAGGGGTCACCTTGATTCCTTCGTAGAGAACCGTATCACCATCTTTTACATCGTTGCCCTTCAGCACCGGGAACAGAATGTTGTTGACGAAGTTGAGCAGCTTGTCCCCAGTCATAGCGTGACCGTTTTCGTCGGCTTTTGCCCATTTTCTCCATCTGAGTTCTTCGGGAATGATGGATTCGTAGTCATCCTCGTTCAGTTCCCAATCATCTTCTTTTGCGTCATAGACTTTCAGAAAGAGCATCCATACCATCTGCTCAATTCTCTGGGCATCGCCATTGATACCTGCGTCCATACGCATAATATCTCTGATTCGTTTTATAAATCCTGACTGCATCGCCATATTAACCTACCTCAAATTCATATATGTTTTCTTCCAGCTCCTTGATGGCCGCCTCATACTGCGCCTTGCCACCAAATAGCTTGACGATTTTTGCGGGCTTCCCAAAGTCCGCAAAATCGGCAAGAGACAGAACCTTGATGTCCTCAACCTCGGTTATGCCCTGATTCATGTATTTATCCAGAAGAATCCCCAAAACCGCCTGCGCATCGGCAGAATACTTGCTGAAGAAATCTTTTTTCTTAACGTTGCTGGCTCGCTCTTTGCGGGTTAGCGGCTTTTTGCCGTATGCCACATAGCAGATAAAATCGAAATCGTCCACATCTTCCATACCTTGGTCTACCTTTAATGCTTTTAGGTCAATGCCCATCGCCGTGAAAGATTCCTCAATAGTTTTCTTTTTGTCCGATGATTTCCACTTACGGATAAAATCGGACAGAGAAGCATATTCCCCCTTGATGTTGGTTCTGGTGTAATCGATAATATCCTCCTGCCTGAGCAGCTTTCCATTCGCATCATAGACTGAAACGGTCTTGTTGATAATCTTTACTTTGCATCCGTCCCTGTCAACGATAGGTGTTTCAACAGGGTCATCGGGAGGATTCTTACCACCCCCGCCATGACCGCCACCCTTTGGCTTGGAGCCTCCATGCTGGAAGCCCTCATCCTGTTCAACCGGGCCATCCCAGTCAGGGTCAGTAAACAGCCTTGTCACATTCCGAAAATCCATCACGACAAAATGGGTCTTGCCGTCCTTTTCTCTGATACGGGTTCCTCGTCCAATAATCTGCTTGAAGGTAGTCATACTCTCAACGGTCTTGTCGAGAACAATGAGCTTAGTCATCTTGCAGTCTGCACCGGTGGAAAGCAGGTCCGATGTTGTTGCAATAACGGGATATGGTTCGGATACAGAGATGAAATAGTCAAGTTTGGACTTTCCGTACACATCTGAGCCGGTAATTCTTACGCAATAGTCCGGGTTCTCCTTCACCATATCCTGATTGTAGTTGACAAGAGCAATTCTCATGCGCTCCGCATGGTCTTCGGAAGCGCAGAACACGATAGTTTTCTGCATTCTGTCGGTGCTTTTCAGATATTCCGTAATCTCTCTGGCGACCTCATCAATGCGGTCTTGGAGAATGATGGTATAATCATAGTCCCGGTTGTTGTAAATTCGGTCTTCAATAACATTGCCAAAAATATCGGTCTGTCCCTGGTATGGTCTCCAGCCGTCTCCGATGTTGGTTGTGATATTGATGACCTTAAACGGGGCAAGGAAGCCGTCCTCAATGCCCTGTTTTAAGCTGTAAATATAAACCGGCTCTCCAAAGTAGTCGATATTGGATACCTTTTCGCTCTCCTTCGGAGTGGCGGTCATTCCGATCTGGGTTGCCGAAGTAAAATACTCCAAAACCTTACGCCAGTTACTGTCCTCTTTGGCGCTGCCACGGTGACACTCGTCTACAATAATAAGGTCGAAATATTCTGCGGGTATCTGCCTGAAATGTTCTTCGTCATTCTGACCCACCATCTGATGGTAGAGGGCGAAGTTCACTTCATGAGAAGCAATCTTGTTCAGGCATTCTTTATCGGAGAAATCCACCTTATAGATGGTCTTTTCGAGAGGGGCGAAGTCCTGCAAAATGCTTTGGTCAACCAGAATGTTTCGGTCTGCCAGATATAAAATTCGCTTATTTAGGTCAGAACGGAGCAGTCGGTAGACAATCTGAAAAGCTGTGTATGTCTTGCCGGTTCCGGTAGCCATAACAAGCAGTAATCTCTGCTGTCCTCTTGCGATTGCTTCCACCGTTCTGTTCACAGCATTTCGCTGATAATATCTTGGTGGATAAGTGCTTTGAGATGAATAATACGGCTGGGAAACAATTTTCTTTTCCAAGGCGGAAATGCCCTTACCATCATTCAGCTCCGCATAGTAGCGCGCAATCAGCTCGTCCTGCGTCGGAAATTTTTCCAATTCAATCTGCTGTTCCTGCCCGGTCAGGAAATCATGCTCATAGAAAGCGTCGCCGTTTGACGAATACGCAAACGGCAAGTCCATCATCTGAGCGTATGTCATCGCTTGCTGCAATCCGTGGGATACAGAGTGGTTGTTGTCCTTTGCTTCCACAACGGCAATCGGCTTGCCATCGTTTAAGTAAAGCAAATAATCGGCAAACTTGGGTTTGCTACGGGCCACGATATTACCCCTAATGTTGATGCGACCGTCTGTAATTTTGGTCTCCATCGTGATATGACCTTTCCAACCTTTCTGAATGACCGGAGTTATGAAGTTTAACTTGATGTCTTCTTCAGACATCTGTTTTTTACCTAATATCGTCATATCAAAGCCTCCCATTTCATTCTTCGTATTGGCTATTCTTTGATAGTTTCGAGAATATCTTCTATACGGCAGTCCATTACCTCGCAGATACGAAGTAGAACATCTGTAGTAATGTTATCCCCTTTGCCGAGCTTTGCAAGGGAAGCAGAGCTAATGCCGGCTTTTTCCTTCAAATCGCTTTTTTTCATCTCTTTATCTATAAGCATCTTCCAAAGCTTATTGTAACTGATACGCATCATCGGAAGCCCTCCCATCTGATTTCGTTAATATTTCTTGTATTATAACACAAATCCACAAAATTCTCCACCCGATTAGCAAATTAAATATTTGCAAAAGCAAATTTTATTTTGCATTTAGAAACTAAATATCTGTTCTTTTACTAGACAATTAAACAGTGATAAACTTAATCAAATAGAGAAAATAAAAATCAGTGATTTGTTTTCCTAATAGAAAAAGAAGCGGCCACCAACTATTAAGCAATCGATGGTCGCTTCTACAAGCTCTGCTAATCGTTAATTGAATGCTCCAGAATTCCTTAAATCATCTGAAAATGCTTTAGTGCCTCTATAATCGCCGCTTCCTTTTCCGGGGGGCACTGTGGCACCTTAGCATCTTCCTTCTTCGACAAATTATAGTTCTGCCCTACATCCAGACCACATTTCCGCTTGACCTGGGAGATATATAGGCTGGACACTTTCAAACCATACTTCTCCAGCACATACGCTTTGATCTCATCATAGGTGGCTTTGCTCTCCGCCGCAGTCAAATCCAGCTCGTCCAGATTCAACTCCACTTCGATATGTTGCTTAGCATTAAGTTTGGACAAAAGAACTACCGTCTCAATATGCACCGTCATCGGAAACATATCCACCGGCTGTGCTTTTACTGCTTTATAACCGTTTTCCGTTAAAAATGCCATATCACGCGCTAAAGAAGCCGGATTGCATGATACATAAACAATTTTTTTAGGTTTTACTCCGGCAATGGCTGCCAAAACCTTTTTATCACAACCTGCGCGCGGAGGGTCAAGCAACACTGTATCCGGCTTTACGCCGCTTTTTAACAACACCGGCATTTCCACGGCAGCGTCGCCGCAAATAAACTCTGCATTTGCAATATTATTTGCTTTGGCATTTTCGTTGGCGTCTTTAATGGCAGGCTCAACAATTTCTATGCCGTACACCTTGCGTGCCTTTTGCGCCAGATACAGCGAAATAGTACCTGTACCGCAGTAACAGTCAATAACCGTTTCTTTGCCGCTCAGCGCAGCAAAATCCAGTGCCGTGGCGTAAAGCTTTTCGGTCTGTGCGCTGTTTACCTGAAAGAAAGACAACGGTGAAATATTAAATTTTAAATTACCGAGCCTGTCTTTAATTATGCTTTTGCCGTACAGAACACGGTTTTTAGCGCCCATAATTATGTTGGTACGCTTTTTGTTAATGTTCTGCACAATACTTTTTAAACCGTCTACTTCAGTTTTAAGCATTGTTACAAGCTCACCTGCATGCGGAATATCATAGCAGGCTGTAACAATTACAGCCATAACTTCGCCGGTTTTACCCCCTGCACGCCCCATAACATGGCGCACAACGCCTTTGCCGGTAGTTTCGTCATAAGCAGAAATATTAAACTGCTGCATCCATTGGCGCACAACCTGCATAATTTTGTTGTTAGCCTGCTTTTGGATAAGGCAATCATCAATATTTATAACGTTATGGGTTAAAGCTGCATAGCAGCCAATTTGAATTTTTCCTTCCGTTTTAGCTGCCGGAAACTGCATTTTATTGCGGTAATGCCACGGATTTTCCATGCCCAGCACAGGCAGCACTTCGCAGCCGGTAATATGCCCAATACGCTCAATGGCATCTTTAACCTGCTGCCTTTTAACGCTTAACTGCCCTTCGTAGTTTAAATGCTGCAATTGGCAGCCTCCGCATTTTTCATAAAAAGCACATTGCGGTTTAACGCGCTGCGGAGATTCTTCTAAAATGTTTAAAATTCTGCCGGAAGCGTAGGATTTTTTTACCTGAAATAATTTTACGGATACTTTTTCTCCCGGCAGGGCACCGTGTACAAAAACCGTAAATCCATCAGCCTTTCCCACACCTTCGCCGCTGCTGCCAAGCCCTGTTATATTTACTTCAATTATGTCGTTTAATTTAAATGGTGGTTGTTGTTTAGTCATTTTTGCCCCTGATTTTTATTATAAACTGCCGTCCTGCATCCAATACAGCCTTACAGGCAGGTTGGAAGCACCCGGCGGCGACCAGATAAAGCTGTATGTTCCCGGTTCCAAAACTCCAAGTTTAAGCAAATCGTCATAACTGTCGCCTATTGCCACTTTATCCTGCGGCAAAGGCAGAATTTTTTCTTCACCGGCTTTTTTCAGCACGCCGTAACCGGCAAACAAACCGCCCAGCGGATTTAAATACATTGCCGCCGGTTTATTGCCGCTGATTGTAAAATTAACAGAATATACAATGCCATAATTGCCGTAGTTTACTGCATCTTTGCCTGTTGTTCCGTCCTTGCCGTAAGCAAACCCCTGCTCTTCAGATGCCAGTTCAAGCATATACACCTTGTTGTTATCGGTATTCAGCGGCGCAGATACAGTGTAATTCCAGTCTGCATCGTCAAAAGTGCCCCTTAACGGATGCTCGTCCATAGGCTGAACAGGTGCGTATTCATTGTATAAATCCAAATCTGTTTTTTCGTCGCACATAATAACGCTTACCTGCACCGGCCTGTCGGTATGCAAATCAATAGTACCCACCAAAAGCTGCGCCGGTTCAAGCACATAGCCGCGGCCGGTTAAAAGCTCTGTATTATTGCCAAAGCCAAGGTTTCCTTCCGTTTTATTATGAACGCCGGAAAAATATTTTTGCTGGGTTTCCTTGCCAACCTTTAAATAATGCCAGCCCGCATTGCCGATGCTGTTATTGGCAACACTGTATTTAACCGGGCGCATTTGTTCGTTGCTGAGTATAACGGCAAGTTTTTTATTGTTTTCCATCGCATTTACATGATGAAAGAAAATCCTTACATCACCGCTTACAGTATCACGGTATAAAACGCCGTTCCTGTAAACCATTTCCGGGCTGTCAGAAAAAATAAGTGTTGAACCGGAAGTGGTTTTCTGCGCAGTTACTTCTGTATAAGTTTCAGGCAAACCGCGCCCTGTAATAAGTTCATCAGAAGCAAAAGCGTTTAAAGGTAAAAATGCCATACAACTAATTGCCAGAGTTTGAAAACATTTTTTTAGCCTCACGATTAACCTCCAATAGATGTTTACTGTTTATTATAACACAAATACGGCAATTGTATTTTATTTTTACAGCGCAGAATTTAAAAATAAATTGTTGCTGGCAAACTGCTTCCATATTAATAAAATAAGGTGTAAAAAATATACTCAATACCACTCGTATATGACTGCACCCCAAAAGCTTAACTTTTGGGGTGCAGTTCACTCAACCGGCGGTTTTGATTTATATTCTGTTTTTATACATTTTTTCGTAATACTTCTGGTATTCGCCGCTGATAATTTCCTGCCACCAGTCTTTATTGACTAAATACCAGTCAATAGTTTTGGCTATGCCGTCCTCAAACTTTGTCTGCGGCAGCCAGCCAAGTTCATTGTGTATTTTTGTCGGGTCTATCGCATAACGCCTGTCGTGACCGGGACGGTCTTTAACAAAAGTTATTAAATCCTCGCTTTTGTCCAGTGCCTTTAAAATAATTTTTACTACATCCAAATTGCTCTTTTCGTTATGCCCGCCTACATTATAAACTTCTCCCTCTCGTCCATTACGGACGATTAAGTCTATTGCACTGCAATGGTCTTCAACATACAGCCAGTCGCGCACGTTAGCGCCATCGCCATAAACAGGCAGTGCTTTATCGTGCAGGGCATTAATGATCATTAAAGGAATTAACTTTTCCGGGAAGTGATACGGCCCATAATTGTTGGAGCAACGCGAAATTGTTACCGGCAAACCATACGTTCTATGGTATGCCAAAACCAATAAATCCGCACTGGCTTTAGATGCAGAATACGGGCTTGATGTATGCAGCGGCGTTGTTTCCGTAAAGAATAAATCCGGCCTGTCCAGCGGCAAATCACCGTAAACCTCGTCCGTACTTACCTGATGATAACGCTTAATGCCATATTTACGGCAGGCATCCATCAGCACACCCGTACCGATAACATTGGTTTTCAAAAACAGCTCCGGCTCTAAAATGCTGCGGTCAACATGGCTCTCCGCCGCAAAATTTACCACAACGTCAGGCTTTTCCGCTTCAAACAGACTGTAAACAAAATCGCGGTCAGCAATATCGCCTTTAACAAACTTAAAGTTCGGCTGCTGCATTGCGCTCTTTAGGCTGCTTAAATTGCCCGCATAAGTTAGTTTATCCAAGCAAACAAACTCGTCCTCCGGATGCTGCTTTAGCTCATAATATATAAAATTACTGCCAATAAACCCGGCCCCGCCGGTGATGATGAGTTTCATTGTTTAATTTTTAATTCCTTTCTCTTGACAAGATCTAAATGAGTAATATCATTAGCACTTATTTTCCCATTTTGATAACTTTCTTCAATTTCTTTTAACAGCTCCGTTTCAGTGCAGTTTAACCCATTTAAACGTTCGATTTCTATATTATTTTTTCCAGAATATACTTGCGTGCTAATCTTGATTGGCCGTGATAATGG
>OHAO01001605.1_pt1 | contig 15360 bp, 10 predicted proteins | sample 1577151 | NCBI WGS metagenome assembly OHAO01 (sample SAMEA3541585, study PRJEB24748) | human gut metagenome | biome: human gut; feature: human-associated habitat; material: faeces | place: China | collected 2012 | reverse complement strand
CGTCGTGCAGAAGAAGATGCAGCAGTGGTGTCTGCGCACATCGGCTTACTCGCAGCGCCTGCTCGACGGTCTGGAGACTGTCGACTGGAGCGACTCTATCAAGGAGACACAGAAGAACTGGATAGGCAGAAGTGAGGGTACGGAGATGCAGTTCAAGGTGGCTGGTCAGGACTTCGACTTCACTATCTTCACCACTCGCGCCGACACTATCTTCGGCGTAACGTTCATGGTGCTGGCGCCGGAGAGCGAACTCGTGGCGCAGCTCACCACCGCAGAGCATAAGGCTGAGGTGGACGAGTACTTAGCGTACGTGAAGAAGCGCACGGAGCTCGACCGCATGGCTAACCACAACGTGACGGGCGTGTTCAGCGGCTCGTATGCCGTGAACCCGTTCACCGGCGAGAACATTCCTATCTGGATCTCAGAATACGTGCTTGCAGGCTATGGCACGGGAGCCATCATGGCTGTTCCGGCGCACGACTCGCGCGACTATGCCTTCGCCAAGCACTTCAACCTGCCTATCACGCCGCTCATCGAGGGCGCCGACGTGTCGGAGGAGAGCTTCGACGCCAAGGAGGGCATCGTCTGCAACTCGCCTGCCGCTGGCAAGGAGACATTGGACGGTTTTTCACTTAATGGGCTTAGTGTTAAGGAGGCTATCGCAAAGACAAAGCAGTTCGTGACGGAGAAGGGCATGGGCCGCGTGAAGGTGAACTATCGTCTGCGCGACGCTATCTTCTCGCGTCAGCGCTACTGGGGCGAGCCGTTCCCGGTCTACTACAAGGACGGTATGCCGCAGATGGTGCCCGAGGACTGCCTGCCGCTGCAGCTGCCCGAGATTGAGACATACAAGCCTACGGAGACCGGCGAGCCGCCGTTGGGACGCGCCAAGATGTGGGCGTGGGACGTGGAGAAGCGCCAGGTGGTAGACAAGGCATTCGTGGACAACAAGACCGTCTTCCCGCTCGAGCTGAACACCATGCCGGGCTTCGCCGGATCATCGGCTTACTATCTGCGCTATATGGATCCGCACAACGACACATGCCTCGTGGGCAAGGACGCCGACAACTACTGGCAGAACGTAGACCTCTACGTAGGAGGCTGCGAGCACGCTACGGGCCACCTCATCTACTCGCGCTTCTGGAACAAGTTCCTCTTCGACCTCGGCGTGTCGTGCAAGGAGGAGCCGTTCCAGAAACTCGTCAACCAGGGCATGATTCAGGGTCGCTCCAACTTCGTATACCGCGTAAACCGCACAGCCCCCTCTAACTCCCCTCAGGGGGAGAACGGAGTTGCCTCTACAGCTAACGGCTCCCTCTCCTCGGAGAGGGCGGGGGGAGAGGCTGCTCCCGTCTTCGTATCGTACAACCTGCGCAAGGACTACGACGTCACACCGATACACGTAGACGTGAACATCGTGAGCGCCGACGTGCTCGACATCGAGGCGTTCAAGGCATGGCGACCGGAGTATGCCAACGCCGAGTTCGTGCTCGAGGACGGCAAGTACATCTGCGGCTGGGCTGTAGAGAAGATGTCGAAGTCGATGTTCAACGTTGTCAACCCCGACATGATCGTGGAGAAGTACGGCGCCGACACGCTGCGTCTGTACGAGATGTTCCTCGGTCCGGTAGAGGCAAGCAAGCCTTGGGACACCAACGGCATCGACGGCTGCTTCCGCTTCCTCAAGAAGTTCTGGGCGCTGTTCTACGAGAACCGCACCGACGAGTTCCTGCCCGCAGACGCCGAGCCTACAGCCGACAACCTCAAGAGCCTGCACAAGCTCATAAAGAAGGTGACTGAGGACATCGAACACTTCTCTTACAACACCTCTATCTCGGCGTTCATGATTGCCGTGGGCGAACTGGCACAGCAGAAGTGCCGCTCAAAGCAGGTGCTCGAGCAGCTCGTGGTGCTCATCGCGCCGTTCGCTCCGCACATCGCAGAGGAGCTGTGGCACGCCTTAGGCAACACCACGACCGTATGCGACGCACAGTGGCCCGTGTTCAACCCGCAGTATCTCGTAGAGAGCGAGGTGCAGCTCACCGTGTCGTTCAACGGCAAGGCACGCTTCCAGAAGAAGTTTGCTGCCGACGCTACCAACGACGAGATTCAGGCTGCAGTGCTCGCCGACGAGCAGAGCAAGAAGTATCTCGACGGAAAACAAGTCGTTAAGGTGATTGTCGTACCTAAGAAGATCGTGAATGTCGTTATAAAATAACAAATATAAATCCTATGACCATCGACCGCAAAATTATCTGGCAAGAAGCGAAAGACTATTTCAGCATTACTCTCGGCTTACTGCTTTACACCTTCGGTTTCACAGTTTTCCTGTTACCCTACGAAATTGTAACCGGAGGCATCGCCGGTATCGGAGCCATCGTGTTCTATGCCACTAAATTTCCAGTTCAATGGACATTTTTCATCATCAACGCCGTGCTCATCGTGGCGGCTCTGAAGGAGCTTGGAATAAAGTTCCTTGCCAAAACCATCTATGCCACGATAGCCATAACCGTGATGCTCGACCTGGCGCAGAAGATAGTGGAGATGCCCGACGGCACCTTCTACAAGCTCATGGGCGAGGGCAACGACTTCATGTCGCTCATCATCGGATGCATGCTCACGGGCACGTCACTGGCGATAGTGTTCCTGAACAACGGCAGCACGGGTGGCACCGACATCATCGCTGCCGTAGTGAACAAACACTATAATGTGTCGCTCGGCAAGGGTCTCATCATGGTCGACCTCGTCATCATCGGCAGCTGTCTCGCCATCGACTCTTTCGGTCCGTTCCCGCAGCGCTGTCAGATGGTGGTGTTCGGTCTGTGTACGATGGTCATCGAGTGTACCATGCTCGACTACGTGATGAGCGTGCAACGGCAATCGGTGCAGTTCATGATTTTCTCGCACAAGTATCAGGAGATAGCAAGCGCCATCACCAAGAAGACCGACCACACGCTCACTATCCTCGACGGTCACGGATGGTATACGGGTAAGGAGATGAAGGTGATATGTCTGCTCGCCAAGAAGAGCGAGTCGGTGCTCATCTTCCGCCTCATCAAGATGATAGATCCGCGCGCCTTCGTGTCGCAGAGCAGCGTCATCGGTGTCTACGGCGAGGGATTCGACCAGATAAAGGTTAAGGTAAAGAAAGAAAAGGAAAAACAACAATGAACAATCCACAGCAATCATACACCCTCCCCGACGGGGAGGGACGGGGTGGGGCTATCGTCTTCGCCACAAACAACAAGCACAAGCTCTCGGAGATACGCGCCATACTCGGCGACCGCTTCGACGTGCTCTCGCTCGAAGACATCAACTGCCACGCAGACATACCCGAAACAGCCAACACGCTTGAGGGCAACGCCATTCAGAAGGCGCGCTACGTAGTAGACAACTACGGCTACGACTGCTTCGCCGACGACACGGGCCTCGAAGTGCCTGAGCTTGGAGGCGAACCGGGCGTCCACTCGGCACGCTACGCCGAGGGCACCGACCACAACTCTGAAGCCAACATGCAGAAGCTGCTCGCACGCTTGGGCGACAGCAACGACCGCCGTGCGCAGTTCCGCACCGTGATAGCTCTCGCACGCCGCAGCGACGTTGCCGACTACACGCTCTTCGAGGGCATCGTGCGCGGCACCATATCGCGCGAGAAGCAGGGCACAGAGGGCTTCGGCTACGACCCTATCTTCGTGCCCGAAGGCTACGAGGAGTCGTTCGCACAGCTCGGCATGGACATCAAGAACGGCATCTCGCACCGAGCACGCGCCGTTGCGAAGCTCGCCGAATACCTCAAATAAATACAACCATAGCGAGTTTTGACACACCCTCCTCCTACGATTTGAACCGTTTACTATTCAATTTGCCAAATATTTTAGTTTGACACACTCTCCACGATTACAAAAAAAATCCCAACAGAGGCAGCCCTCTGTTGGGATTTCCATTTTATATATGTTTTTCCGATATTTACTTAACAAGCACCTTCTTAGATGTGCCGTCGCTCATCTTAACAACGTTGATGCCCTTCTGAGGAGCAGAGAGCTTCTTGCCGTCGAGTGAGAAGTACTGCATAGCAACCGGCTTGTCAGAACCGTTCAGACCAAGGATAACTGTTGAGCCGCCCGGGGTCTCGAGGATGAGCTGCATGCAAAGGCAACGCTTCTCTGAGTTATCGCCAGGATTGTTAAGCGTGTACAGACCCTCCTGATACTTAGAAGAAGGCTGACCATAAACGAGGAACATGCCCTCAACGCCGCTATCTGTGCTCACGCCAGTGAGGAACGGGAACTCTTCCTGAGTAGTGCCATTACCCTTCACCTGCTCGTATACCAAACCGTACTGGAAAGCTAACTCTTCGCCTGTGATCTCATACGGCTCAGCAAAAGCTACGGAGTTCCACTGCAAAGTAAGCTGCTGGTTCTCTACAGTGCTGACCTTATAGTTCTCGTCCTCAACAAGATAAGGCGAATCGAGCTCTGTACCCTCCTGATCATTTTCATCCTGATATACAAATGCAAACGCACCTGCCTGCTCACCCAAGTTAGCTGTTACAGCGAAGTTGAGACCTACAATCTTGTAGCCTGCGAGTTCAGAGAAATCGTAATCTACGCCATTATCCAACTCTGACATTACCATCAAAGCAGACTGCCATGTCGGGAAGCCATTATTCTGTGACGGATTATCAGAACCATTGAAGCCAAGAAGCGCATACTTAGATTCTTCCTCCTTCATCATAGGAGCCTTTGCCTTCTTTACAACGCTAACCGGAGTTGCGTCTACCTTGTCAGTATAAACTGTAGCTGACTTTGCTGTCTGTGCCGAAGCACCACCTGCGAGCAGCAACATTGCTGCCAATGAGAGTAAAGTTTTCTTCATAGTCTATAAATTTTAAAATTACATACCGCAAAAGTACAAAATAAATTGCAATTCAATAATGTTTTGCAATAAATTTTTAAAAAATTCAACCAAACTGACTTTTTATACTGTAAAATTGCAAGAAAAACTGCGATTTTACTGAAAACAGCCCCCGAAAAGCGCTCAGAGCACCATGAAACACCTTAACAACTCTTTACTCCTACACAAAAAAAGTATGGCGGGCGTGCCCTTATATGCAAGACTTTCTGTAACTTTGCAAGCATTAAACAATACATTATTAATATAATATATGGCAATTCATCCTCTTTGGACAGACGACTACTGGCTGCTTATCGTGCAGCTCTACCAGAAGAGTCCGGCAGGCGTTAAGTCGGAATACTCGCGCCCCATGGTCGATCTGGCGCTCGAGCTGCATATTCCGCCGAAGACGCTGCAGGAGCAGATGGTGGCACTCGAAGAGCACGCCACGCCTTCGCTGCAACGTCTCTGGGACACATACGCCGAAAACCCACGCCGACTTGCACGCGACGTGAAGCGGCTCAGGCAGATGGCGGGCTTCGGCTTCGGCAACGCCTTCTACAGCGGCATGGATATGACGCTGCCCTTCGAGCACGACTATCTGCCTATCGACACCGAACAGAAGCTGACGCCGGTGATGCTCACCATCATCCTCAGCCTCTACTTCCAGCTGATGACGAACACTATGGTGAGCGAGACGCCGGAGGTGCAGGATATGGCGCGTCTGTTGGGCTTGAAGCCCGAAGAGGTGGTAGATGTGCTGAAGATATACCAGACATTCGACCCCATTCTGAAACGCGAACCGCTGCCCCACTCGCCCATCAACGACGAGGCGAAGCTGGTTTGGCAGAGATACAGCAACGAAGCGCCCGAGGTGCTGACCACTACTGTGGAGAGGCTAAAGGAATACTTCGCCTAAATCGCACGGCTCAGAAAAATGTGGAATGTTGAGTGTGGAATGTTGAATTGTCGGCTGCGCCGATGAAGAATTATTCAATGTTGAGTTAGCAAAGGCTTAAGAAGGGCTAAAGAGGCTTAGAAAGGCTTAAACACCACCTAAAAAGGCTTAGTTAGCAAAGGCTTAAAGAGGCTTAAAGAGGCTTAGAAAGGCTTATACGCCGCCAAAAAAGGCTTAGAAATATTATGAAACTAATACAAACCCAGGAACAGAAGCAGCAGCAGTTGCAGCGCCTGACGCAACAGCAGATGCTGCAGGTGCACATGCTCGAGATGCCCGTCACGGAGCTTGAAGAGAACGTGAACGCGGAGCTCGACGACAACCCTGCGCTCGTGAAGGCAGACGACGACATCTACGACTCGAACACGATGGACAGCACAGCCGGCAACCCGTACGACAGTCAGGACAGCCCCGCATACGCTTCCTCTTCAGACAACGACGGCGGCAACGGCGAAAGCAACGGCGGCGACATGGACGAGGTGGACACCGAGGCGGACGCCTTCGCCGCTCACACAGAGCGGGAGGAACGCGAGTCGGCGCTGAACAATGCGCTCGACCGTATGACCGGTTCCGACGAAGACATGCCTACGGCGGCTTACACCGGAGCCTACGGAGCCGATTCTGCCGACTATGAGGAGATGGTATACGGCGACACGCGCTCGTTCTACGACAAGCTGAAGGAGCAGATGGGCGAGATAGACCTCTCGGAGAACGACCAGAAGATAATGGAATACATCATCGGGTCGCTCGACAGCGACGGATTGCTGCGCAAGGACAGCCAGTCGATATGCGACGAACTGGCCATCTATCAGGGCGTCTACTGCGACGTTGAGGACATCGACCGCATAATCGGAATCCTGCAGACCTTCGACCCGGCAGGCATCGGTGCGCACTCGCTGCAGGAGTGTCTGCTGCTGCAGATAGAACGCCGACCCGACGACAGAATGAAGCAGCTGATGACGACAGTCGTAAAGAAGCACTTCAACGACTTCGCGAAGAAGCACTTCGAGAAGCTTCCGCAGCTGCTGGGCGTGGACGAGCATACCGGACAGCGCGTGCTGGAGGAGCTGCGCCGACTCAACCCCAAACCGGGCGCTTCGCTCGGCGAGACCGAGGGCAGAAACGTGCAGCAGATTACGCCCGACTTCATCATCGACACCGACGACAACGGCAACGTGTCGTTCTACATAAACAACGGAAACATACCGGAGCTGCGCGTCTCTTCCTCGTTCAGCGAACTCATGGAGACCTATCGCAACAACAAGGAGAAGATGTCGCGCCGCGAAAAGGAAGCGCTGCTCTACGCAAAGCAGAAGGTGGAGCGCGCAATGGGATACATAGAAGCTATAAAGCAGCGCTACCGAACGCTCACGCTCACCATGCAGGCTATCATCGACTGGCAACGCAAGTTCTTCCAGGACGGCGACGAGGCAGACCTCAAGCCGATGATTCTGAAGAACATCGCCGACCGCACGGGGCTAGACATAAGCACAATATCGCGCGTCAGCAACGTGAAGTACGCGCAGACCAACTGGGGAACTTACCCGCTGCGCTTCTTCTTCAGCGACGGTTACACCAACGAAGACGGTGAGGAGATGTCTACACGCAAGATAAAGATTGCGCTGAAAGACCTCGTCGACAAGGAAGACAAGGCGAAACCGCTCAGCGACGACGCTCTCAGAGAGGCGCTCGTGAAGCTCGGCTACCCCATCGCACGACGCACCGTGGCGAAGTATCGCGAGCAACTGGGAATACCGGTGGCAAGAATGAGAAAGAACTAATTATGAAAGAAAAGAACATAATCCTCGCAGCCCGCGCCCTGAGCGCGGTGTTCACCCCGTTCTATCTGTCTTTGGTAGGGATGATCGTACTCTTCACGTTCAGTTATCTCAGTCAGATGCCGTGGGGGTACAAGCTGAGCGTGCTCGCTATGGTCTACTTCTTCACCATTCTCATGCCCACAATGCTCATCAAGCTCTACCGCAACTACCACGGCTGGACACTCATACAGCTCAGCCGCAAGGAGCGCCGCGTGGTGCCCTATCTGCTCTCGATAGTGAGCTACTACGCCTGCTTCTACGTAATGCGACTGTATAATATTCCGCACTTCATGGGCAACATACTCATGGCGGCACTCGTGATACAGATAGTGTGCGCACTGATAAACGTGTGGTGGAAGATATCGACGCACACCGCAGCCATCGGTGGCGTGGTGGGCGCTCTGCTCGCCTTCTCGTTCATATTCATGTTCAACCCCATCACGTGGCTCTGCTTCTCGCTCGTGCTCTCAGGGCTCGTCGGCACCAGCCGCATAATACTCCGACAGCACACCCTTTCGCAAGTGACGGCGGGCTTCGGCGTAGGCGTGCTCATCGCCTTCGTAATAATACTGGGGCTGTAGCCCCTCCCAACCCTCCCCGTCGGGGAGGGCTTAGTTAGCAAAGGCTTAGAAAGGCCTAAAAAGGCTTAGTTAGCAAAGGCTTAGGAAGGCCTAAAAAGGCTTAGTTAGCAAAGGCTTAGGAAGGCTTAGTTAGCAAAGGCTTAGAAAGGCTTAAGAAAGAAACAAACAATAAAAAACAATAAAATATTATGACTCCATTAGTTAGCATCATCATGGGCAGCACATCAGACCTGCCCGTTATGGAAAAGGCATGCAAGTTCTTGAACGACATGCAGGTGCCGTTTGAAGTGAACGCCCTCTCTGCTCATCGCACACCGGACGCAGTAGAAAGTTTCGCTAAGGGCGCAAAGGCGCGTGGCGTTAAGGTAATCATTGCCGCAGCAGGCATGGCAGCAGCTCTGCCCGGCGTCATCGCAGCAAGCACCACTCTGCCCGTCATCGGCGTACCTATCAAGGGTATGCTCGACGGTCTCGACGCCATGCTCTCTATCATACAGATGCCCCCGGGAATACCCGTTGCAACAGTAGGCGTGAACGGAGCCATGAACGCAGCTATCCTCGCTTGCGAGATGATTGCGCTCTGCGACGAAGGCATCGCAGAAAAGATGGCTCAGTACAAGGCTGGCTTGGGAGAGAAGATAGAAAAGGCGAACAAGGAGCTCGCTGAGGTGAAGTATGAATATAAATGTTGAGATGGTGAGGTGATGAGATGGTGATGTGGTGATGTGGTGATGTGGTGATGTGGTGATGTGGTGACAATAGTACATCTCTCAACATCTCAACACATCAACACCTCAACATCTCAACACATCAACACCTCAACATCTCTCAACACCTCAACACCTCAACACCTCAACACCTCACCATCTCAACACCTCAACACCTCAACATCTCTCAACACCTCAACATCTCAACACAACAACATCAAAAATCATGATTGATCTCTTCAACTACCGCCGCCGTGAAGCCTCACCCGTTCAGGTAGGTGACATACAGCTTGGCGGCGACGCCCCGATACGCGTGCAGTCGATGACCACAACCAACACCAACGACACGGAGGCGTGCGTGGCTCAGGCTGAGCGCATCATAAAGGCAGGCGGCGAACTCGTGCGACTCACTACGCAGGGCCGCAGAGAGGCTGAGAACCTGCAGAACATAAACGCACAATTGCGTGCCGACGGCTACACCACACCGCTCGTTGCTGACGTTCACTTCAACGCCAACGTGGCTGACGTGGCTGCTCTGTACGCAGAGAAGGTGCGCGTGAACCCAGGCAACTACGTAGACCCGGCGCGCGTGTTCAAGAAGATTGAGTATACCGACGCAGAGTATGCCGACGAACTCAAGAAACTGGAGGACCGCTTCGTGCCCTTCCTCAACATCTGCCGCGAACACCACACAGCGGTGCGCATCGGCGTGAACCACGGTTCGCTCTCCGACCGCATCATGTCGCGCTACGGCGACACGCCGGAAGGCATCGTCGAGAGCTGTATGGAGTTTCTGCGCATCTGCAAGAAGGAACAGTTCGACAACGTAGTGATAAGCATCAAGGCGTCGAACACGGTTATCATGGTGCGCACGGTGCGTCTGCTCATCACCGAGATGGACAAGGCAGACATGCACTATCCGCTCCACCTCGGCGTCACCGAGGCTGGCGAAGGCGAGGACGGACGCATCAAGAGTGCGGTGGGCATCGGCGCACTGCTTGCCGACGGTATCGGCGACACTATCCGCGTGAGTCTGAGCGAGGAGCCGGAAGCGGAGATACCCGTTGCGCGCCACCTCGTCGACTATATCACGAAGCGTGCCGGACACACTCTCGTGCCAGGCACCGAGGCGAAGGACTTCTCTTGGGTGCGCCCTGAGCGCCGCCCCACTCGCGCTATGGGATACATCGGCGGCTCGAATGTGCCGGTGGTGATAGCTTCGCTCGGACAGAACGACGACGCAGAGAGCGTTGAGTTCAACCCCGACATGACACCCGACTATATCTACTGCGGTGCTAAGCTGCCCAAGAACCGTCGCGACGGACAGAAATACATCGTCGACTTCAACGCATACACCGGCGAACCGAACACCTACCCTATCTTCCCGTACAACGCTACGCCGTTCGTGGGCGGAGTAAAGGCAGATGTTAAGTTCCTCGTGCTGCAGCTCGGCGCTCCGTCGGAGGAGTATATGGCTTGCCTGAAGGCCCACCCGGAGGTTGTGGTCGTTGCTGTGTCAAACCAGCAGAACCGCCTCGGCGAGCAGCGTGCGCTTACTCACGAACTGTGGTCGAACGGCTTGTTCAACCCCGTTGTGTTCGCTCAGATGTACAGTCATAGCAGCGCCGAGAAGGCAGACCTGCAGCTTGAGGCGGCAGCCGATATGGGCGCGCTGATGATTGACGGCCTCTGCGACGGCGTATGGCTGATGAACAACGGCGACATCGCGGTGCGCGACCTTACCGACACGGCGTTCGCAATATTGCAGGCGGCTCGTCTGCGCACATCGAAGACCGAATACATCTCATGCCCTGGTTGCGGCAGAACGCTCTACGACCTGCGCTCTACCATCGCAAAGATAAAGGCGGCTACGGCGCACATGAAGGGCCTGAAGATAGGCATCATGGGCTGCATCGTGAACGGACCGGGCGAGATGGCTGACGCCGACTACGGTTATGTGGGCGCCGGACCGGGAAAGATTTCGCTCTACAAGCAGAAGATGTGCGTGGAGAAGGCGATACCGGAGAGTGAGGCAGTGGAACATCTGCTCAGATTTATAGAAGAAGACAGAAAGGCATAGTTGAGAATTGAGAGTTGAGAATTGAGAGTTATGATTACCTTGAATGGTCGACTCTTAACATAAAAGACAAACCATATTAATAAAAACAAGAATAAAAGTTATTAATAAAAACGAAGGAACAACTAATCATAACTCTCAACTCTAAATTCTCAACTCTCAACTTTATAAAAAAGGAAAAATAATGAGTTTAACTGGCATTGCACGATACGCATTCGCACCCCGACAGCATAAGCTGGAACAACACTTCAACGAGCCGGAGGCTCTGCAGCATAATGTGTTGCAGCACCTCCTGCGCGCTGCCACCAACACCGAGTACGGCAGAAACCATCTTTTCGCTACGACAAAGGGCTACGACGACTTCGTGCGCAACGTGCCCGTGAATACCTACGAGGAGCTGAAGGCCGACATCGACCGTATGCGACACGGCGAGGCTGACGTGCTGTGGCCGGGAAAGGTGAAGTGGTACGCCAAGTCGTCGGGCACTACGAACGACAAGAGCAAGTTCATACCCGTGTCGGCTGAAGGACTGAAGAACATACACTACAAGGGCGGCACGGATGTGGTGGCGCTCTACCTGCAGAACAACCCGAAGAGCCGCATGTTCGACGGCAAGGGTCTTATTCTGGGCGGTTCGCACTCGCCCAACTACAACGTGGCGGGTTCGCTCGTGGGCGACCTCAGCGCCATTCTCATCGAGAACATCAATCCGCTCGTGAACCTCGTGCGTGTGCCGAAGAAGCAGACGGCGCTGCTGAGCGACTTCGAGGTGAAGCGCGACCGCATTGCGCGCGAATGTCTCAACAAGAACGTGACGAACATCTCGGGTGTGCCTTCGTGGATGCTAAGCGTGCTGGTGCGCGTGCTCGAACTCTCGGGCAAGGAGCGCCTCGACGAGGTGTGGCCCAACCTGGAGGTGTTCTTCCACGGCGGCATCGCGTTCACGCCCTACCGCTCTCAGTACGAGCACATCATAAAGAGCGACCGCATGCACTACATGGAGACATACAACGCCTCGGAAGGATTCTTCGGCATACAGAACGACCCAGAGGACAAGTCGATGCTGCTGATGCTCGACTACGATGTGTTCTACGAGTTCCTGCCTATGGACGAGTTCGACTCTGAGAACCCGAACATCGTGCCGCTTGAGGGCGTGGAGATAGGCAAGAACTACGCCATGCTTATCAGCACGTCGTGCGGTCTGTGGCGCTATATGATTGGCGACACGGTGAAGTTCACGTCGGTGCGCCCGTACAAGTTCGTCATAACGGGCAGAACGAAGTATTTCATCAACGCTTTCGGTGAGGAACTTATCCAGGACAACGCCGAGAAGGGCCTCGCCTATGCCTGCCAGCAGACCGGCGCAGAGGTGAAGGAGTACACGGCGGCGCCGGTGTTCATGGACGCCAACGCGAAGTGTCGCCACCAGTGGCTCATCGAGTTTGCGAAGAAGCCTGAGAACATCAGCGAGTTTGCCGACATCCTCGACCGACAGCTGCAGGCTATCAACTCCGACTACGAGGCGAAGCGCTTCCACGACATCACGCTGCAGCCGCTTGAGGTTGTCGTTGCGCGCGAAGGTCAGTTCGACGACTGGCTGCGCTCTAAGGGCAAGCTGGGAGGACAGCACAAGATACCGCGCCTCTCCAACAACCGCAAGACCATTGAGGAGATTATGGGGATGAAATGATGTTGTTGTGGTGAGGTGTTGAGATGATGACATTTGTGTTGCCGTTCTCAGGGGGTGCACTTGTCTCAAGTGCACCAACCGATCTAACAATGGTATTGTGATGTTGTCATGTTGATATGGTGACAATTAGTGTTATTGATTGTGGCGGAGGCCGGAGACCTCCGCTACGGATAATCAACAGTTACATAGTTTTAACACACACTCCAACCAATCTGCGACAAAGGAGTTGCTGAAAAACTAATAAAAAACAAGAAGTTAAGCCAAATGCTGAAACTAAGAAACATACTATATATAATAGGTGTAATCGCGCTGCTCTCGTCGTGCGCCCGCATGGGACGCCCCGACGGAGGATGGTACGACGAGACGCCGCCGCATGTGATAGGCTCGACGCCTGCCGACCGCAGCACTAACGTGCAGGCGAAGAAGGTGAACATCTACTTCGACGAGTTCATAAAGCTCGACAACGCGTCGGAGAAGGTGGTGGTGTCGCCACCGCAACTTGAGCAGGCGGAGATAAAGGCTTCGGGCAAGAAGATCAGCGTGGAGCTGAAGGACTCGCTGAAGCCCAACACTACGTACACCGTCGACTTCTCTGACGCCATCTCCGACAACAACGAGGGCAACCCGATGGGTAACTACACCTACAGTTTCTCTACGGGCGACCATATCGACACGCTCGAAGTGGCTGGCACCGTGGTGGCGGCTGAGAACCTCGAACCGGTGAAGGGCATACTCGTGGGTCTGTACGCCGAGATGGGCGACTCGTGCTTCATGAAGATGCCCATGCTGCGCGTGGCGCGTGCCGACTCGCGCGGACACTTCGTCATAAAGGGTGTGGCGCCGGGCGCATACCGCATCTACGCCCTCAACGACCAGGACGGCAACTATATGTTCTCGCAGAAGAGCGAGCAGATGGCTTTCTCGCACGACACCATACGCCCCGCGTTCTGCGACGCCGTGCGACAGGACACGCTTTGGCTCGACTCGCTGCATATCAAGGACATAAAGCAGACGGGATACATACGCTTCACGCCCGACGACCTCGTGCTCAGAGCGTTCGAACACGTGCAGACCGACCGATTCTTCCTCAAGTCGGAACGCCAGCAGCCCGACCGCTTCACGCTGTTCTTCAGCTACGGCTCGAAGAAGCTGCCCGAGATAAAGCCGCTCAACTTCGACGCTACCGACCGACTCCTTATAGAGCCGTCTGTGCGCCGCGACACCATAACCTACTGGCTGCGCGACACGGCGCTCGTCAATCAGGACACGCTCAGCCTCGCCCTCACCTACGAGATGACCGACACGCTGGGCAACCTCGTGCCGCAGACCGACACGCTGCAGATTCTCTCTAAGCAGCCCTACGAACGCCGCCTGAAGGAGGCGCAGAAGGAGCTGGAGAGCTGGAAGAAGCAGCAGGAGAAGAAGCGCAAGCGCGGCGAAGCGTACGACTCCGTGATGCCGCCGAAGGAACTGGAGTTCAAGCTCGCAGTCGACTCGAAGCTCGACCCCGACCGCAACCTGCGCTTCGAGTTCGACACGCCGCTCGCCTCAGCAGATACGTCTAAGATTCACCTCTACGCCAAGCACGACACGCTATGGTACGTAGCGCCGCTGCGCTTCGAGCCAGTGAAGCAGAAGATGTGGGGCGACAGCATAGCCACCGCAGAGTCGAAGCGCCAGTACATACTGCGCGCCGAGTGGCGTCCGGGCATAGAATACAGCCTCGAAATCGACTCGCTCGCCTTCACCGACATCTACGGCAACGCGTCGAAGAAGCTGAAGAAGGGCTTCAAGGTGGGCGCCATGGACGACTACAGCAGTCTGGTGCTCAATATAGCGCAGCTCAAGGGCGAGAACCTCGTCGTCGAACTGCTCACGAGCGAAGACAAGGCGGTGAAGAGCGTGCACACAACCAACTCAACGGCAGCGTTCTACTACGTACGACCCGGCAAATACTACGCCCGCATGTTCGTCGACCGCAACAACAACGGCGTGTGGGACACGGGCGACTACAGCGCCAACCTGCAACCCGAAGAGGTGTTCTACTATCCGTACGAGATAGAGTGCAAGGCGAAGTGGGACGTAACGCTCAACTGGAACATCAACGAGAAACCGCTCGACCAGCAGAAACCCGAGAAAATAAAGAAACAGAAGGGCGAACGCCAACGCAAGATACAACAGCGCAACATGGAAAGAGCGCGGAAAATGGGCATTGCGTATCCGTTCTAACGAGTTTATCCAATTGAGAGTTGAGAGTTGAGAGTTATGATTACCATATAAAAATAAAATAAAAACAGAAACTGAAAATAAAAAACAGAGTCTGAAAAAACAACAGACCATCCCCCACAAAACATATCATAACTCTCAATTCTCAACTCTCAATTCTCAACTAAATCACCCCTCCACTGAATTACACAAAAAAAACTAAAACCGCTCAATTATATGAGAATAAAAAACTTCCTCCTCGTCGTAGCCCTGCTATTGGCAGGTCTGCAGACCACAACGGCACAATGCAAGTACCGCAACACGGCAGTGAAGCCGGGCGAGTTCCTGTCGTATAACCTCTACTACAACTGGCAGTTCGTATGGGTGAAGGCAGGCACGGCATCAATGTCGGTAGTGAAGAGCAACTAT
>OHAO01001602.1_pt1 | contig 15378 bp, 10 predicted proteins | sample 1577151 | NCBI WGS metagenome assembly OHAO01 (sample SAMEA3541585, study PRJEB24748) | human gut metagenome | biome: human gut; feature: human-associated habitat; material: faeces | place: China | collected 2012 | reverse complement strand
TTCTGCGGCTCGTCAAAGGCCACGAAAAACACCTTCAGCCCAGGGGCGGAGGCGGCGCGCAGACTGGCCCTGCGCCCGCAGAGCGTCAGCGCCGCGACCTGCCCCGGAACCAGCCCCAGGGCCTCCGCCGGCAGCAGGGAAGAGAGAGCCTCGCCCCGGTGCTCGCCCAGAGCCGACACCGCCGCCGGGTTCATGAAGACCACCTGCTCCCCGTCCGTGCCTATGACCGCCTCAAGCGCCGACTCGAAGAGCGCGGCTGTGTTTTTGTAAGCGTCCTTCATGCTCTACCTCTCGCTCAGATTTTTACACATGATATCAAATTTCCCGCTTCAATACAACCTTTTCGGCCGAAGGATGTCGATTTGCGCCGAAGTTTTCTCCAGCGCCGGCGCCCGCTCATATATGATATGCCGCAAGCCGCGCCCGCGCGCCCGAAAAAATCTGGCAAGTTTAGCTCAAAACGTATGGAATGTTTAGAATATTGCAAATATGGTATTGAAATTTCTTCCCGGATGTTATAGAATACTTCCGGCAAAAATAAATCAGTTCATCACATTTTCAGATACGGAGGAATAAAAATGAGCATCAAAGTTGGCATCAATGGTTTTGGCCGCATCGGCCGCCTGGTTTTCCGTGCCGGCATCGTCCGCGACGACATCGAGATAGTCGCCGTGAACGCCCCCGACAAGACCCCTGAGCAGCTCGCCTACGTCACCAAGTTCGACTCCGTGCACGGCCGCTTCAACGGCAGCGTCGAGGTCGTGGACGGCAACCTGGTCGTGAACGGCAAGACCGTCAAGGTCCTCGGCTCCCGCGATCCCTCCCAGCTGCCCTGGGGCGAGCTGGGCGTTGACTACGTCCTCGAGTGCACCGGCAAGTTCCTCACCAAGGAGAGCGCCCAGCCCCATCTCGACGCCGGCGCCAAGGTCGTCGTTCTCTCCGGCCCCTCCAAGGACGATACCCCGATGTTCGTCTGCGGCGTCAACCTCGACAAGTACGACACCAGCATGACCGTCGTCTCCAACGCCTCCTGCACCACCAACTGCCTGGCTCCTCTCGCCAAGGTCATCAACGACAAGTTCGGCATCATCGAGGGCCTCATGACCACCGTCCACGCCGGCACCGCTACCCAGAACGTCGTTGACGCCTTCTCCAAGAAGAACTGGCGCCTGAGCCGCAGCTGCTTCGAGAACATCATCCCCTCCACCACCGGCGCCGCCAAGGCCGTCGGCAAGGTCATCCCCGAGCTGAAGGGCAAGCTCACCGGCATGTCCATGCGTATCCCCAGCGCCGACGTCTCCATCGTTGACCTCACCTGCCGCCTTGAGAAGGGCGCCAGCTACGACGAGATCTGCGCCGCCGTCAAGGAGGCCGCCGAGGGCTCCATGGCCGGTGTCCTGGCCTACACCGACGAGGAGGTCGTCTCCTCCGACTTCCGCACCGACCCCCACACCTCCATCTTCGACGCCAAGGCCGGCATCGGCCTGAACCCCAACTTCGTCAAGCTCGTCGCCTGGTACGACAACGAGTGGGGCTTCTCCAACAAGATGCTCGACCTCACCGCCTATATCGACAGCGTCCGCAACAAGTAAGCTAAACCCAAAGCGGCCGGCACACCTGGTGCCGGCCGCTTTTTTGAGCTCTGACGCAAAAAGGCGCGCGGAGCTCCGCGCGCCTTTATATATAAAGTTGTTGTTTCAAATGTCGGGGGAGGGGACTTACTGCAGGACAGCCCTGACCTCCACGCCGTAGCCGCTGCGGACCTCGTTTATAACTACGTCGAGATTGCTGTCAACATAGGCGTTGCGGCGCTTGTTGACCTGCGTCAGACCCTCTTCCAGAGTGAAAGCGGCCTCTTCCTCGCGGATACCCTTGACCTCGTAGTTTATGCCGTTGCCCTGAACGATCTTCATAGCAGCTTGCTCCTTTCCGGGGCCTTGCCCCTTGGTTCGTTAATAATATAGCGCTCTCTCGTTAAAAAGTCAACAATATATTGTGAATATAATAACCAGCACGTTAGTTAAATAATTAGCTATATTTCACATATAAGGGGCCCCGCCGGGGGAGGGCGGGGCCGGGGTTGGGGGTGCGCCGGGCTCAGGCGGTGCGGCCGGAGAGAGTTTCGGCCGCGGCGCGGATGTCCGCCAGGGAAGCCGACCGGCTGTGAACGATGGGCTTCCAGGTGACGCGGCGGGCAAAGAGCGCGGCGAAGGAGATGGGTATGTAGGTGAACATGAAGATGGGGAAGGTCAGGGTGTAGACGACCTTCTTCCAGGTGGGGGCATAGATGCGCTTCCACTCGCTTATGGTGGCGGAGCCGCCTATGACGATGAGCGTCAGGTAGGTGTTCACGAGCATGGAGAGCAGGGACTCGCCCACGACGCTGACGTCCTGGCCGGTAATGAGGCCCCAGACGGCGGCCGCGCCGTTGGCAAAAACGCCGATGAAGGTGAGGATGGCGGCGGGCATGATGTTCATGGTCATGTCAAAGCAGGAGAAGCTGCCGTGGGCTATGCCGCGCAGGAGGTCCTTCCCGTACTTGCCGAAGACCTGGAGATAGCCCCTCGCCCAGCGCAGGCGCTGGTTCCAGGACTGGCGGAAGCGGGTGGGCTGCTCGTCGTAGAGGACGGCGTCGTGGCAGTAGCCTATCTTGAGCCCGCGCACGACGTTGTGGACGGTGAACTCAATGTCCTCGGTCAGCAGGTGGAAATTCCAGCCGCCGCAGTCGCCCAGGACCTTCTGCGAGAAGAGAAAGCCCGTGCCGGAGACGGCGCAGCTCGTGCCGAGCTTCATGCGCGCGTGGTTCAAAAACTGCGACTCGCGCAGGAACCAGAGCGCATAGCCGGAGGAGATCCAGTTGTCCCCGAAGTTCTTGGAGTTGCGGTAGCTCGTTACTATCTCATAGCCTTCGGAGAAGACGCGGTTCATCTCTTCGATGTAGTTTTCTTCAAGCACATTGTCCGCATCGAAGACGAAGTAGCCGTCGAAGGGCCGCTCGGGGAAGAGCTCGTCTATGCGGTGCAGCAGATAGTTGAGCGCATAGCCCTTGCCGACATTGGCGGAGTCGAAGCGCTCAAAGACTATGGCACCGGACTCGGCGGCGACTCGGGCCGTGCCGTCGGTGCAGTTGTCAGCAACGACGAAGGTCGTGACGAGGCCGCCGTCGTAGCTCTGGCGCTTTATGCTCTCCAGCAGCTGTCCGATGACGGCTTCCTCGTTGCGCGCCGAAATGAGCACCGCGTAGCGGTGGCCCCTCACCTCGCCCCGGCGGCGGTCCTTCACCACGTAGGGGACGAGTATGTAGAAAAACTGGTAGGTGTAGCAAACTATGAAAACGATGGATATTATATAGTTTATTGTCTTTACGGCTTCCATTGTCGGGTCCCTCCCATCTGTCCACGATTATAACGACAGAAGTTTAAAAACAAATTCAACTGTACCTTAAGATTTGATTAAATAAGGCGGACGGCAATGCGTACTAATTGTATTAACACACTTGGCAGCAATAATTTATCACAGCGGGGCGGAGCTGTCAAGCCCCTGGGGCGGAGCTGTCAAGCCCCTGCGGAGTGGGGCGGGCTTAGTGAATGTTGCAAAATTTTTATTCACGGGGAGGCCCCGGGTTTCAGCCTTTCGCCCAAGCGGCGAAAAAAGGGGAAAAACGCGCTTGACCTCGGCCTGTAATGCGAGTATTATATTTTAATGACCGGGCGGGCGCCCGCTTTTTACAGATATATTCGAGAATATTTATTCATTATACGCTGAATTTCCGCCCCCAGGGGGCGGCGAAAGGAGCCGAAGAAAGATGCCAAGGGCCTATCTGCTGCTGGAAAACGGCATGGTGTTCGAGGGGGAGGGCTTCGGCGCGTCCGGCACGCGCGTGGGTGAGCTGGTCTTCACCACGGGCATGACGGGTTGCGCCGAGAGCCTCACGGACCCCAGCTACCGCGGCCAGCTCGTGACCTTCACCTTCCCCATGCTGGGCAACTACGGCATATGCTATGCCGACCGTGAGAGCCCTCACATCCACGCGCGCGCCGTCGTGGTGCGCGAATACTGCCGGGAGCCCTCGAACTTCCGCTCGGAGACGGATGTGGACAGCTTCCTGCGCTCGGAGGGGGTCTGCGGCATCTGCGGCGTGGACACCCGGCGCATAACCCAGCTCATACGCGACAAGGGCGTCATGAACGCCGCCGTTACGGACGCCGAGCCCGACGAGGCGCTGCTCGAACGGGTGCGGGCGCACCGCGTCTGCGGCGTGGTGGACGAGGTGACGGTGAAGGAGCCGCGCCTGCTGCTGCCCGAGGGGCAGCCGCGCTTTTCCGTCGCGATGCTGGACTTCGGCTACAAGCGCAGCATAGGCGACTGCCTGCTCGAACAGGGCTGCGCCGTCACGGTCTACCCGGCCAAGACCTCCGCGGAGACCATCCTTGCCGCGGGACACGACGGGGTCATGCTCTCGAACGGCCCCGGCGACCCGGCGGAGAATGGATTCTGCATAGAGCAGATACGCCTGCTCATGGATAAACTCCCGGTCTTCGGCATCTGCCTCGGCCACCAGATGATGGCCCTGGCCGCGGGGGCGAGGACGCGGAAGATGAAGTTCGGCCACCGCGGCGCGAACCAGCCGGCAAAGGACCTCGCCACCGGCCGGGTCTATGTCACGAGCCAGAACCACGGCTACGCGGTCGACAACGCCTCCCTTGACGGCTCCGGCGCGGTCATGCGCTTCGTGAACGTGAACGACGGCTCCTGCGAGGGCCTCGACTACCCCGGCAAGCGCGCCTTTTCGATGCAGTTCCACCCCGAGGCGCACGGGGGACCGCTCGACTGCGGCGGCATGTTCGCCAGATTCGTAGCCATGATGGAGGGAAAAGCCGATGCCTAAGGATAAGAGCATAAAGAAGGTCCTGGTCATAGGCTCGGGGCCGATAGTCATAGGCCAGGCGGCGGAGTTCGACTACGCCGGCACCCAGGCCTGCCGCCTGCTCATGGAGGAGGGGGTCGAGGCCGTGCTGGTGAACTCCAACCCGGCCACCATCATGACGGACCCCGACATGGCGGGGAGGGGGTACATCGAGCCCCTCGACCGCCGCACGGTGGAGCGCATCATCGAGAAGGAAAAGCCCGACAGCCTGCTCGCCGGCCTCGGCGGCCAGACGGGCCTTAACCTCGCCATGGAGCTGCACAAGTCCGGCTTCCTGCGCGAGCACGGCGTCCGCCTCATCGGCACGAACATCGACGCCATCCTCAAGAGCGAGGACCGCCAGCTCTTCAAGGACGCCATGGCCGAGATAGGCCAGCCGACCATCCCCTCCCGCACGGCGGAGACCCTGCCCGCCGCCCTGGCCGCGGCCCACGCCATAGGCTACCCCGTTATCATCCGTCCCGCCTTCACCCTGGGCGGCACGGGCGGCGGCATCGCCCACAGCGAGGAGGAGATGGCCTCCGTCGCCGCCGCGGGCCTCGACGCCTCGCCCATACACCAGGTGCTGGTCGAGAAGTACATCTTCGGCTGGAAGGAGATAGAGTTCGAGGTCATGCGCGACTCGGCGGGCAGCGCCGTCACCATCTGCAGCATGGAGAACCTGGACCCCGTCGGCGTCCACACGGGCGACTCCATCGTCGTGGCCCCGGCCCTGACCCTGGCCGACACGGAGTATCAGATGCTGCGCAGCGCGGCCCTCGCCATCATCGGCAAGCTGGGCATAGAGGGCGGCTGCAACTGCCAGTTCGCGCTCGACCCCGAGAGCATGGACTACGCCGTCATAGAGGTGAATCCCCGCGTCTCCCGCTCCTCGGCCCTGGCCTCCAAGGCCACGGGCTACCCCATAGCCAAGGTCTCGGCCAAGATCGCGCTGGGCTACACCCTGGACGAGATCAAAAACGAGGTCACGGGCGAGACCTACGCCTGCTTCGAGCCAACGGTGGACTACGTGGTCGTGAAGTTCCCGAAGTGGCCCTTCGACAAGTTCGCCGGCGCGAGCCGGGGCCTGGGCCCGCAGATGAAGGCCACGGGCGAGGTCATGAGCATCGCGCCATGCTTCGAGGCGGCGCTCATGAAGGCCGTGCGCGGGGCAGAGATAAAGCAGGACACCTTAAACCGCGCGCCCTCCTCCCGCCGCCCGCTCAGCCAGCGCATCCTCGACATGGACGACATGCGCATCTTCACCCTCTTCGAGGCCCTGAAGGCCGGCTGGTCCGTCGAGGCCCTGCACGACATGACCCGCATAGACGAGTGGTTCCTGCGCAAGCTCCTGGGCATGAAGCTGATCGAGGACTCCCTCGCCGCCGGCCTCACGGCGGAAAACTACAAGGAGGCCCGCCGCATGGGCTACACGGACGCCGCCATAGGCCGCATCTCCGGCTGCAAGACGCCCGAGCGCCCGCCGCTTAGCTACAAGATGGTCGATACCTGCGCGGCGGAATTTGAGGCGCGCACTCCCTACTTCTACTCCGTGCCGGAGGGCTACTGCGACGCGCGCGCCAAGCGCGCCGAGGGCCGCGAGACGGTCATAGTCCTCGGCTCCGGCCCCATCCGCATAGGCCAGGGCATAGAGTTCGACTACAGCTCCGTCCACTGCGTGCAGACCCTGCGGAAGATGGGCTACGACGTCGTCATCATAAACAACAACCCCGAGACCGTCTCGACGGACTACGACACCGCCTCCCGGCTCTACTTCGAGCCGCTCTGCCCCGAGGACGTCATGGGCGTCATCGAGGTCGAAAAGCCCGTCGGCGTCGTCGTGGCCTTCGGCGGGCAGACGGCCATCTCGCTGGCGAACTTCCTCGTGTCCCAGGGTGTGAAGATCCTCGGCACCTCCGCCGAGGGCATAGACCTCGCCGAGGACAGGGAGAAGTTCGACGAGCTGCTCGGCACCATGGGCATAGAGCGGCCGCGCGGCGCGGGCGTCAACACCATGGAGGAGGCCCTGGCCGCAGCGGAGCGCCTGGGCTACCCTGTCCTGCTGCGCCCCTCCTACGTCATCGGCGGCCAGAACATGGTCATAGCCCACGAGGAGGCCGACGTGCGCCGCTACATGGGCGTCATCCTCTCCGGCGGCATCGCGAACCCCGTGCTCGTGGACAAGTACATGCCCGGCACGGAGCTGGAGTGCGACGTCATCTCCGACGGCGAGCGCGTGCTCATCCCCGGCATAATGGAGCACGTCGAGCGTGCGGGCATCCACTCCGGCGACTCCATCGCCATCTATCCCCCGCGCAGCCTCTCGCCCGAGATGACGGAGCACGTCGCAGACTGCTCCCGCCGCCTCGCCCTCGCTCTCGGCACGCGCGGGCTCGTGAACATCCAGTACCTCATCTACGAGGGGAAGCTCTACGTCATAGAGGTGAACCCCCGCGCGTCGCGGACCATCCCCTATCTCAGCAAGGTCACGGGCGTCCACATGGTGGACATCGCCACGCGCGTCATGATGGGCGCCTCGCTGGAGGAGCTGGGCTGCCCGGACGGGCTGCTGCCGCCCTCGCCGGTCTACGGCGTGAAGGCGCCGGTCTTCTCCTTCGAGAAGCTGCCGGATGCTAACAGCCTGCTCGGCCCCGAGATGAAGTCCACGGGCGAGGTGCTGGGCGTGGGCCGTACGCTGAAGGAGGCCATCTACAAGGCCATGTGCGCGGCGGGCTACAGCTTTTTGAGCGCGCCGGGCGGCGCTAGGCGCGGCGTGCTGCTGAGCGTCGAGAACCGCCAGCTGGGCGAGATCGAAGCCCTGGTCCGAAAGCTGGACGCCGAGGGCCTGCACATGTTCGCCACGCCCGACACGGCGAACGCCATCAAGGCCCTGGGCTGCTACGCCTTCGACATCGGCGCCGTCAGCCGCACGGCGGACCTCGGCGGCCTGCTGGAGCGCGCTGGCATCGGCCTCGTCATCTACTCCGGCGCCCTGCACGACGACACGATGGGCGACTACATCGAGCTGCACCGCCAGGCCATCCGCCGCGGCATCCTGTGCATCACGAGCCTCGACACGGCCCTCGCCGCCGCGAGCCTGCTCTGCGAGCACATGAGCCCGGACACGACGGAGCTCATGGATATCGGCACCGTTGGCCGCCTGCACGAGGGCTGAGGGCTTGACAAAGCCGCGAGCCTGGATATACTGTAAGCACGGCAAAGCCGAATCCAGTGACAGACGGAGGACGTCAGTATGATAGTCACGACTACCAACTCCATAGAGGACAGCCCCATCCGCGAGTACCGCGGCATCGTCTTCGGCGAGGTCATAACGGGCATAAACGTATTCAAGGACATAGGCGCGGGCCTCCGCAACTTCTTCGGCGGCCGCAGCGCCGGCTACGAGGAGGAGCTCCAGAACGCGCGCAACGAGGCGCTGGACGAGATGTGCCGCAGGGCAGAGCGCACCGGCGCCAACGCCGTCGTCGGCGTGGACATCGACTACGAGGTCCTGGGTACCGATAACGGCATGCTCATGGTCAGCGCCTCCGGCACCGCCGTGGTCGTCTGAAGGCCGCAGCAAGCAAAAAAACCGCAGCGCCCCGTTTAAGGGGGCGCTGCGGTTTCCTGTTTTCGGGCCTCATTCCGCGCCGGTGAGCTGTACGACGGTCATCTCGTGGCCCACGGCGGGCAGAAATTTTTCGACGAGCTCGCGCGTCACGAGCTTCAGGCTTGAGGTGTTGATGCAGGGGTGGCAGCCGAAGAATTCGCCGGCCAGCACGTCCTCGTCCACCAGGAGCCGCACCCGGCCCTCGGGGTCGTTCATGAGCCCCATGACGGATGCGGAGCCGGGGCTGACGCCCAAAAGCTCCTCCATCTCCTCGCCCGTGCCGAAGGAGAGGCGGGAGGAATTTATCTGCTTTGAGAGCTCCTTCGTCTTGAAGGGCTTGTCGCCGGGCATGAGCAGCAGATAGAAGCTCGTGCGCTGGCGGTTGCAGAGGAAGAGGTTCTTGCAGATGAGGACGCCGAGCACGGCGTCTATCTCGTTGCAGGCCTCCATATTGCCGGCGGGCCTGTCGGCGTGGTCGGTGCGCCAGTAGGTCATGCCCAGGCTGTCCAGCAGGTCGTAGGTGCGCTTTTCGCGCTCAAGCCGCCCGGAGCAGTCCTCGGGGCGGCCCTTGAAAAGTTCCATTTTAATGGGGCCTCCGTTTTATCAGTTTTCTTCAGTCTCGCCCGGCTCGGGCCCGCTGCGCTTTACGAGCACCCGGTCCACCCGCAGGCCGTCCATGGCCAGCACCGTGACCTCCAGGTCCTCGTAGCGGAAGCTGTCCCCCTCCCCGGGGAAGCCGCCGAAGCGCTCCAGCGTCCAGCCGCCGACGGTGTCGGATTCGCAGTCGAAGCTCTCCTCCGACAGGCCGAGCAGCTCCAGGAAGTCGGAGATGGACATGTCGCCGTCCAGCTCGTATTCGCCCTCGGCCTTCTCGACGACCTCGCTCTCGACCTCGTCCGTCTCGTCCCAGATGTCGCCGACTATCTCCTCCAGTACGTCCTCCATGGAGATGACGCCCAGGGTGCCGCCGTATTCGTCCGTCACAATGGCGAGGTGCTTCTTCGCGTGCCGCAGCTCCGAGAGCACCTGCGGGAGCTTTATCGTCTTGTAGACGTAGAGCGGCTCCATGAGCAGGGAGCGGATGTCGGGCCGCTCGTTTTCCGTCAGGGCCTTCAGGAAGTGGTTGAGGTAGAGGAAGCCGATGACATTGTCTATGCTGTTCTCGTACACGGGCAGGCGAGAGTGGGTGGAGTTATCTATGACCTCCAGTATCTCCTCCCAGTCGTCGTCTATGTCTATGGCCTCGACGTCCACGCGCGCGGTCATGGCCTCGCTGGCGCTGACCTCGGAGAAGTCCAGGGCGGCCTGGAGGAGCTCCGAGCGGTTCTCGTCGAGCACCTCCTCGTCCTCGGCGGTCTCTATGATGGACTGCAGCTCCTCGACGGCGGCCTCGTCGTCCTCCTGCTGCTCCTCGCCCCTGAGCGGCAGGGTGAACAGGCGCACCAGGCCCACGACTATCCAGATGACCGGCATGAGGATATAGGTGAGCAGCCTTATGGGGTAGGCGAAGACCGGCGCGATGCGGTTGGCGTTCTTCTTCGCGACGATCTTCGGCATGGTCTCGCCGAAGATCATGACGAGTATGGTCGTCACAACGGTGGAGAGCCAGGTCCAGTGGTCGCCGGCGATGAGGATGACGACGACAGAGGCGATGGAGGAGGTCGCGATGTTCACGAGGTTGTTGCCTATGAGTATGGCCGAGAGCGAGTCGTCGAACCTGTCCATGACCTTGAGGGCGATCCTGGCCCCGCGGGAGCCGCCCTCGGCGGCGGACTCCAGCCTCATGCGGTTGGCCGAGGAGAAGCACATCTCCGAGGCCGAGAAAAAGGCCGACAGGCAGATGAGGACTATGTAGGCGGCTATGTATCCGCTCATTTCTCCCCGCCCCCTTCCCCGGGAGCCGGGAGCGCCCGGCATACCAGCTTCACTATGCGGTTCTGGTGCATCTCCGAGACCGTGACGGCCAGCCCCTCGTATTCGAAGCTCTCCCGCTCGCGCGGGATGCGGTCGAACTGCTCGTAGGCCCATTCGCCCATCAGCTTGTGCTCCAGGTCCTCGTCCTCGTGCTCCGGCTCGAAATCCATGCGGTCGAAGACCTCTCCCACGGTGAGCGAGGCGTCCACCTCGTACCTGCCGCCGCCCAGGGGCACGAAGCTCTCCTCCACGACGTCGTCCTCGTCCCAGATCTCGCCCACGAGCTCCTCCAGGATGTCCTCCACGGTGACTATGCCCAGCGTGCCGCCGTAGCCGTCCGTGACGACGGCCATGTTCAGCTTCTTCTGGCTCATGACGGAGAGCAGCTCGTCTATCTTCATGCTGCGCGGGACGAAATAGGCCTCGTCCAGCAGGGCGCTCAGGCTGACGGAGGGGCCTTCTTTCAGATAGGCCCTTATGTACTTGCGTATCTGCAAAACGCCGACGATGTTGTCTATGCTGCCCTCGTACACGGGCAGGCGGGAGTGGCGCTGCTCCTTTATGAAGGCGAGCACCCGCTCGCTGTCCCACTCGGAGTTTATCGCCGCGACGTCCACGCGCGCCGTCAGCACCGTCTCGACGGAGAGGTCCGCAAACTGCAGCGCCGAGCTCATGAGCTCGCCCCGCTCCGGCTCAAGCGTACCCTCGTCCGTCATGTCCTCTATGATGTCGTAGAGCTCATCCTCCGTGACCGAGACCTCGGGGTCGCCGCGCGTGAGGTTCGAGGCGGCGTGGCCTATGGCCGTCAGCGCCGCGGACAGGGGGGAGAAGAGCGCCATGAAAAAACGCAGGGAGCCCGCCGTCTGCAGGCACAGCCGCTCGCTGTATTTCTTCGCTATCGACTTGGGCAGCATCTCGCCCGCGAAAAAAACCACGGCCGTCGTGACTAAGGTGCCCGCTGTGACCGCCGAAATGCCCCATTTGCGCGTCACGAGCACCGTCACGATGGCCGCGACGGTTATGTGTACGATGTTGGTGCCTATGAGGACGGTGGTGATAGCCTTGTCGAAGTTATCCAAGACTAACAGCGCCCCCTTGGCCCTGTGATCCCCCTTGTCGAGCCTGCTCTTGAGGCGGATCCTGGAGACTGTTGCAAAAGCCGTCTCGGCGATGGCAAAATACATTGCAAAGCCGAGGAGGATGATGATCGCCGCTATTGACAATCGACTGCCTGTGTCCATTTAGGACTATCACTCCCATGTGATAAAGATTTCTTAAAATTATAGCACCCGTTCCGTATATTGTCAACGCGGGGGCCTATTTCACGACAACGTTCTCCCGGCCCAGCAGTTCCTCCAGCTCGCGCAGGAGGCTGTTTTTTATGACGCACTCGGCGCCCAGGCGGCGGCCGGTGTCGGCAAAGACGAGGATCATGCGCTCCCGGCCCGGGAACATCTCGCACAGCAGCTCTATGCGGCGCAGGAGGCGCGGGTCGGCCGTGGGCAGGCGCAGCCAGAGCTTGCGCTCTTTCTTAGGAGGCTCGGAGGCGCCGGGCTCGTTGAGGTCCGAAAGGGGGCGGACGGTGTCCACCATGAGCTGGGGCTCCTTCTCGTCGCGCAGGGAGATGCGCCCGCGCACCAGGAGGGCGGCGTTCTCGCTTATATAGCCGCCGCTCTCGTCCAGGGTCCTCTGGAAGGCCAGCAGCTCCATGGCGCCGCTGTCGTCCTCAAACTGGATGTAGCACATGAGGCGGCCGTTTTTCGTCGTGCGCGTGCGGGAGGAGGCCACGATGCCGGCCAGGGTGACGTACTGCCCGTCCTGGAAGCGTTCCGGCCCCTCGGGGGAGGCGAAGTCGGACATGACCGCGCCTATGCTGACGGCCCCGGCGCGGCGCGCGGCCTCGCGGTAGTCGTCTATCGGGTGGCCGCTCAGGTACAGTCCCGTCGTCTCCCGCTCCATGGCCATGAGCTCCCGGCTCGAATACTCCGCCACGTCCGGCACAGGCACGGAGGAGGAGCCCCCGCCGGGCTCCCCGGCCTCGTCCAGGCCGAAGAGGTCCAGCTGCCCGTCTATGTTCCTGCGCCCGTCGGAGGCGATACATTCAAGCACGCCGTCCGTCATCTGCATGAGCGCCTTGCGGCGGCAGCCCAGGCTGTCGAAGGCCCCGGCCTTTATGAGGCTTTCCACCGCGCGGCGGTTGAGCTCCTTGCCCGACATGCGGCGGCAGAACTCCTCAAAGCCCGTGAAAGGCCCGTTTTCCGCCCGCTCCTGCATCAGCAGCTGGATGAAGCGCTCGCCTATGTTCTTGATGGCCACGAGGCCGAAGCGGATATTCCCGCCCACGACCGTGAAGCGCGCGTCCGACTCATTCACGTCCGGGGGCAGGACCTTGATGCCCATCTCCCGGCACTCCGTGATATACTCGGCCACCTTGGCGCTGGAGTCCAGGACGCTTGTCAGCAGGGCGGCCATGTACTCGCAGGGCCAGTGGCATTTCATATAGGCCGTGCGGTAGGCCACGACGGCGTAGGCCACGGCGTGGGCCTTGTTGAAGGCGTAGCTGGCAAAGTCGAGTATCTCGTCGTAGATGCTGTTGGCCGTGGCCTCGTCCACGCCGTTTTTGACGCAGCCGGGGATGCCGCGCGCCTCGTCGCCGTGTATGAAGGCGCGGCGCTCCGCGTCTATGACCTCGTGCTTCTTTTTCGACATGGCGCGGCGTATCATGTCCGCCTGGCCCAGCGAGAAGCCCGCGAGACGCCGGAATATCTCTATGACCTGTTCCTGATATACTATGCAGCCGTAGGTGACGGAAAGTATCGGCTCCAGCATCGGGTGCTTGTAGCTTATCTTCTCCGGCTGCGCCGAGCAGGCGAGAAAGCGGGGGATGCTGTCCATCGGCCCCGGGCGGTAGAGGGCGATGACGGCGGTGATGTCCTCTATGCTCTTCGGCTTCAGGCCCGTGCACACGGCGGTGATGCCCGTCGATTCCAGCTGGAATACGCCCTCGGTCTTGCCCGCAGAGAGCATGGCGAAGGTGTCCGCGTCGTCCTCCGGCACGGAGGCGACGTCGAAGTCCGGCTGCCGCCGGCGCGCCAGCTCCGCCGCGTCCTCCAGCACCGTCAGGTTCCGCAGGCCGAGAAAGTCCATCTTCAGAAGCCCCAGGTGCTCCAGCGTCGTCATCGTGTACTGGGTGACGATGCTCTCGTCGTTTTTCGCCAGCGGGACGTACTCATACACCGGCCGCTCCGTGATGACGACGCCCGCCGCGTGGGTCGAGGCGTGGCGAGGCATGCCCTCCAGGGCCTTCGCCGTGTCTATGAGCGAGCGGAGCTTCTCGTCGCCGGAGTACATCTCCCGCAGCTGCTTCGAGAGCTTCATCGCCTCGTCCAGCGTCATGCCTATGGCAAAGGGCACCTGCTTTGCCACGGCGTCGCAGTCGGCGTAGCTGATGTTCAGCGCCCGGCCCGTGTCCCGTATGGCCGCGCGCGCGGCCATGGTCCCGAAGGTTACGATCTGCGCCACGTGGTCGGCGCCGTATTTGCGGTTTACATAATCAATGACCTCGCCCCTGCGGCGGACGCAGAAGTCGATGTCTATATCCGGCATGGAGACGCGCTCCGGGTTCAGGAAGCGCTCGAAGTAGAGGCTGTATTTGATGGGGTCTATGTCCGTTATGCCCAGGCAGTAGGAGACGACGCTGCCCGCGGCGGAGCCGCGCCCGGGGCCGACGGGTATGCCCTGGCCCTTGGCGTAGCCGATGAAGTCCGAGACTATGAGGAAGTAGTCCACAAAGCCCATCTTGCCTATCATGTCGAGCTCGTAGGCGAGCTGGCGCCGCGCGTCCTCGCGGTCCGCGCCGTAGCGGCGCAGGAAGCCTGCCTCGCAGAGCTTTTTGAGGTAGGCGGCGCTGTCCGTCTCGCCCTCGGGCAGCTTGAAGCGGGGCAGGTGATAGCGCCCGAACTCGAAGTCGAAGCTGCACTTTTGGGCGATGAGGGCGGTGTTGTCCGCGGCCTCCTCCTGGCCGGGGAAGAGCGCGCGCATCTCCTCCTCGCTCTTGAGGTAGAACTCCTGCGTCTCGAAGCGCATGCGCTCGGCCTCGTCCACGGTCTTGCCGGTCTGGATGCACATGAGGACGTCCTGGTAGTAGGCGTCCTTTTTGTCGATATAGTGCGCGTCGTTCGTGAGGGCGAGGGGGATGCCGGTCTCCTCGTGCAGGCGGATGAGCCCGCGCGCGGCGGCGTCCTCGTCCGGGATGCCGTGGCGCTGAAGCTCAAGGTAGAAGTCCTCGCCAAAGGCCTCGCGCAGCTCCAGGGCCTTCCGCTTGGCCTCGTCGTAGCGGCCGGAGACTATCTTCTGCGGAATGTCGCCGGCCAGGCAGCCGGAGAGGCAGACAAGGCCCTCCGTGTGCCCGTAGAGCAGCGGCCAGTCGATGCGCGGCTTTATGTAGAAGCCCTCCACAAAGCCCATGGAGACGAGGTAGCAGAGGTTGCGGTAGCCCGTCTCGTTCTTGCACAGGAGGATGAGGTGGGTGTACTCCGAGTCCACGCCGTGCTCCCTGTCCGTGCGCCCGCGCGGGGCGACGTAGACCTCGCAGCCGATGACGGGCTTCACGCCCTCTTTCACGCAGGCCTCATAGAAGGCGACGGCGCCGTACATGACGCCGTGGTCGGTGATGGCGAGGCTCGTGAAGCCGAGCTCCCTGGCGCGCCTGGCCAGGGCCTCCACGCGGCAGGCGCCGTCGAGCAAACTGTATTCCGTGTGTACATGCAGATGGGCAAAGGCCATGGCTCAGTCCTCCTTTGCGATGCCCCGGCCGAGTTCCGTGAGCTTTTTGAGCCTGTGGCTGAGGCAGGATTTCGTCACGGGGGGGTACGAGAGCTGCGCGAGGTCCGCGAGGCTGGCCTCGGGGTTGGCGATGCGCAGCAGCGCGGCCTGCTGCAGGCCCTCC
>OHAO01001592.1_pt1 | contig 15459 bp, 9 predicted proteins | sample 1577151 | NCBI WGS metagenome assembly OHAO01 (sample SAMEA3541585, study PRJEB24748) | human gut metagenome | biome: human gut; feature: human-associated habitat; material: faeces | place: China | collected 2012 | reverse complement strand
AGAGCAACTGACTCTTAATCAGTGGGTCCAGGGTTCGAATCCCTGAGGGTGTACGGATCAGAAAAGTAAATTGAAGAAAAGCTCTGAAAATCAATGATTTTTGGAGCTTTTTCTTTTATGGATTCCTACAAAATATAGAAGGTTCAGTTTGAAAACTTGCCGTCAGTAGCTTTTAATGTTAGTAAAATCTAAAATTATTTTATACATTTGTATGATATGACTTTAATGAATTTTATTATATGATAGCAGAAAGACAATTAATCTCTCATTTGTATCAAAATAAAGAGAATGGACAATGGGTGATACAGTCAAATGATGAGCACCAAAAAGGAGTAGCAAAAATAGCTGCCTCTTTTGCCAAAAGGTTTGAACTCCCTTCTTGGGGATATGCACTTGGTCTGCTTCATGACAAAGGTAAAGAACGTGCAGCGTTCCAACAATACATACGTAAAGTAAACGGTTTGTCCACGGATGATAAAAAGCATTATAATGATCACGCTCATGCTTTTGTGGGTGGAATACTGGCAAAGGATTTCATGGGGAAAGATGTTCTCAATCTTCTTGCCAATCAAATAATTTCCCACCATACAGGACTGTATGATTATGTGGAAGCAGAAAATATCTTGCAGGAAAAACCGTTGCCTGAAGAAATAGACAAGGATAATATAAATATAGATATACCCTTCTTGTATAAAGAATTTCTTGAATCACCTTTTTCTAAATTTAAGGTAGACCGGAAACACTTTCATCACCTGTCTCGTATGCTTTTTTCTTGTCTTGTCGATGCTGACCGACTCGACACGGAGCAATTTATGAATCTAGAGTCATGGCAGAAAAGGAAGTGCTCGTCTACGGTTGTCGATTTGTTACCGAAATTGGAAGCGCATTTGCAAAAATTGCAGTTGGATGCAGTTGATACGGAAGTAAATCGTATTCGTAGGAAAGTACAAGAACAATGCAGCAAAACATCTTTAGGTGAAAAAGGTTTCTACAGCCTTACGGTACCAACGGGAGGCGGCAAGACGCTTTCGTCTTTGTTATGGGCCATGAAGCATGCTGCAAATCATGCCATGAATCGTATCATCATTGCCATTCCATATACTAGCATCACTGTACAGACGGCAGGTCTCCTGAAGAAAATCTTCGGTGAAGAGAATGTATTGGAACATCACAGTAACTTCAATCCGGATGATATTAAAAATGAGGAAGTACGCGAAAAAGCGAAGCTGGCCACTGAAAATTGGGATTATCCCATTATTGTCACTACCAACATGCAACTTTTTGAATCTATGTTTAGCAATAGACCGTCCGATTGCCGTAAGTTGCACAATATCGTGAATTCAGTTATTATCTTAGACGAGGTTCAGACATTGCCGACCGACTTTTTGCAACCGATAGTCGATGCGATGAAGGCATATCAAAAAATGTTTGGAGTATCTATATTGTTTACAACAGCGAGTCAGCCGGTGCTTAGCGGTTTGATAGAAGGCGCAAATCCTAAAGTCGGATTTAAGGGAATAGAACATATCATGGAAATTATTCCGACTGAATTTGCGTTACATGACAAGCTCCGTCGTGTGAAATTGGAAATAGATAACACGGGGAAAACATATGATGAAATAGCGGCAAAGGTGTCTGAACATGATAAGGTACTCTGTATTGTGAACACCCGTAAGGATGCCAAGGAATTGTATAATCGCTTGCCTGACGAAGGAGTGAAAATTCATTTATCAAGAATGATGTGCCCTGCCCATATTAGTGAAACGATATGTAAGATAAAAGCTTTGTTAAAGGATGAAGCACATCCAATTGTAAGAGTAATAGCAACCCAACTCGTAGAAGCGGGTGTAGATATAGATTTTCCAGTTGTATTTCGTCAAGAGGCAGGACTTGATTCTGTATTGCAAGCGGCGGGAAGATGTAACCGTGAAGGGAAAAATAGGATTGGTCACACATTTGTATTCAGCCTTTCTGCAGAGAAGCGCATACTCTTTGGTTCAATGGCAGCAGCCAACAATGCACGACTGAACTTACCTACTGATAGCGATTGGTTTGCTCCTTCCACAATGGAAAAGTATTTTCAACAGCTTTATTTCAGGAAGGATACGTTTGATAAAAAGGATATGAAACATTATCTTTATAAACTTGACGAGTTATGTTTTGAAACAGCCTCAAAAGAGTTTAGGCTGATTGATGATGATGGTATGAATGTCATAGTGAATTGGGAAAACAGTATGGGACTTGTGGAGAATTTGAAAAAGTCGGGTTGTACATATTCATTAATGAAACAACTGGCCAAGTTTACTGTAGGTGTTCATCGCTCGAATTTCAGTCAATTGATTAAATATGGTGCTGTTGAAGAAATATTGGAAGGTATATATGTGTTGGCCGACAGGGCGCAGTATGATAATGCTATAGGGCTTAAACTTGAAAACCATTGGATGGAAGAGATATTAATGATATAAAGACAAGACGGAATCGGAAGATTTATAGCAAAATAACGAAAGTAATGAATAATATGGAATATACAGATAAAGAATATTGTTTGGAGATATGGGGTGACTGGGCTTGTTTTACTCGCCCGGAACTGAAAGTAGAACGAGTGAGCTACGATGTCATTACACCATCGGCAGCACGTGCTGTCTTTGAGGCTATACTTTTCAAACGCTATGCCATGCGTTGGCAGGTGACGAAGATTGAAGTGCTTAATCCCATTAAGTGGACTACCATCAGGCGAAATGAAGTGGGAGCAGTGGTAAATTCCAGTATGAAACCAATTTATATAGACGATGGAAAGACACGCCAACAGAAGAACTCTTTGCTTTTGCAAGATGTGCGTTATCGCATTTATGCCAAATTGATATTTATCCCAGTAAAAGATCGTCCGAAGGAGGCTTTTGCCAAACATCAGCCAAGTAATGATGAGAATCCCATGAAGTATTATCAGATGTTTGAACGCAGAGCATTGCAAGGGCAATGCTTTACGCAGCCTTATTTGGGTTGCCGCGAATTTGCCGCAAATTGGAAATACATTGATAATACGGATTATCTTGAGCCGCCTTTGTTTGAAGACAGAGATTTGGGCATTATGCTTTATGATATGGATTTTGAGGGGAATGCCCAGAAACCGGATGCCATGTTTTATCGTGCTAGAATGAAACAAGGTGTGATTGTTGTACCAAGTAAAGATAGTGAGGAGGTACTGAGATGATATTGAAGGCATTGTATGATTATTACCATCGAAGTGGGGATAATGTAGCTCCTTTGGGGCTGGAATACAAAGAGATTGGTTTTATAATTGTTATTGATAAAGATGGAAATCTGTGTAGAATAGAGGATAATCCTGTTAAGAAACTTGTAGCTAAAACCAATGGTCGTACAGGCACAAAAAGTTTGCCTAATCATTTATGGGATAATTTTTCTTATGTTTTAGGCATTAGTAATGCTACTATACATATAAATGACGAGGGATTAAAGCCTGAAAAGGAAGCTGAGTATAAAAAAGAAATTGCCAAGAATGTTAGAAACCATTCGGCATTTCTTGAATACATCAATGACTTATGTTCTCAATATCCCTATGATGAGGATTTAAAAGCTGTTGCAAACTTCTATATTGGTAACAAGGACGTATTGTCATTGCTCCAAAAGGCCGATAACTGGGATAATATAAAGAAGAATTTCACTAAAAACATATCTTTTCTCATTCAAGGAGAAACACAGATAATAGCTGAGAAAGAATCAGTTTTATCTTATTATAAAACTGATGAGGGCAAAACTGATTTCAGCAGAATCTGTGTGTGTTTAGTTACGGGTGAAAAATGTCAACCAGTTAAAACTTTTACAAAAATCCAATTAGGGAAATTCAGTGATACAAAATTGGTGTCTTTTCAAAAGAATCAAGGATATGATTCCTACGGAAAAGAGCAAGGAAATAATGCGCCGATGTCTAAGTCGGCGGAATTTGCAATTGCTGCTGCTTTAAAAAAACTGATTGATTATAACTCTCATAATAAATTTACTGTCGGCTTAAGGACTTATGCATTTTGGGCTTCAAGGAAAAACGAAGTAAATATGCAAATAGAAGAGAGTGTGTATTCTTTATTTGGGTGGGAAGAAAAGGATAACCCTGATAGCAAACTTGAAAATATTACCCAAATATTCAAATCAATATATAATGGAAATAAGCCTATTCAAACTGATGATAAATTTTATATTCTCGGAATGTTTGCCGCTAACAAGGCAAGAATAGCGATATCGTATTGGAATGAGACTACAGTAAAGGAATTTGCCGGTAAACTTCTCTTGCATTTTGAAGATATGGAAATCATAACGAGTGGAGATAAAAGACCTAATTATTGTAGTCTATACGCAATACTCAAGGCTGTTAGTTTGAAAGAGAACATAAAAGAAAATTGCCCTCCTAGTCTTCCTGATGCCGTGGTGAAAAGCATCTTTCAAGGATTACCATATCCGGTTTCTTTGTTTCAAGCTTGCGTTTGCCGCATACGTGCAAAACAATCCGTTAACATTGTGCATGCTGCCATCATCAAGGCTTATCTTAACCGACTGAATGATAATAACAACAATAAAAAACTCGATATTATGTTAGATAAAGACAATCAAAATCAAGGGTATCTTTGCGGACGGTTATTTGCGGTAATGGAAAATCTCCAGTATGCCGCAAATAAGCAAGATACTATTCGTTCAAGTTATTTGAATGCAGCTTCATCTACCCCATCAGCTGTATTTCCAACCATTCTTAAACTATCAAATAGTCATTATAGCAAATTAGCAAAAGACAAAAAAGGACTTGCTAATTTCTTTGATGATCAAAAGAAAGAAATTATAGCATTAATCCAAGATTTTCCAAATACATTGAATTTGAGTGATCAAGGACGTTTTTTTCTTGGCTATTATCATCAGAAATGCCACAGAGATAATAAAGAAGCAGAAGAGTAATAACAATATAAAAAAGAAAATAACTATGTCAGAAATTAGAAACAGAATAGATTTCGTTTACATCTTTGATGTACAAGACGGTAACCCAAATGGTGACCCCGATGCAGGCAATCTCCCCCGTGTGGATGCTGAAACTGGTATGGGACTTGTTACAGATGTTTGCCTTAAGCGCAAGGTGCGTAATTATGTGCAAATAGCTAAATCAGGACAACTTGGTAACGATATTCTTGTTAAGTCTAAGGAAATTTCAGGCGAAGAAGTCTTTATTAATGGAGAAATCCGTAAGACATATGAAGATCTCAGTATAAAGCTTGAGAAAGGAAAAGCTCCTGCTGATAAAGTGTCTGCTGGTAGAACTGCTATGTGCAAACGATTCTTTGATGTGAGAACCTTTGGCGCAGTTCTATCAACGGGCCCTAATGCAGGACAAGTAAGAGGAGCTGTTCAGATGACTTTTGCCCGTTCAAAAGATATGATTGTTTCAGAAGAACATGCACTAACGGTGTGCGCAGCCCGCGATGAAGAAAAGCCTTATGAGTTGCAAGTAGGAATACAAGGTCGCAAGGCTACCGTACCTTACGGCCTCTACATCTGCCATGGTTTCATCTCTGCCAACTTGGCACGACAAACCGGATTCTCAGAAGAAGACCTTGCATTATTTTTTGAAGCATTGAAGAATATGTTCGATGTGGACCGTTCGGCAGCACGCGGATTGATGAGTGCACAAAAGCTGATTGTTTTCAAGCATGATTCCGTATTAGGCAATGCTCCTGCCAACAAACTGTTTGACTTGGTTAAGGTGGAGAAGATCTGTGACGGAGCACCGCGTTCATTCAGCGACTATTCGGTCATTATAGACAAGGAGAATGTTCCATCAAATGTTACTGTTGAAGAGCTGATATAAGTAAAAGGTATATGTATAGCGAAGACGATATGCTCATGTTGTCGGGGATTCAGCACTTTAGGTTCTGTCCTCGGCAATGGGCTTTAATACATATCGAACAGCAATGGAATGATAATCGTCTTACCATTGAAGGACAGATCCTGCACAAGCATGTAGATGATCCGTTTTATAGGCAGAAGTGTGGTGACCAAATAACATTACGCGCAGTGAATATTGCTTCGTATGAACTGGGTCTTTATGGCATTTCAGATGCTATAGAACTGCTTCCGTCTTTATCTTTTGAAGACACAATTCAGCATCCGAAGTATCCGGGGCAATGGAAACCGGTGGTTGTGGAGTATAAACATGGCAAACCAAAAAGGAATGAAGTGGATGAAGTGCAGTTGGCAGCACAGACAATGTGTCTTGAGGAAATGTACGCTATCCATATACCATACGGTGTGTTCTTTTATGGAGAACTTCGCCATCGGGTGAATGTGGATATAACTGATGAATTGCGGAACATTGTCAAGCAATGTACTCAAGATATGCACGAGGTATTCGCCAAAGCGGTTATTCCGAAGGCGGAGTATGGCAAGCATTGTGATAAATGTTCCCTCAAAGATATTTGTATGCCAACGATGGTAAAGAATTGTACTACGGTGGATACATACCTTAATAAAAATTTATATGAATGAGAAAATTGTTGAATACTTTGTATGTGACGACACCGGAAGCGTATCTTAGTAAGGATGGGCTGAATGTTGTAGTGTCGGTCAAACAAGAGGAAGTGTTTCGTATTCCTGCTATTAACATAGAAGGCATTGTGACGTTCGGATATATGGGCGCAAGTCCCGGTGTGATGAAATTGTGCACTGACAATGGCATATCACTTACATTCCTTTCTCCTCATGGCAGATTTATCAGCAGGGTACAGGGCACGACGAAAGGGAATGTACTGTTGCGTAAAAAACAGTATCAATTGTCGGACGATGAATCTTGGTCGTTACATGCGGCACGGCTGATGATTGGCGGTAAGATTCAAAACTATCGTAATATATTGAGGAGATATATTCGTGATTATGGGGAGAATGAAGATGTCAATCAAGCAGTACAAGTGTTGGAGCATGCCAAGCGTGAAGCTTTGACAGCTCAAGATAAGACGACCCTAATAGGGTATGAAGGCATGGCTTCAAATGCTTATTTTGAAGTGTTGCCTATTTTGATACTTAATCAGAAAGCTGATTTTCCATTTCATGGTCGTAATCGCCGTCCTCCTAAGGATGCAGTGAATGCCATGTTGTCATTTGCTTATACTTTGATAGCAAATGAAATATCTGCAGCACTCGAGACTGTAGGTCTTGATCCCTATGTAGGATTTCTCCATACACTTCGTCCGGGGCGTACGTCCTTAGCATTGGATATGATGGAAGAATTTCGTGCCTATCTTGGTGATCGTTTTGTCTTGTCATTGATTAATAAAAGACAGATCACATCCAAGGATTTTTTGTTTCAAGGTGATAATGGGGTTGTTATGACAGATAAAGGGAAAAAGATTTTTATTTCTGCATGGCAGGCTAAGAAAAGAGAGGTGATAATCCATCCTTATCTTAATGAAAAAATTGAGATAGGACTTCTGCCTTATGCACAAGCTATGTTGATGGCAAGATATATTAGGCAAGATATTGATAATTATCCGGTATTTCTAATAAAATGATTTACGAGTATGTATATTCTTGTAACTTATGATGTGGATACTACGAGCAAGGAAGGAGCTCGCCGTTTACGGTGTGTGGCTAAGGCTTGCATAGATTATGGACAGAGGGTACAGAATTCTGTCTTTGAATGTGAGGTGACAGAAGCACAATATTGTCTCTTGAGAGGAAGAATCAAAGATATCATTGATATGTCTCGTGATAGTGTTAGATTCTATATTCTTAGTAAAAATGAGAATAGAAGGGTGGAAGTGATAGGTGTCGAAACTGCTTATAAAGTTAATAATGCTTTTATTGTATAATGTGTGCGAATGTGGAGTGTTGCAAAAAAAGTAGTATCTTCGCAACTCTTAATAATCAGCAGATTGGCTTGTTTATAAGGCGAATGCCGTTATTCAATTGAAATAAAAATGAGAATTCGCATATTAGTAGGGTTAATTTATTGATTTATAATATACAACTCTGTATACAGTCACACCTCATGTAGGTGTGTGGATTGAAACTTTTTTAAGTCGAAAAAAAGAACCAAAAACCGAGTCACACCTCATGTAGGTGTGTGGATTGAAACATGATGCCTTGCGCATCAGCTTGCAAGTTAGTAAGGTCACACCTCATGTAGGTGTGTGGATTGAAACTCACAATGAGATGCTTTGTTTACATAATCATCCAGTCACACCTCATGTAGGTGTGTGGATTGAAACACAACTTCAGAGATATCTATGTTGCCATCAAAGGTCACACCTCATGTAGGTGTGTGGATTGAAACGAAATAAGGCGGAGCAAATCAGCAGGAACAGCAGTGTCACACCTCATGTAGGTGTGTGGATTGAAACTTGCGTGTTTCCGAATAATAAGAGATGGAAATGCGTCACACCTCATGTAGGTGTGTGGATTGAAACATTAAGAGCAACAGCTGATGCCGTAAGCGCGGTTAAGTCACACCTCATGTAGGTGTGTGGATTGAAACCAAAATATCCTGAGAGACATTCGGAATGTCCTCGTCACACCTCATGTAGGTGTGTGGATTGAAACTCCTTTCAAATGCTGAGAATTAGGCACACCTCCGTCACACCTCATGTAGGTGTGTGGATTGAAACTTGTAGTCAACATCGCCACCAAGCGTATAGGGAAGTCACACCTCATGTAGGTGTGTGGATTGAAACTCTCATTTTTTATCGGCTACCGCCGACAGGACAGGGTCACACCTCATGTAGGTGTGTGGATTGAAACTTTTTTAATTCGGAAAAAAGAACCAAAAACCGACCGTCACACCTCATGTAGGTGTGTGGATTGAAACTCTTTTTAGGGAAGAGTTTGAGTCGTTGAGAAGGTCACACCTCATGTAGGTGTGTGGATTGAAACATTAACATCAGCTCTTCGAAATCCATTAAATCGGGTCACACCTCATGTAGGTGTGTGGATTGAAACGAAACAAGACGGAGCAAATCAACAGGGACAGCAGTAGTCACACCTCATGTAGGTGTGTGGATTGAAACTGATGCAATTTTTACCGCTTCATATTCTTTCGGTGTCACACCTCATGTAGGTGTGTGGATTGAAACCCAATCAGCATTTTCAAAATTTGTATTGTTGGGGTCACACCTCATGTAGGTGTGTGGATTGAAACAACAGGATATCCGTTTTTTCAACATGATTCTGTAGTCACACCTCATGTAGGTGTGTGGATTGAAACTATCGTAACGATTGTATATCTCATTGTCCAATTAGTCACACCTCATGTAGGTGTGTGGATTGAAACTTCTTTTTCGAGCAAACCGAGCATATACCCTCCAGTCACACCTCATGTAGGTGTGTGGATTGAAACCCGGAAGAGCGCAAACAGTATGATGATTTTTATGCTGTCACACCTCATGTAGGTGTGTGGATTGAAACAAGACAGAGAGGTTGAAATATTCGGGACATTCAGCGTCACACCTCATGTAGGTGTGTGGATTGAAACATGCGGGCGATGCTGAGCAACAAGATCGGTGAGGTCACACCTCATGTAGGTGTGTGGATTGAAACTTCGGGAATAAAGCGGCTGAACTAGTAATTGAGAGTCACACCTCATCATGTAGGTGTGTGGATTGAAACACTCCACTACTCAGATTCTCTACCAATCCGTAATGTCACACCTCATGTAGGTGTGTGGATTGAAACGTTTCAGACGTCCCAAGAACGGAAGCAACGTCACGTCACACCTCATGTAGGTGTGTGGATTGAAACCTGTTTCCAGTCGTGTCGAACTTGAAAAAATGGTGTCACACCTCATGTAGGTGTGTGGATTGAAACCTGAGCGACCCTCTGCCTGCGACAGTACATCGTGGTCACACCTCATGTAGGTGTGTGGATTGAAACTAATGTGCAAGCTACGCCAGTAGGACCATTGAACTTACGCTACAGACGCTACTTTCAATCTTCCTCTTTTAAAAAAGAAACAAACTCGGGGGTGAGTTTCGTTCCTTCGGCAGCAAGGTCATCGTATGTATAGGAAAAGGGTTCACCGGTGGCTTTATCATACCAGCGACGATGCCGGACATGAAGATAGACAGGTTTACCACGCAGAGGAAACTCCTGAATTACTTTTTCATCTATAAAACCACTGGAAATGACAGTACCGCTCTTGTAATCAAAACGTTCCATATAATTCTTCTCATCAAGCCAAACTTCGATTTTTGAAGAATCGTCATGCCAACCGGATATATCGAAATATTCCATTAAAACTTCAGAGAAGATTACACGAAGTAACTTATGCAGACTACGATTGGGATTCATTGGATTGGTTTGTTTAATTTAAATGCAAAAATAATGTTATTTGGATAATCTACACGGATCACCCACAGGATTCTCGGATTAATCCCTAATCAGGGAGCTGTCCGAAAATTCCGTTCTTCCTTTCATTAGCTGCTGAAACATCATGTTGGTGGGGATTCCGATAATGAATGGACATCCCGTGTTGTCTTTTCAGTCTCCTTTCATCTGTAAGACTTTTTTGATAGCGCAAATGCTGAAGGCTGATTTGGAGAAACTTGGCAAATGCCGCTGAAACGAGGATGAGGGGATGCCCTGTCATTCTTAACAGATTGATTATCTGGACGCTTTAATTAAAATGTAAGGATGAACGGGAACAAAGATGGTCGGAAAAGAAGGGATGACCGGCTTAGTGAGGGGATGATTCTATCACCCCTACATGAAAAAGATGCCGAGCTTTTTTAAAAAGGTGCTGAAGTTTTCTGAAAACACAACGACCTTTTTTAAAAACATCAAGGTCTTTTTGCAGCACTCAGCGTGAGCTGTATATTTTTAAATGTGTACGTAGGCACGCATCGGCCAATACATACGGTGGCATAAGCCCACATGTATATACGCATCGGGCTACACGTACGTATGCATGAGCCTATACGTATATATGTCATTGTGTCAGGCTCCGTCATATTCTGAGCCGGGATTGGATTAGTTTGTCTTCCCTCTTGACAAAGGCTTTTTTATGTTGTATATTTGTAGTTCGTCAAATCTAAAAAAAGTGCTCATGAATGTATTCGCCACTCTCAAAACAGTCTTCTTCGGAAGCAAATTCCTGTCCGGCCCTGTTCCCTCCGACGGAACGCCACGCCGTGACCTCGTATCCGCCCTCAACGGACTGATGCCGCTTTGTCGGACCATGCCCGGTGTACATCTGGCTGTAGATATCCGCGAAGGCCGGGTGGCTCTGGTGCTGGACTGGACTCCGCGCACCGACGGAAATGCGCTGGCGGGCAGTTACCACTACATCGTTTCCGATGAAGATGGAGTGAAAGAAGTGGACAAGTCACAGGTTCTTCTTGCTGAAAACGGCGAGGGAAATTTGTTGGAAAGCAGAGACGGTTTTTCCGGATGTCTGGCTGCCTTAACGGAAGAAACAGAGGAGGAGTCTGTACAATTGGAAAGTGTTCGGGAGGTTATGAATCCCATACACTCGAAAGACATTAAAAAGGAAGCCCAACCGATATCTTTGGAAGACTCCCGAAAGGAAGTCGGACTGAAATCCTCGAAAGATACTGAAAAGGAAGCCGCGCCAATATCTCCGGAAAAAACTGTTGGGAAGGCGAAATCACGTTCCTTGATGCAGGAAGTGACCACTTTTCTCACCTCCCGCTACCGCTTCCGATTCAACGTGCTGACTGAGGAGACCGAGGTGGCGGGCGTGGAAAACGGTATTTCCGATGACCACTTGCGCTACGCCAAGGTGGACGAACGCTGGATGAACTCGCTCAGTCTGGAGGCCATCGAAGCGGGCATAGATTGCTGGGACAGAGACATCCAACGCTTTGTGCGCTCGCGCCGCATCAGCGAATACCATCCCTTTACCGCCTACTTTGAGCGGCTTCCCGAATGGGACGGCACTGACCGGGTGTCGGCACTCGCCCGCAGGGTGTCCGACGACCCGGTATGGGTGAACGGTTTCCACCGCTGGATGCTGGGACTCTCCGCCCAATGGATGCAGTTCCGGCCGGATACCAACCGCGCCAACAGCGTGGCACCCCTACTGGTGAGCAGTCGTCAGGGACTGGGGAAAAGCACGTTCTGCCGCCTGCTGATGCCCGATGCGCTGAAAGCCTACTATACAGAGAGTTACGACCTCTGCTCCCCGGCATCCGCCGAAGCCAGATTAGCCGCCTATGGCCTGATCAACCTGGATGAATTCGACAAGTTGGGTGTGTCCAAAATGCCCCTTCTAAAGAACTTGATGCAGGCTTCCGCACTGAATATCCGCAAGGCCTACAAACGCAGTGCTTCGGCACTCCCCCGCATCTCCTCGTTCATCGGCACCAGCAACCGGGAAGATTTGTTGGTGGACCGTACCGGCTCGCGCCGTTTCCTCTGTGTCAGTCTGGAGCACGCCATAGACTGCACCACCTCCGTAGAGCATGAGCAACTGTACACCCAACTCAAGGCGGAGCTTCTGTCCGGCGAACGAAGCTGGTTTAACAAGGAAGAGGAACAAACCATACAGCGCCATAACGCCCTGTTCTACAAGCATGTACCCGAAGAGGAGGTGTTCCGCCTCTGCTTCCGCTTTGCCACGGAAGAGGACCATCCTCAGAAGGTGCTGACCCTTTCCGCCACCCAGTTGTTCGAGCGGATGAAGTCCGCCCATCCCTCGGCCATGAGGGGTATGACGGCATACAGCCTGAGCCGCATTCTACCCCAGTTGGGCGAGCGGGTGCATACCGCCAAGGGGAATGTGTATCGGGTGGTGGAATGCTAGGCATACGCCTTTCTTCTTATTCAGATGGCCCCATTTCCACATATCTTTTCAAAGCGAATTAAACTTTTATCTCATAGACTGTTATATAATAAACAAATAAATATTATCTTTGTCAGTCAATAACAAGCGTTTACCAGATTATAAACAAAATAAATGAAAAGGAATAAAATAAACTGGAGAGTTCCTAAAGGAATGGAAATCACAGATTTAGATAGAAAGGTTCTTTATTATCAGGATAGAGGACATTTGGTTCCCACAAGAGAACTGATTAAAACGCCTGAGCAAATAGAAGGCATACGCCGAAGCGGAATCATTAATACCGGAGTTCTAGATTTAGTAGAAAAAGAAATTCATGCCGGTATGAGCACTCTCGAAATTGATAAGTTGGTGTATGATTACACCATATCACACGGTGGTATTCCCGCTACATTAGGTTATGAAGGTTTTCCCAAAAGCTGTTGTACCTCTATTAATGAAGTGGTATGTCATGGCATTCCTAATGAATTTGATATTTTGGAAGAAGGGGATATTATAAATGTGGACTGCACCACTATTTTGGATGGTTATTATGCCGATGCCTCACGTATGTTTATTATTGGAAAGACTACTCCTAAAAAAGAAAAATTAGTGCAAGTGGCTAGAGAGTGCTTGGAAATCGGCATGGAAGCAGCCAAACCTTTTGGATTTATAGGCGATATAGGTCATGCGATAGAGAAACATGCCAAAAAAAATGGCTTTTCTGTTGTGCGTGACCTCTGCGGACATGGTGTAGGAGTGGAATTCCACGAAGAGCCTGACGTAGAGCACTTTGGAAAAAAGGGGACAGGCATGTTATTAGTACCGGGCATGGTCTTTACTATCGAACCTATGATTAATGCCGGGACTTGGGAAGTATTTATAGATGAAGAAGATGGATGGACAGTAGTTACGGAAGACGAACTTCCTTCTGCACAATGGGAACATACATTTCTTATGACGGAAAACGGACTTGAAATCCTTACACATTAATATATATATAATAAGGTATAGATTATGGATACAATTATATTAGGTATAGAATCTTCTTGCGACGACACTTCTGCTGCTGTAATCAGAAATGGCGTCTTGTTGTCGAATGTAGTGTCCAGCCAAGCTGTTCATGAAGCATATGGAGGTGTCGTGCCGGAATTGGCATCAAGAGCACATCAGCAAAATATTGTACCTGTAGTACATGAAGCCTTGAAAAGGGCAGGAGTTACTAAAGAAGAATTGAGTGCAGTAGCTTTTACGCGCGGGCCTGGATTAATGGGATCTTTATTGGTAGGTGTCTCTTTTGCCAAAGGGTTTGCTCGCTCTTTAAATATTCCCATGATTGACGTTAATCATCTGCAAGCTCATGTGTTAGCTCATTTCATTAAAGAAACAGAAGAAGATACAAATCAACCTAAGTTTCCATTTTTATGTCTTCTGGTATCGGGTGGCAATTCACAAATTATTTTGGTAAAAGCCTATAATGACATGGAAGTTTTGGGTCAAACCATTGACGATGCTGCCGGAGAAGCCATTGACAAATGTTCTAAGGTAATGGGATTAGGCTATCCCGGGGGGCCCATCATTGATAAACTGGCCCGCCAAGGAAATCCGAAGGCATTTACATTCAGTAAGCCTCATATTCCTGATTACAATTACAGTTTCAGTGGACTGAAGACCTCTTTTCTCTACTCTTTACGTGACTGGCTGAAAGAAGATCCTAACTTTATTGAGCATCATAAAAATGATTTGGCTGCTTCACTGGAAGCAACTATTGTAGATATTCTGATGGATAAACTGAGAAAAGTAGCCAAAGCGCTCAAGATAAACGAAATAGCTGTAGCCGGAGGAGTATCAGCCAACAACGGTTTGCGCAATTCATTCCATGAACATGCCGCCAAATATGGATGGAACATATATATTCCGAAATTCAGTTATACAACCGACAATGCAGCAATGATTGCCATTACCGGTTATTATAAGTATTTGGACAAAGATTTTTGCACCATTGACAAACCCGCATATTCACGGGTAACAATTTAGTATTTATTTTAAAAGAAATCGAAATGTCAGTAGAAGGTAAATTTTTAAGCAAAGAGATCAGCGAGTTGTTTTGGAAAGAGAACCTGACACTTGCTACCGCCGAGAGCTGCACGGCAGGAAATGTGGCAGCCGCAATTACAGCCGTAGCCGGAACATCACACTTCTTCAAAGGTGGAATTATTGCCTATTCCAACGAAGTAAAAGAGAATTTATTAGGTGTGAGCCATGAAACATTGGAGACTTACGGAGCAGTAAGCGAAGAAACCGTTATCGAAATGGTAAAAGGCGCGATGAAATCGATGAATTCCGACTGCGCAATTGCCACTTCAGGTATTGCCGGCCCAACAGGAGGCACTCCCGACAAGCCGGTTGGCACCATTTGGATTGCTGCCGGATGTAAAGACAAAGTGATTACACTTAAAATAGAAGGAGACGAAGGAAGAAATAAAAATATAGCCAATGCTACTCAAAATGCACTGCGATTACTTCGAAATTTGTTCCAAAACGAAGAAAATGAGCAATAAAAGCAGAATTATTTGCTAAAATCCTTGTTTTATACAAATAAAAGTGCTTATTTTGCACTCCGTTTGAAATAAGTATTG
>OHAO01001588.1_pt1 | contig 15471 bp, 9 predicted proteins | sample 1577151 | NCBI WGS metagenome assembly OHAO01 (sample SAMEA3541585, study PRJEB24748) | human gut metagenome | biome: human gut; feature: human-associated habitat; material: faeces | place: China | collected 2012 | reverse complement strand
TATCAAGTTGGTTACTCTTTCTATTTAACCGTAACACATAATAACCTTGGTCACGAATATTAACTTTTACATATCCTACCGCCTCTTTTATGGTACGAAGTTTTTGCAATATCTTATATTGACTTTCATATTCAACAAATTCATTCAGAATATTCGATTGTTTTACAATACTAATATTTCGATTATTTTTTTCATATATTTCCAACAATCTTGATGCCAAAACAAAAAATTGTTTATTGAGAGGATCTCCCTGACCAATTTTTAGAGGATCCCCTGTAAAAGTATCCATAGTTTCTACTGCAGTTGCCCACAAATGTTGGATATGAGTTCTTACTTGTATTTCTATAAAAAGACCATTATATTTAGGATTTCGATCACTAAAATAAGAATAAACAATGTGATAACTCCGATATCCGTCAGGCTTAGGTTGATTAATGTAATCATATTCTTCCTTCAATTTGTGCCTCATCCTTGATTTTTTCAACCGAGAAATCATAGCATAAACTTCTTCAATAGAATCAACGATTACACGACATCCTCCAATATCTTGCATTGCAGTTAAACTCATATTCGGGAATCGATACAACTTTTGAGTAATCGAATACAAGCGTTTTAAACGTTGTGCAACAACTGCATTCTCAGGTGCAGTTTTTTTGATATGCATATATATTATTTGCAACGGAAAAGAATGTGCAGAACGCCAATTATTTATTAGTATCAATGCATTATTCTTTTCATCTTCTAATGCTGTTTTTGAGATATACGTTTTACCTGCTTTTTTAATTTGTGTTCTTGTATAATTTACTTCTTCATAATTATGTGCCATATATTACACCTCGATTTCGCCGCTTATAAGTTTGGGCAACAAGCGGTCGCGCGCTTCTTTTAATTTTATTATTTGCTTTTGCAAAACTCTACGCTGTTCATAATAAGGCGCAACTATGTTGGTATATTGTCTCATAATTTCTTTACTTGGAGATAAGACATTGGTTTTCTTGACCACTTCACCGCTAATATTTTGTTGTCCTGCACCACGTGCTATACCATTAAAATGGTCACGTAACTCATACAATTTTTCATAAAGCCATTGCCAAGATATCTTTGTTTCGTCTGCCTTCAAACATAATGCCGCTTGATTTGAAGTTGCATCAGATTCTAATATTCCCAATCTTCCTAATGTGGGACTAGCGTAAATAGCCATTAATATCGAATTTGCAGGGAAAAATTTTGCAGAAGAATGTTTCTGTCCATCAATGCTTATCTTTTCGTCAGAATCAATAAGCCAACAATCCTGCAATTCCTGGGTTTTGTACCACTTAATCGTCGGATTAACCCAGTAATCTTTATTTTGACGACTTGGAGTTCCTCCAGCATTTATTTTTTCACAAAGTTCATTTATTGTTTTTTCTTCCCACCCTTGGGGGATACCATCGAGAATGGGGGTGGTTTCGTAACCGGGGAAACGCAAATCGACAAACCATTCTTTATACAGCCTTTGCGCCGCTTCTTCTAACAACTTAATCTGTTTTTGGTTGTTTTCAATCAAGTCGTCATAGGCAGAAAGAATATCGGCAATGCGTGATTGAACAAAAAGATTTGGCAAAAGCACATCTAATTCACCAATCTGTTTAGCACTTATATTTGGCTGTCCCGCACCATTTGCTTTTTTGAATAATTCAACTTCGTTTGCTGATGTTGCAATTTGAGAAAATACAAAAACAGGATTTGCTTTAATCGAATCTACTCGCACAATAGCAACTCGTTGATTCACATAATACCCCTCACGAAATTGATGCATTTTCCCTATCCTGCCAACACTTCCTTGCCCTGTCATAGCAACGAGAAAATCATCTCGTCTTAGTTTAAAACGCCCGAAGTTTGCTAAGTCCAAATCAAGATTAAGGAATGTATCACATTCTAAAGATACTTTTGCATCTGATATATTTTTAATTTTTATCAATGGAATGCCGTTTTTAGCATTCATATCAGAACTTTTAAATGCGTATCCAGAAAAGATTTCAGCAATATCACCTAATTTCACCTTTTCCCACTTCATAACCCCAACTCCTTCAAATTGTTCAAGATGGTTTTCATCAATTCGTTGGATTCGGTTTGAAGGGTGAGAAGTTCAGCGTGAATTTCTTTCATGCGGGCGGTAAAATCTACGCCGTCGTCTTGAGCTTCGGCAACGCCGACGTATGCCCCGGGCGTCAACGAATAGCCTTTTTCTTCAATTTCCGAAAGGGTGGCAACCTTACAAAGCCCCAAAATATCTTTATATTCCCCCTCGCCGAATTTTTCGTAGAGCCAAACCGCCTCTTTGGCAATGGTAATTTCCTGATTCTTGGCGGCTATCATTTCGTCGTAATACGCCTGCACGCGCTTTTTATCGTTACGCCCTGCGTGTTCGACCTCAATTTTAACACGTTTTTGCAAATTTGCCAACTGACCGGTTAAATCCGAAAGGGATTCCTCAAAGGAACCGTTACCCAAAAACTTTCTGTATTCTTTCAGCAGATTTTCGTACTTTTCTTTCTCCCCACGATAAAGCCACACTATGGCGTTTAAGTTTTTCAGTTGCCAGTCGCTCCACTCGTTGAGGGTGCGGTCCACAACGGTGTAATAATTCCTTGCGTCGATAAACAGTACTTTGTTCTTGATATTTTCGTTTTTGTTCCTGTCGAAAAACCACAGCGAGCAAGGGAGCGACTTGGTATAAAAAAAGTTATTGCCCACGCTTATCATTACGTCTACGTCGCCCGTTTCCACCAGTTTTTGACGGATATCTTTATCCTTGCCCTGACTGTCGGTTGCGGAAGACGCCATAACGAATCCGGCACGACCCTGTGCGTTCAGGTAGGAATAGAAATACGAAATCCAAAGGTAGTTTGCGTTGCCCACTTCTTTATTTTTATTCACGCCCGGCAAGCCGAAAGGGAGTCTGCCCGCGCTCTGGCAGGTTTCGGATTTTACCTTGTCCACGTTGAACGGAGGATTTGCCATTACGTAATCGCAACAGCCGTTTAAGTTGTGCGCGTCGTGATAAAAGGTATTCGCTTCATCGCCCGATTGAATTACGCCCGAAAGTCCGTGCACCGCCATATTCATCAGGCAAAGCTGGGCGTTGTATTCCACCTTTTCCTGACCGTAAAAGGTCATGGCGCTGTTTGCGTTGAGCCCCGACTGATTGACAAAATCGCCGCTCTGCACGAACATACCGCCGCTGCCGCAGGCAGGGTCCAACAAAACGCCCGATTTGGGTTCGAGGATATTGACGATCATTTTGACGAGGGATTTGGGCGTGAAGAAAACGCCGTCGTCCTGCGCGATATTTTTGGCAAATTTATTGAGGAAGTATTCGTAAATACGACCGATAATATCTCCGCCCACTTCGTCCAACGCGCTGTTATTGAAAATGCGCAGAAGTTCGGACAACAGTTCGTCGGAGAATATCGTGTAATCTTTGGGCAGAACGCCTGCGAGTTGTTCGCTCTGCTTTTCTACAAGTGTCATTGCGTTATTGACAACCTCGCCGAGGCTGTTCATGGCGTGCCCTTCGGTATTTTTCAACCCTGCCGCGGCAATGTCTTCGGGGAGGTTGACTAAATATTCATATTGCGCCTCTTTGGGCAGAAACAGTGCGCTTTTGGCGGCAAAATCGCTCGCTTCCACGGACAGGACTTTCCCGCCGCGCGAGGGGCGATTTTTCAGAATTTCCGCCTCCACCATTTTAAATCTGCTGTATGCGTAGCGCAGAAAAATCAATCCGAGTACGGGCATACAGTATTGATTCGAAGTCAGTTTACTGCCTGCGCGCAGAAGGTCGGCAGATTCCCAAAGTTCGCTTTCTAATTTTCGTATATTTACCATTTTACTTTTCCTCTTGTTTTGCTTTTATATTTTATTGTAACATGATATAGTTGACCACCGTATGCCGCATTTACAAAATTTCTTTCGGAATGTCTATATTATTTTCTTTACACAAAGCGTTGAACGCCATCAGGGTGCGATAGCTCGGATTCGTTTTTCCGTTTTCAAGGCGGTTTACCGTGGTGAAATTCACGCCGATAAGTTCGCCCAACCTCGTCTGGCTGATATTTAATTGTTTCCTGACGTATTTCATCTGTTCGCCGAAATTCATACAAAACCTCAAAAAATAATTTACCGAGTATATTATATCATACACGCCATATTATTTCAATACCTTTTAGCATATTTGCAATAATTTTTCCTGAAATATTTTTAGCGTTTACGCGCAAAAACGGCCCCTTTCAAACAGAGCCGTTTTACCATTAAATTTTTGGTGAATCAGGCCGCTTTGGGCTTATTAGTTATTTTAGTCCATAACGTTGGTCTATCGGGCTACACTTTTCGTCGCCATAAACTTCGTTTTATGTCGAACGCAAAATTGCGTACGACAACTTTACTCCGTTATGGCTCCTCTTCCCCAAAATCTGCTGCGCATATTTTCGGGAACCCTGATTGCATTTTTGCTTCCCGTTTGCTTCCAAAGTTGCGCCCGCTTATGGCGGACGATATTGTCCGTAGTTTTTCATATAACCTCCTAATTTTTGGCGTGAAAAAGGTCGCTGATATTTCTTCATCACCGACCTAAAAGTGCGTTGGCATAAGCCACAACGCGGTATTAAATTGTCTGTTTGTCTTACATAATTTCGCCTCCTTGTTTTTTCCTAAGAATAAAAAAATCCGCACGAATGCCAATCGACCGTTTAACGGTAATCTTCTTCGTGCGGATTAGTTCCGCTTATTAAATTGTAGGTTGCACTTAAAAAATTGTACAACAATAAAACCCACACTCCAAACCGCATTTTTACGGTTGAAATGCCTGTCGCAGAAATTGCCTCTCTTGTAACGGCAACCCTATGGAAAGCGACAGTAATTCTCCGCCACGCCTTTTCGTAGCAAGACTCGTAACCGCAATAAGGGAACGAGCCGACGGGTAAAAACTCTCTATCTTATATATACCCGCTTAAAATATAAATCAAACATAAGTTCGTATTATGGTTTAATTTTAGCATATCTTATTTGACTTGTCAAGCCCCAAATGTCCATAATCGTGGACATTTGAAAAGATTCTCATTCCAATTCAAAGGCTCACATGTAAAACTGATAATACGTTCCTTTTTCAGCAATCAGCTTTTCGAAATTTTACTGTACGATAATACACCCTTTATTTATTATTTTTTAATCATAGTTTCTGTATGTACGTTATTAACAAAATAAATACTTGTATATCTTTGCATAGTAGTCGATTAATTTTTCATTAATCTCTGTTGGCACACACTGATACATAAATCGATTTCTTGCTTTTATCATCCCATAAATAAAATTCCGATCTCCCCAAAGAGGACGTTCTATATCAATAGCATATTGTAGTTTTCCGTGATTAAAAATAAAATTAGCAGTGTTGCAATCGGTTAGAACAAAAACACTTTCCTTTAACTCTGGTACAATATCAAAACCTGCAAGCAACTCTGCTTTTTGTTTCGGATTAGCTCTTTCTATTATTGACATTAAAAAGGATCTCCATGAGGAGTGTTCCGATCTTCCATATCTGTCCATAAAACCAAAGGAATTAGCTTTAATTTGCGTTACTTGTTCAATAAAAGACACAATCTGCGATAATATCATCGTGTTGCAATCTTTGTTATAAAATACTTGCCCGTCTTTTTTCTCTTCTTCTAAAACGACAAATTCGTCAACTAGCTCGCCTTTATCATAAATTTTATCAATTTTTACAACAGGAAAACCATGTCCAATTAGAACATCATGTGAATATTTTTCAATATAATAGGATTCGTCTGTATCAGATGTATTATAGCTTGCTCGTGCGATCTTAATAACCTTGTTGCCTCTGGTAAATAAGTAATGTTTCTCGCTATAATTGAAAGGCACGTATCCAAGAGCGATCAAATTATTATAGTATGGTTCTTTTTTTGGTTCATTCTTCATTTTTCTTATAAATACTATTTTTTTCAATAACACTCTGTAAGAGAGTGGTATCTACACCGTGCTTGTTCCCTTGTGTCGTAATTGAGGCAATATCTTTGGGCAGGCAACTACCACCATACCCTCGGTTATCTTCATAAACGAAAGTGTGGCTTGCCCCGATTCTTGGATCGGCAATCCATATCTCTCGGGCTAAATTATAATCTGCTCCAAGAGCCATTGCAATATCGTACATTTCATTACAAAAAGTCACCTTGGTTGCCAAGAAAGCATTCTCCATATATTTCGCCATTTCCACAGACTTTGCATCAGCTTGATAAATACGCACGTTAGAATTAATAACTGTCTGATATGTCTTAATCGCTAAATCTATACCCCTTTTAGTGCCACCGAATGACAACCAAGTTCTATTATTCAAATCGGCAAAAGGATGAGCAACCGTTTCACCGTAATACTCCGGTTGAAAAACGATTTCTTTGCCACTCTTTTCCATCATTTCGTCGGTAAAGCCTACGTAAACGGTAGATCTTAAAACAATCAACGGCACTTCTAACCAATTTAGCACTTCTTCTACAATACTTGTATCGCAATTTCCGTCTATGCGCTGTGGTGTAGGTACACACACAAATACCGTATCGCAACTATTGATTTCTTCTTTTGATCCAATATGAAGGCATTTATCGTATAGTATTGCGTTTTTAAATAAACCATGCATGGCTTTTCCTACGTGTCCGTATCCAACAATTCCGATTTTCATAATTTTATCCCCCTGTATTTTATTCCGTGATGATATCTTGTATAGACATCCACGTATTTATCTAAAATTTCAATAGCTTGTTGAGGCGTTTCAACGCCATATATTTTATCGTCTATCGATTGATAGCGTTCTCTGGAATCCAACTTTCTTCCTGCGAGTTCGCTACTCCAGCCGTCTACATTACAATAAGCGATAACCAATCTAAAAAGCGACCAAGCAAGCGCCATTTCGGAAAGCGTACCACTTCCCCCGCCGATGGCGATTACACCGTCTGCGCTGACAACCATTCCGTTTCTCATGACATCCATGCCCGTAGGTATAATAATATCTGCATAATGGTTCGCTTCCGTTCTATCAAAAGACGGAATAATGGCAATAGTATCGCCGTCTTGATATTTTTCAGAGGATTTTGCGCCTTGAAACACAGCCTCCATAATGCCGCCCAAACCTCCGCTTTGAACTCTGTATCCGGCATCAATAAGGGCTTTTCCTGTTTCAAATGCAAGATTGTATTTTAAGCCGTCTTTTTCTATTTTTCCGTCGCCAATGACGGCAATAATCTTTTTCATACGCTTTGCTCCTTAATTTTATATGTTTGAATGGTCAATATACCTTCCTCATAGCTATTTATAAGGTCAAAAACAACTCCCTTTCCGTTTGATTTAATTTTACTGAAATTTGTTGCAGGTGTTTTAAAAAACACCAATTCATCCTTTCCCAAAGCGACATTGTTTACGCTCAAATCTCTGCCTTGAATTCTTATTAGAGTCAAACGATCAAAGTAAAATTTACTATCTTTAAACTGATAGACTTGAGAAGGAATATTGAAATTAAATCTATCGGGCGAACAGGAGACAATGATACGTTCCGTTTCACTATCAATAATCGAACTATTTGCGGTTTTTAATGACCGATCGATATCCGAATAACAGTCTATTACCTTATCTCCATAACGACGAAATAACAAAATCGACTTTTGAAAAATGCGCTTATATTTTACACCGATTAAATTGTTTATTATATGATAATAATAATTTTTCCTTACATAATCAGCATAATTATGATATCCCATTGAATCAAGATAGGCAATTAAGTCATTAAACGCTGAAAAAATATATGGCAGATCAAGATAATATCCTGTCTCTCGGTTATAGAAATAGTAGTCGTTTAACATTCCGTAATGCGCAGCAAAATTTCTTAATACAATAAGCCGTGACACTAACTCAAGTGGTGCATTTAGCTTGTTCAAAACCACAGACAATTTTGAATATGTATTATATACTGGAATTTCTAATTCAAACACAAATTTCTCTTCTATATTGAGAAGTGCTTTTTGAACGCCTTCACTTGCACTTTTATTGATTTCGCGCATATCGGAGAAGTTAGCTCCGCAGCAAAGTATCGTAATATTTTTATTCCTATAAAACTTGGGTTTATTGAGCTTCGATAGCCTTTCCATATCCACATCCGAGATATCTTTTAGTTCTGTTATATTGTTATGGTAAAGATATGCTACACCTAAAAACGGAGGGGTGCATTGACATATTGCGCTAAACGCTTTTACGTCATAGATTTTTAACACATAGTCCTTATCAAAATATTTTCCAATATTACTTCCTTTATCAACAGTCAAAATACACTTGTCCGCCGTCATTTCAATTTGACCGGACACGCAAAACCGCGGAGCTTTTACCCGTTCAGACAAATCAAGCGAAAAACGCTGGGTGTTGTGATTTATCATTGTGATTTGAACGTCAGGATATATACGACCAAAGATGCTTTCAAGTATATTTTTATCGTTATTTTTCTCTCGGATGTCCACTTCATAGTTATTACGAAACGTATCGGCAAAGACTAACTCTAATGTGTTTCTGTATTCATTTATGCTGTCATTTCCAATATCCCCCCATATAGATTTACCCCAAATATTCACAAAATTGCATAAGAAAGATTTCGAATCATTCTGCGACAAGGCAGCTAATATCATAATCATCATTCCTGCGATCGTTAATTCACCATTTTTTACATAACTAATACTTTCTGCAATCTTAGGGAAAGCCTGAATAAAGGATTCGTCAATGCGCATGGTATTGCTAAGGGGAGTTGAGATGATTGCGTGCAAATTGATGTTTCGAAATCTTTCCAACATCCAAGTATAGTATGCGATACCATCCACAATTTTCTGGCTGCCATCGGCATTATAAATCGAATAGCATTTGTTTGCGAAGCGTTCAAATAGAAACGGGAATTGTTCTCGGAAAAGACGTTGATCTATTCTATCGCTTTCTAAGCTGATATCAGAAAAGTAAACATAGCGAAAACCCCGTTCTATTTGAACAAGATCAGCTGACAACACTCCTTTTAAGTAAGACAGATCTTTCCCATTAACAAAATGTTTCTTGCGATGATAAATCTGACTGATCGGAGCATTAAGAAACTCCAAAGAATGTAAATCAAATATTGTTTTTCTGATACTCATTTTCTCGCTCCTTTGCTTTTTCAAGCAAAATATTCTTTATTCTCTGCTTATATGCCTCGCTATATTTTCCAAAGCGATTGACGTTATTCGTGCTTGGTTCAAAATAATACAATATATCAGAAATATACACGTTCTTCTTTGATTTTTCTATCATAGAAAGCATTATTGCAAAATCCGTATTTACATCTACAAAACATCCATCTATTTTAAGATCGTTGTCAATATCAATGCAATCAAACAATTTTCGTTTGAAACACTTGGGATGCAACCAAATATTGTCGCCGCCACGTTCCCAGACACGTTCAAAGGAGTATATTTTATAAGTTTTAAGAGGTTTATCATAACGTATACAATTTCCGCAAGTTATCTCCGCGCCGTTCTGAAACTCATTTACGATTATTTCAATCGCCCGTCGATTCACAAGATAATCGTCATTGTCCAAATTGATTACAATACAGTCAGGATTCAAAACAATATTTTGCATAACAAAAACAAAATTTCCGAGCTCACCGACATTAGTATCGTTGAATATAGAGATAACCATTTTGCTCTTGAAATAACTGTCATATTGTAAAACGCATTCCGCATAATCGGCACTCTCATTTTGTGAAGCGTCATCAACATAAACGATGGAAAAATTCTGATAAGTTTGGGCTTTTATGCTATCAAACATTCTTTTTAGTTTTTCAGGAGGAGTATTAAACCCTCGAATATAAACCACAACGTCTGCATTTGTTGTCTGCAACCAATCTTTTTTGTTGCCCGCAAGATTCACTTGATTGTATTGCATATCCGGAATTTGGTTTTGTTCTACTCGTCTTTCCGCATAGGAGATGAAACCGACTTCTTGTTTTTTGCAATTTTCAGGATGAATAAACCAGACATTCCTATCAGATAGACGAACGCTGTCTTCCCCTTGTAAACTTTGATCCAAGGCTCTGTGCCAAGGCAATTGTACGACGCCATCTATCATGTGATTTTTGATCGGAAGCATACTCTTTAGTTTATTTAATGCCAAAAAGCAACTCCGCACCTCCGTTCTGCATCCATAAAGGGGATTACGCTCTACCTTTTTGGCAATAGAAAGCGATGCGGTTACAGCACCGTTTTTCAGTGCTGTTAAACCGTCTAAGAAACCACTCACGTCTTCGTTATGATACAGAATATCGCTATCAGTCTGGAAAACATAATCCGTCTTAATGTTTTCAAAACCGCAAAGGGTTGCGTATAATCCTTGTCCATTTGCACAATGCCCCTCCGGGCTTTCTACACCAAAATATTTTATGTATAAGTTTTTAATCCTTTCGTCATCATTTTCAGCATAGACAATGTCATCAATAAGACCGTTTGACTTTGCCCGCTGTAATTCCGTCCGTAAAGTTTCCTCATCATCCAAATCATATCTTCTCACTCGTTCAGAAGTGCAGGTTAAATCTGCGACAACTACTTTACGTACAAATCTACCGCCCTTTTCGAGGCTGCCGACAATATGTGAAATATTTCGATAAACGGACCTATGTTCCATAGGATTGGTTTTAATCAATAAAGACAGATTATCAAAAACTTGCGATTCGGATATTTTTTTACAGTCGAATATAATATGTTCCGATATAGGCATGAGAGTATCTATATCCGCACCGTCGCCTTCAACAATCTGTTCAATACGCAATCCATATTTGCTGAATAAATTTTTATAAAACTCTATCGGACGATGATACTCTTTACGAAACTTGCCGTTTTCCGCAGAGTGTTTTTCAAACATTTCGGAAATATGATAGTTTCCTTGCAAACCCGTAGTTCTGAGTTCCGTGTTTTGAACACTATTAAAGAATGGATTACAGACGCTTATGATTGCCTGTCCGTTCATTTTTAAAATTCTGACGATATTGCGAACTACTTCTTCCGCAATTATGTTATCGATGCAACAAAGCACAAGATTACTTATCACAAAATCATACTCCGCAGAGGGAATATCATCTGCTAATTTATAAACCGTAACCGAAGGGTTTGCACGTTTGGCGATGGTGTCCAAATCGATATCGAAAACACTCACCTCATAATTCTCTGAAAGCGTATTTGCTATCTTGCATTTTCCCGCACCATAGTCTAAGATCTTTTCAGGGTGATATTGATTGACTATATTGATGATTTTTCCATCGTGTAAATCTTCTTTATAACGCTTATCGACTACTCTCTTAAACAACTCGCAACCATCGTCCAAATACAGACTGTCACCTTGATAGTAGCGTTGTATTAACTGTTTAAAATCCTCATCACTTAAAAAGGGATAACGCAACAGTTCATACGCCCTGACGACTGACTTATCATATTTCTCCGTATCGAACGGCAAAAACGATTTCCCGTAATCGATTAGTTTCAATTTGCCGTTTACTACAACAAAATTGCATTTCTTAAAGTTATCGAACACACAACCGTTTTTCTTTAAGAATCGTAAAAGGTCTATAAACTGCCTTATATGTCCGCCATGATAAGGTTTTGATTTTTCATAGGGATATCTGATAATATCAGTGCCGTCAGACTGAAAAAACTCCAACGGATACAAGGCTTCACATTCTTCGAACGTTTGCCCGATCGTTTTAAGATAATTGAGATTTTTTAATGGTTTATAGAAGTACTTATAGACATAAGCGCCGTCGGTAAATACCGCACCTTCGCCGCCGCTCCCCAATAATCTCAACACATCGTGTGATAGTGAAAATTTCTTTTCTAATTTTGCCTTTATTTCGTCAATATTGAGTAGTTGTGACTGAATATGCAGCTTGTAATTCAACGACTCAAAAGCACAGACAACCTTATTAAACTCCAAATAGGTGTATGCTCCTTTGATAAACGCCTGCAATCTGACGTCTGAAAACAATTCAGAGTATTTAAAGTCGTTTATAATAGAAAGCAACCCTTGGATCCTTCGGAAGGAAGCCACATATTTTACCAAACGTTCAATAAAATATCCTTTGTAAGTATTGTAAAAACCTTCTTTTTTTGCATCAACGCCGACCTTTTCAACGGCTTTTGTAAAGGAAGATCCTATTAAATCCAATAACAATTTATTTTCTTCCTTTTGTATATTAAAAGGAATATTCCTTCGATTGTGAAGAGTTGCAAAAGGAACATTTACGATTTTATATCCTGCGGTTTTTGCTTGCAATACCCAGAAATAATCGCTACGCCGTCCTATTTTATCTCCTATTTGAATAGACCAATTAGGAATCTTTAAAAGTTCACGATTGAAGATAAGCGTATTGCCGCCTCGGCTTTTTACCTCCCTTATCTGCATGTCTTGCAAATACAATGGACGGCTATATGCTTTACCTCCAAACACATCGTCAAGATTACAGTCTTTTCTGAGAACAACAGGTGTTTCCAGATGTGTTTCGCCGTAATCTGTCAAATCGTAATAATAATCGGTTTTATCCGAAAGGGTGTCAATTTCCCCAATGCCTGCAGTTTTATTATATACATAGTCCAACAATGCCGTTCGGATTGTAGAAAGAGTAGGTAAAGGCGCGTCTAAGGAATAGTTTCCGACAACTGCATCATAGTCGTCTTTATATGTCGCAATTACGTTGTCTATATTGATAGGTACATTCTCTATAGCTCCATTCCGTAAGACAAGTTCTTTTAGCTCCATATCTTCATCCAATATCCAGACTACATCTCCGTCTTTTGTAAATTGATACAGAAACTTTTGCAAGATTGTACGGGTAATTGCTATATCTTGTATAACGTCACCTTGTAATTTCTCTTCGGTGACAAACTGATCAAAATCTCCTTTTTCAATGCGGGCAAGCACTCTGTTTTTATCTACGATTTCATAGTAATAACCGCTTGCCTTTAGCAAAGCTATATAAGGAGATCTATCTTCAGTAAAATTTATAAAAATGACAATCTTTGTGTTATTACGGTGTAATGCTACTAACTGTTCTAAGAGTCGTAGCCCCAACTTGTATTCGGTTACGATAAATCCTATTGTTAAATTTCCGTTGTAACCAATAGTTGAAATTTTATCCTCCAAAGTCTGGTCTGCTTTTTTTTCTATGGTTTCGATTACCAGCCTGTCCACGTCAAACAACTTTTTTGCACGCTCAAAAAAGGCTTGCTTAACGTCATCTGACATATATCCGTTATATTTATAATAGAACTTTCTGAGGCCTTCTGCTTTTTTTGCTTTTCCGTTTGTAATACGTTCACGATCGTTATAGGCATTTACTTCTACTAAATACTCGTTTATCACGGCATAAGTAGGGTGCAACAACATAATTCTGGTAAATATATCCCTATCGGTTGTTGAGCTCATATTTTCGTCAAACAATCCGGCTTTGAGCAATATATCAAGTTTAACAAATGTATTTGAACCTTGAATATGTGGATTTCCTTTCAAGAAACTGTCAACGGAAAGAATTTGCGGAATGGAAAGCCGTTTCGCACCATCTTCATTACGATAAATTAATCCGCTGACTAAAAAATCTTCTCCCCGGAGCGACTTTTCAGCTTTCTCCAAATATGTATTTAACCAAATATCGTCGTCATCTAAAAAAGCGACATACGTGTTTTTATAGTCTTTTTGCAAAAACAAATTCTTTTGCAGAATATAATGGATAGCCGTATTTAACGAGCCCGCATAGTTATGAGCGTTTTTATCATCGAGAATGGTTACGCCCGAGTTTTCAATCAACCTTTTTTCAATCGCTTTATTTTCATTCGTTGAATCGGTAACGACAATTATTTCATCCGCCCGATGCGTTTGAGAGAGCACGGATTGTAATGCCCTTGCAAATAATTCCGTCCTGTTTTTCGTAGTAATAATCGCTATAATTTCCATTTATTCCTGTTCCCCCGCAGAAATATCCTTTGCATATTTCGTATCGCCGTCACAATAATTACAAGCGATGGATAGCTTTCCGCCATACATTTTTTTTAACTGCTGTCTCAATTGATTCTTTGGAAGATAAACCGATATTCCATCATCGGGTATATATCCCGATTTTGTCATAATCGCAGCCCTTGAACACACATAAATTTTACCTTCATATAATGATGAGCATCGTTTCATGCTGCAATCGTCAAACCTGTTGCCGTCACGCAATGTTATTTCGCCAAAATCCTTCCAGGTTTGATCTTTAAGATATATATACAGCACGCCGAATTTCTTAAATTTATCTATCAATTGTTGCGTTGTTATATTCGGTAATCTATAATCGCTAATTTGCACTACGATTTTGCTACTTGCAATTAACCGTAAAATGTTATCTGCTGGTATAATTGTTCCGTTTGTTGTAAGTCTTATCGATTTGATTTTCGGTTGATTTTTTACATAAGCAACAAACTCGGCTAATCTTGGGTGCAGGAATACTTCTCCACCGTGAATTTTAAGGCGATAAAGACAATCTATTTTGGACAACAACTCATCCAACCATTCAATTAGAGTTGAGATTTCATAGTTTTGACGGTTATTTAGCGTCGGGATTAGATTGGAACAATGCTTACAACGTAGATTGCATTTTGTTGTAATAAACATTTCCAAATAAGGAATTTCAAATTTCTTCAGTACAACTTGTCGGAACCAAATTTGAGAATATAACTGGAACTTTGAGATTTTTTTGTTTTCCTTTTGCCAATAGTGCAGACATTCTTTACGAATAAGAAACTTCATATTCCCCCCACAAAAACACAAAGCCCCGACTGTATCGTCGAGGCTTTCAATATGGCTATATTCGGCGATAAAATTACATAATATGCATTTATTACGTTGACCCATTGATGCATCACAGCATCTAAAAGCCATTTAGGTTTTATCTAATATAATTATAGCATAGAGTACTCTGTTTGTCAAGTTTTACAATAAGATCCCTTCTATGGTAATTTTCCACCCTGATCATTAGCTATTAGAAAACTCAAAGCAGTAATAACTTCGAATTCAATCTTTCAAAATCCACCTGCAAGTGCTCTCATTGAATTATTATTTGTTTTTGTCTATTCCTAATAAAAAGCGCCCTTTGTTTGAAATCTTTGGCAGAGGACTCGCTATTTTGCGTATATTCTTTTGTTTGTCCCAAGAAAACACATTACTATGACTAAAAGAAAAATCCCACGGATATTGAACCGAAGGATTTCTCGCATCATTTGAAAGCGCAATTCTATAAAATCATATTTTTTAATCCCTATGGGAATTGCGCTTTCGCTCGTCGCCGTTTTTTTGTCAATTATTCCGTTTGATTTTATTTGTTCATCTGTTCTTTGAAAAACT
>OHAO01001582.1_pt1 | contig 15531 bp, 20 predicted proteins | sample 1577151 | NCBI WGS metagenome assembly OHAO01 (sample SAMEA3541585, study PRJEB24748) | human gut metagenome | biome: human gut; feature: human-associated habitat; material: faeces | place: China | collected 2012 | reverse complement strand
GGAGGGTGCTTTGCGGGGCTTTTCAATGACGGACAATCCATACTCCCGGCACAGTCGGTCGGAGATTTCCATCATTCGCTTTCGCTCGGCTTTGGAGTAGTTATATTTTCCGCCGTCCCGAAAAGAAACGGAATTAAAGCAGAAGTGACAGTGGATATGTTCCTTGTCGAGGTGGGTGGTGACGATGATTTCAAAGCGGTCGCCCCACATCTCCTTTGCCAGCTTTACGCCAATCTCGTGGGCAAGCTGCGGCGTGACCTCCTCCGGCTTGAAGCTCTGATACCCATGCCAAGCGATATAGCCGTCAGTCTTACCGTAACGCTTCTTGGTCAAAATCATCTGCCGCAGCGCCGTTTCTTTCAGGCAGTTGAGGGCGGTGACATACTCGCCCTCCTGCGTGGCCTCCGGGCGCCGCACATAGGAAAACACATTGTACAGGTCTTGCAGTTCCGGCGTTTTCGCCTTCGTCTTTTCGGGATTCTCTACATAGTCGATGAGGTCTTTCAAACGGCCTTCGATGTGCCAAAGAGAAGTCGTTGCCATTAAATCGCCTCCTGTAAGTCCAGTACCAGCCGTTCAATCTCAGCGCAGAGTTCAAGGGCGGACGGCTCATATTTGGCACATTCTTTCAAATCGGAATGAGCCTTGTATAGCTCGTCCATCAGTTCCCAAAATGCATCCGGCGGCTTCGGTTTTGGGCGAATACCCCGGCAAAGCTGGCGAACATATTCGCTTTGAGATAGTCCACACAGGGTACTGTCGTGCTCCAGTTTTTGATTTTCTTCTTCGGTTAAGCGTACTTTGATACGCACTTTTTCATTGCTTTCTCTATTCAAAATTGTCATCTCCTTCGTAAAATTGGGGTATTCAGGGGCGTGCCCCTGAGTGAAGTCCGCAGACCGTAAAGCTGCGGATTTGGATTGTGGGGTCACAATCCGATGCTCGTTATTCCTGTGGACAGCAACTCTCGGTCATAGCGGCTTCTTGAAATTGTTCTTCTGTCTCCGCCGGTTAATAGCGGTCATCATCTCCTTGGCTTTGCTTCGCCTGTCCTCGGAATAGGGAGCGGTCAGCCGGACGGAGAATCGTCGGCGGTCTATCTCAAAGGTCAGGCAGCCGCACTCATCATCGTCCGTCAGGCGGCAGTGGGCGGGATATTTTGCCGCATAGGCCGTCAGACGATTTTTCAGGTCGGTGTTGTAAGTACGGATGTTGACTGCGCTGCCGGTTTCGTCGAACCATATCTCGGTCAGCTTGCTTTTCTTCTTGATTCCTGTAATCATTTTGAATTTCACCTCATTTCGGATCGCATTTGTAAAAGGCCTGTTTTTCCGGAAAAAGTCCCGTTCAAGACCGGCAGAATTCACGGATTTTCTAATAGAAACGCCACAGACGATGCGGAGGCCGTCCAGCGTTTCTGTAAAAGGAGCGCTGCGAAAATCCGCGGTCTTGACCGTAAAGTAGCTTTCCCCACAAATAGGAGAAATCACGGGTGTAAAACGGAACTGTTTCTTGAAAAATTTGCGGATTGTTTGCCGTTTTCTCCGAATTTCGTTTTTCTGTGCCTGCCCCGGAATCTCACCGCAGCGTCGCTCCGCTTGCTCCCTTTCGGGAAGTTGTGGCAGAGTCATATCCCATTCGGACGGTCATTCAGTTTTCAATTTGCCCCTCAATAGGTAGGCAGCGAGAAAGGACGGAAATTAACCCTCTCTGCAATATTTTTCATTGTCGACAACAATAAAAAGAGCCGGTACACAGCACATCAAATCAGCGGGAGATGATCTCTCGCTATATCTTTGATGAAACTATGTACCGGCTCTGCTATTCAGAAACCTTCAATGTCTGCCTTTTCCGCTCCGCTGGCAGACTCAGCGACAGGAGCGGCACAGCCGCAATCTCTTTCGGCGGCTGCCTGTGTTTCATTTCAGATATTCAGTTGTGGACTCTGCTATGAGAGCAAGGTATAGTATAGCATATAGAACATTTGTTTGTCAACTGCTTTTGAATATTTCATTGTAAAACAGACAGTCTGCATTAGCAGCAGATTCGCTTCAAGGCCATTCATTCTGTCATTCGTCTAAGCCCCTTTACTTACCATTATTAATCAACCTGTAATTTGTAATTTAATCTGTGCTTTCAGTGGCTTTATTTTTTCATTAGCTTTTTCTAAATAATGGACACATTTTGCAGGCATCTCATATTTGCATCTAATATCGATAATAAATTTTTCAAATGCAATGTTAGGATATGTATTTCGATATTGCTTTCCTTCAATAAAGTCAAGGTATGCATTAACCTTTTTGACTAACATATTCATATGAGTTTCTTCGTCAATGGAAATCCAATCCAAATGATCTGTTATCATAAGAATCAAACTATCATTCTGAACGCCTGCTCCATCAACAACATTAAATTCACAAATTGACATTGTATTCCTCACCATTCTTTTATTTTTCGAGAAGGGACTCGATGGTTTCCTCGGCAACTTTTCTCTTGTCTTTTTTATACAGGATGCTTAAATCTCCATCAACGAAGCCTATGCCAATACCACGACATTCTTTTAAGATATGAGCGTATTTACCCCTCTCAAGGTAATTCAGCAAGAATGTAGTAAATAAGTTCTCTATCGCTTTCCAGTCACTCTTTTTCGTTAAAACATACGGATTTTCTCTCGTTACATAAACCTCGTTACAAGCCCAATCCGAATTGTTTTCATCAAAGGTAGAGGTGCCCACCAATTCAACCGACCACTTATCGTCATTATCCTCGTATAAGTTGAAGTTGACTGCCTCTACATTGCCGGGAAGCTTTTTCAGAGCATCTTCCAACCAATTATAAAAGCTGCTTTCTTCATTGGTTTTCTCTTTATTTATACGCCCTCTTGCTTTATTGCTTGCTATAATGTCCTGATAAACTCCACTCAAAGTGAATGGTTCCAAATCCTCAATTTTTTCTAAACTGCGGTATTCCAAGGACTTTTGCGTAAACCCGAAGTCTTCACAGCCTTTATATCGTGATATTTTATCATAAATGACATCAGCGATTCTCTTGCCATCCTGCAGCATCCATTTCTCGCCGATTTCTTTATACTGACCTATAAAACCATAATCCTTGATCCCTTTATCGTTTCTCATAAAGCCAAAAAGGAAAATGGTTTCATTGGATATTTCAACACATTTCAAAAAGATAGTTTCTGAATTGTGAAACGATGTAATAAGAGGCTTTAGGGCTCCCAGATCGTATTTTGTCAGTTGGGTTCTGGTTGAACAGTTGGGTGATTCAATGTTATATAAATATTTGCCGTCTTGTGTGATTGCAAAATTTCCATCCTGACTCCCAATGTTTGAAAATCTGATTTTTTTGATCAAAGCCAAGCTGTCCAAATCATAGAACAGAAGCCACCCCGCAGTGGATTTTACAACCAAGGTGTTTGTGTTAGGGATAAATTTCCCACGGTACATATAGGGAGCATCTTGAAACCGTGCTAATTCATTTTCGTCGTTATCAAAAATATATACTGTTTTCCCGTTTAGGCCGACTTTGAATTTCTCATTTTGAGCATATCCCTGATACTTTTTCATCAGCTTGTTATGATTAAATTCGTTGCATATACTCTCAAACCGGCAGTCTTTGGAGCTGTTGTCTCTTGAGCCGCCATCAACTGAATTTCTTGCAGAGCGTAAAATTAGTTTTGATATAGAACTGATCGTATGCGCCCAATCAAAGCCCATATCCGTAGCCTCCTTCGTTAATGGTATTTTTATTGAATGCGAAGATTTTTGATTTGCTTAACTGCTCTTGTTGCCGCCTATCTTTCTCCGGCGTTTATACTGCCGTAGAATGTCGTTAACAACACCCCACCATCGTACCTTTTAGAGTACGGCGATTGTGGGTTGAATGGCGACGCCCTAAACAGCAGATGAGATAATTATATCTTTTTTTATTTCAGTCGCAGCATCCAATGTCTTGTGAAATATCGTCAAAAAATCTCTGCCGTCACTGGTTATAAAATAATTTGATAAATCAGTTATTTGATTGCTGATTTTTTTCCCCAAGGCGGCTGTTTTGCCAGATCTTCAATATCCCATATCACTTTATCTGGAGATAGGTTCTTCAATTCACTTTCGATTGTATTTAATTCCGCCTTGGCATTAGGGACATTTGCGTTTGCCAATCTCCCTTGATACAATTCATTCATAATAACCGGGAATCTTGTGCCCCAATCTCCACATTCTAAATTATAGGCAACTGTTGAAAAAAAGGAATGTAAAAATGAAGCAGCACCTATCTCATACCAAATGCAACCAACTTTAAAGCCAACCATAAATTACCGCCTTACTGTTTAAATTTCACTCAATAATAATATCAAAAATCAGTGCATCAAAATTGTCATCGATATGCCCGTCGTTGCAGTAGTAGCGAAAACGATTGGGCGCAATCACTTCTTTTTTCATCGCTGCTCCTCGTACCCACGCCTCCAAACCGCCCTTGTCATCTTCCCAGGCATTCCAGACCATCAGTTCATTGCTTTTTGAAATGCAGTCATATTCATATCGCTCGTTATGAGTTTGTGCTTCCCACAGATCCTTTTCCCAAAGCATAAAATAGGGCGATTCAATTCCTGAATTATGAGAGGTTATCTTGCCTTTTGTCTTGAATTTAATCGCTTGCTGCCATTCGGAATGGGTCGAGAGCAGAATGACCGACAGCTTGAACTTGTCCGGAACAGGAATTTTATCCATCAGCATCAGAGTTTCCCCGTGGTACTGAATGGGTTTCCCTGCGCTTTTTCTGAATAATGACTCAAATTCCACCATAGTGTCCTCTCCCTCTACGGCTTTTATCGTTTTTATTGAATGCGAAGATTTTTGATTTGCTTAACTGCTCTTGCTGCCGCTTTTCTTTCTCCTGCTTTCGTGCTATTTATAAATGGCTCGATGTACGGCAGTAAAGATATATCTTTATATTTACCGAGAGCTGTGATAGCAGATGTTTTAATTGTATCAACTTCCAGCCTTTCGATTATGACAGGCAAAGCGGCTTCGCTCTTCCATCTGCCGAGCATTTCCATCGTGAACGGAAATGCATCCTTTTCACAAATTAAACCGATGAGAAAATCTTGTTTGCTCTTGTCCTGTATTTTAACAAAAGCGTTATCGAGCACATTTTCAGCTTTTGATAATCTTCCGTTGGCTTTTAGCTCTAATGTCCATCGCTCCAAAAAACTTGAACACTCCTTGTTGCCTTTTCTCCAAAACTGCTGTGTTATTAATTCCAAGGCAAACCCTATATTTGCGAACTGAGGTATATACTTGCTAACAATCGGGATACAGGCATCATTTTTGATAGTTTTATACCGCAAATCCTGAAAAGAACGACAGTCTACTCCTAAACATCTATTCAATTCAGCACATAAGGAATCCACTAAAATATAATCTTCGGTATCCACTCCAGTAGCTCTGTTATACAATTCACGCTCTATATCCGCTTTATATAAGACAGTTGCCGCATAGTTATCAGGCATATTACATCAGACTCCTTTAGAGAGCGTATTTTATCATCCAATACGAAGGTTATTTCGTGTTTCTGCAATGATGGATTTCAATTTATCGGGGATCTCCTCCGGGTGGTTTTTAGCCATATCGATCCATGCCTGACAATCGGGTACTATGACAGCGCCCATCCTGCTGTTTGGATATTTGCTGTACTCGGCTATGGTTTTTTCCATATAGAAAATGCCCTCAGCTATATGCCCCAAATACAGATGCGACATGGCAACTGTTCTGAGTCTAAACACAGGTGCATATCCCTGCGTCAGTTTATAATTCTGATCCAATGTGTTTTTGATCAAATCCTCAGGTACGCCCATATCTTCAAACCACTGCATCCCGCCTGCGGCAATAAGCTGCAGCATATCCTGTACATCTAAAGCAAACTCCTCCTCAGTCCTGTCTGAGGCTCCCCAGTTCGTTCTTGTTTTCCTGCCTAAGAACTGAATTCCGGTGGATATGTTGAGGCTGAAGACTGAGGCCGGAATATATAGGGGCTGGGATACGATTTCGCAGCTGATATACCCCGCCTTTATCTTGAATTGCAGATATTGCAGAATGTCGTTCTGCTCCCGAAGAAGTGTGTTGGGTCTGACAAATCTAAATCCGTTTTCCTGATTGAATTGTTTGAATTCTCTCCGAATGATTTTCCGCTTTTCATTTATAGTCAATTCGCCCATTTCAAATCTCCATTGTTATTCTCGTTGCCGGCTTTTATTGCAAATCCATAATCATTCCCGGTAGCCCGACATTTCAAAGTCAGCACAATCAAACTCTATAATATTGTCCCAATCCCTCGCCAAAATGATAGTATCGACTTGTTCAGCCACATACAACTCGTCCAATGTTTTATAGTAAGCGACGGTTTGCCTTTCAATATTTCCGCATCTTTGCAATGAACACATATCATCATAAATAATAATCATATATTCATCGCTTTTATCTTTGAATACAAAGCGCAGCTCTGCCTCAATATGTTATTCGTTTATGCTTTTAACAGCAAGGATTTTATTTCTTCAAAAGTATATTTTGCCATAACATTCTTTCCGTTTACGGCTTTCATCGGTGACACCTCATTTTTATTCGATACCCGCATAGTCCGCAATATAAACTTGGAAACTGAACAGATCGTATGCGCCAAGTCAAATCCCATATCCGCAGCCTCCTTCGTGGACTGAAGTTATTGCGTAAAAATTAAAATAAGGATGCCCCTTACTCAATCACCTTACCCGATTTTGTATCAACAAAATACCTTTTACCATTTTCAATGTGAAACTCCAAATCAGTTCCTACGGGAAGGTTGTATATAGCAAGAATAGCGGGTTCAATATTTGCGAAGGTATTAAAGTCCACAACTGTCATATTTTCACTGTCATTAATATATTCTTGCGTGTCTGTATCACCGATGGCTCGCCAACCATTATCAGCCGCATTGGCACTGTTTTCACGGAATATCCATTTTAGTTTGGATTTTCCCTCTAACAAAGACTTAGTAATAATCATTCCACCTGCATTACTGATAAAAATTGCTTCCTTATTCTCTGTGTTTTTCTTTTTAAAAATATCAAACAATCCCATAATTCACCCCTCCATTTTGATTTTCAAGGCTAATTATACCATATAAGTTCAAATTAATCTACTACTGTGTATCAAACGGCAGGATTGTTCCTACAAAAAGTGTAGTGTGACCTTTAGATTACACCCAAAATAAGAAAAGCCGCCGTCTGTTGACGGCGACCTTTCTTGTGCAATTTTAGCGATAAATAAGCTCGTTTGATACGATTTCCATAGCGGCGTTTCGCAGATTGTTCATCTTCTGTACCCAAAGCATTTGGTTTTCCGCTTTGAGCGTTTCCGTCACACCCTCCTTTTCGGCAAGTTGTTTTACCAGCCGAGAAAACAGCTCCTCTGCCTGCTCGTTTAGGTCGGCAAGGTAGCCGTTCAGTTTGCCGCTTGTCAGCAGATTGTAGTAGCGCACTTTGTGATACTGTTTGAGATACCGCAAGTGTCGCTGTCCCCATACGCCGATATGCCTTGATTCTTCTTTAGGCAGTTTCAGGCAGGGAAGATAGTAATCGCCCTGCAATTCATACCAAAGCCCGTTTTTCTCGTCATAAATGTACTTGTCCATTTTGTAATCCTCCAATTATGATTGATTTTACCCACAATCCAATCATTCCGGCCGATTACAAAAGCCGAGGGAGAGGACTTCCTTACGAAGCCTCTCCCTTGTTGCCGGTTTTTCTGCAGGTGCCGGAGCCAGTGCCGGGAGCATCGGATACCACGAAAGTGTTGCCCCAACACTGAAGGCAGGCGCCAGCGGCAACAGTATGCCATCTGTGCTGTGCATCAACGATCAGGGTGGTCAGGTCATGGAAATTTCCGAGGGTATGACAGGTACACTGCGGGCGCAGGAGCACGGCCATCAGCCGTTGGTGTATGAAAACCACGGCATTGACAGCCGCTACCGGCAGATGGAGGAGGTAGCGCCTACCATGTCGACCCGCTATGGGACGGGCGGCAATAATGTACCGCTGGTGGAGCAGGAACCTGTGATCTGCATCACGGGAAATGCCATAGACCGCCAGCCGCAGAACGGTGGGAACGGCATTGGATACCAACAGGACATCGCCTATACCCTGACTGCCACAGATCACCATGCGGTCTACAGCCGCCAGCGTGTGGATGACTTCAGGGAGAATGCTGTGGTCAGCACACAGAGCGCACGGCAGCGCAAAGATGCCGTCGATCTCGTTTGCCAAAAGGCAGATGTCCATGCCCATCTCATTCGCCGCCTGACTCCATTGGAATGTGAGAGATTGCAGGGCTTCCCGGATGGGTGGACGGACATCCCCGGTGCATCCGACAGCGCAAGGTATAAGGCCTTGGGCAACAGTGTGGCCATCCCCTGTGTGGACTTCGTGATGCACTGTTTGGTACAGGCGGTCCAGATGAGCGAAAATATTCGTTAGACTTGTCCGGTATGCTGCCTTTGTACTTCTATTCTCGTTAGACTTGTCAATAGCTTATGCGCCGCAGTTGGGCTATGCTTTGCTTGCCTCGGGAGAGGCGGAAAGGAGCAGGCTATGGAAGAAAAGAAGAACCTCTGCGCGCCCATCCCGCTGTCGCTGCACCAGCGGCTTCGTGCGGAGCAGGAGCAGCGGGGCCAGACCCTGTCCGACTACATCACGGACATACTCAGAGAACATTTTGAAGGAGGAGCACGAACTATGAATGCCAACAATCGCACCATCGCCTTTCAGGTACCGGAGGAACTCTTCGGCCGGCTGAAGGACTATCTGGCCAGGAATGGTCTAAAGCAGAAGGATTTCATTCTCGGGCTCATTGAGCGCGAGCTGAACGATGCCGGGAACGAAGAATAAAACACACAGAAGCCGCAGACGCACACCTGTGGCTTCACTTTTAGGAGGAAAACTATGTATCTATACCCCGAAAATTTAACGGCCCGGCCTATGCTGTGGCTGTGGACGCTGCGGGATGTGGCGTGGATCGGGACAGGGCTTTTGCTGTCGGTGCTGGCGCTGACCCAGACCGGCAGCATGATCCCCTTGGTCATTACAGCGGCGCTGGCCTTTCTCTGCATTCGGCACGGAGGGATCAGCATGCTGGACTTCCTGCGCTATGCTGCGGCGTTTTTCTTTTTCGGACAACAATATTATGTGTGGAGGGAATCGGCATGAGCAGGAAAAAATCTACCCGGCAGCTCATCGGCATCGATGATATTAAAAACGGCAGCGTTGTAACGGCGGACGGAGAGCTGGCCTTCTACTTCGTTCATCCCAGCAATCTGAATGTTTTGCCGGAGCAGGGCGTCCGGGCAAAGGTGCAGGAGCTGTTGGGCGTGCTGAAAGGCATGGCGGAACTGGAGCTGGTGGCCCTGGACTCCAAGGAGTCCTTTCAGGATAACCGCCAGTTCTACCGGCAGCGGCTGGAGGAGGAAGATATGCCCGCCATCCGTGGGCTGCTGGTGCAGGATCGCCAGCATCTGGACAGCGTCCAGACCACAATGGCCTCCTCCCGTGAGTTCTGCTTCGTGCTGCGGCGCAGAAAAACAGACGGGACCATGAACTATGCATCCCTGGAGCAGCAGTTCCGGGACTGCGGATTTGTCGTTCAGCGTGCGGAGGGCCAGCGGCTTCTGGAGCTGCTGGCTATTTATTTTGAGCAGGACGCCACCCACGAGGTATTCTCCTTTGTAGACGGGGCGCAGTGGCTGACAGCGGAAACGGAGGTTTGAAATGCGAATTCTGAAAGTGGAGCCGGGAAAAGCTCCGTATGCGAAAGAGATGGAGGAGGGCCTGAAAGCCATCCAGCGGGAGGTAGAGGGTCTGTTCCAGCCTCTCTCTATGGGAGACGGCGTCATCCTCTGCTGTAACGATGAGGGAAAACTGAACGGCATGCAGCCCAACCGGCGGCTGGGAGATGACATCATCTGCGGGCCTTTCTTTTTGGTGGGAGATGACCATGCAGGAGGCTTCTGCTCCCTGACGGAGGAGCAGATACAGCGATATACGCAGGTGTTTCAGGAGCCGGAGCAGTTTACCGGGCAGGAGCCGGAACTGAAGCCGTACATGGAACTATATATGTGGTGAGGAGGAAAAATGAAGAATCCATTTTCTAAAAAGGCCCCTTCCCAACAGGAAGCGTTTCTCCGCACTTATCTGGATCGCATCGCACCGGGGATTGTGAAATTCGAGGTGGACCATTACATCTTCGGCAGCACCTACCGCTGCGTGTGGGCGCTGCGGGAATATCCGGCCAGCACCGAGGCCCAGGCGCTCTTGCGGGAGCTGGGCGAAAAAAGCGGCGTGACGCTGCGCATTTACTGTCGGCAGGTGTCCCCCGGCGAGGAGGACAGGATCATCGACAACGCCAACAAGAAAAACAAGCTGGACGGCTCAGACCCCAACAAACTGCGGCAGACGGTGGCGGCGGAGAGCAATCTGCGGGATGTGGCAGAGCTGGTGCATAAAATGCACCGGGAGCATGAGCCGCTGGTCCACTGTGCCGTGTATTTGGAAATGACGGCAGACAGCAAGGAACGGCTTCGTCAGCTCCAGACCGATGTACTGACGGAGCTGGTGCGCTGCAAGCTGAATGTGGACAAGCTGCTCCTGCGGCAAAAGCAGGGATTCTGCTGCGTCAGCCCTGTGGGCAGTAATGTGCTGGGCCGGGAGTTCGAGCGGGTACTGCCCGCCAGCAGCGTGGCCAATCTCTATCCCTTCAATTACTCCGGCAAGACAGATCCCAACGGCTTTTACATTGGGAAAGACAAGTACGGCAGCAACATCGTGGTGGACTTTGACCGTCGGGACAGCGACAAGACCTCTGCCAACATCCTCATTTTGGGCAACAGCGGTCAGGGCAAGAGCTACCTCATCAAGCTGCTGATCTGCAATCTGCTGGAAGCGGGCAAGTCGGTGATTGCCCTGGACGCTGAGCACGAGTTGGAGGAGCTGTGCGAAAACTTAGGCGGGTGCTTTATTGACCTGATGGCCGGGGAAAAGCGCATCAATGTGCTGGAGGTGCGGAGCTGGAACGAGGACACCGACGAGACAGCCCCGGATGCCTTTCGCAAGTCCACTCTACTGGCTCGGCACATCTCCTTTTTGAAAGACTTCTTCCGGGCGTACAAGGATCTCACCGACCCGCAGCTGGACACCATAGAGATCATGCTGTCCAAATTGTATGCCCGTTGGGGCATTACAGAGGAAACAGACTTTCGCCAGCTTGCGCCGGAGGACTACCCCATCCTCTCCGATCTGTATGACCTCATGCAAGAGGAACTGGCCCAATACAAGCCGGGTGCGCTGTACACGCAGGAGCTGCTGCAGGAGGTGCTGCTGGGTCTGCACTCCCTGTGCGTGGGGGCGGATGCACCGTTCTTCAACGGACACACAAATATCTCCGGAGACCGATTTCTGGTGTTCGGTGTAGGCGGTGTGCTGACGGCGGCCAAGAGCCTGCGGAACGCCCTGCTGTTCAATGTGCTGGCGTATATGTCGGACAGGCTGCTGACGGCGGGCAATACTGTGGCGGTGCTGGACGAGCTGTACCTGTGGCTGTCTAACCCGGTGGCTATTGAGTACATCCGCAACTGCCTAAAGCGTGTGCGCAAGCGGGACTCGGCGCTGGTGATGGCCTCCCAAAACTTGGAGGACTTTGACCAGGAGGGCGTGCGGGAGATGACGAAGCCGCTCTTCGCCATCCCGCCCCACCAGTTTCTATTCAATCCCGGCTCCATCGGGAAGCGATTCTATATGGATATGCTGCAGCTGGATGAGGCGGAGTTTGAACTCATCCAGCGGGCAAGGCGTGGCGAGTGCCTGTATAAATGTGGCATGGAGCGATACCATCTGGAGGTGAAAGCACCGACGCACAAGGCGGTGCTGTTTGGCTCGGCTGGCGGGCGGTGATGGAGGAGGTGACCTTGCATGAGTACACAGCTTGTTCGTTTGGCGGCCGCCGTGCTGACCAGCGAAAAGGGCCGCAGGACAGTCGGGTGGGTGCTGGCGGCGATTTTGTCGCCGGTGATTTTATTGGTGGCGTTCTTGTGCTGTGTAGGTTCCGGCACAGCCGAGCACAACGGCGCTGTCGTATCGGCGGCATTTTATGGAACGGAACTGTCCGCAAGTGTCCCGGCAGAATACCGGGCACAGCTCACGCAGATGCGGGGATCCTTCTCCCATCTGGATTCGGCGGTGGCCGAGGTCAATCAAAAATCCGAGGGAAACAGTCTTGACCCGATGCAGGTCAAGGCTGTTTTCTTTGCCCTCTGCTTTGGAGAGGATGCACTGTCACAGGCAAATGCAGAGACGTTTGTGGCTTGCTTCTATGAAACGGAGACAAGGGTGCGGGAGGAGACGGATGAGACCTATGAGGTGGCCGTGCCGCTTCCTATGGAGAAAGTCTATGCGCAGTTATCCGTGTGGCGGGGGCGTGCGGTCACGGCAGAGGAACGATCCAATGCCGTGAAGATCTATTCCATGATCATGGGCAGCGCGGGCAGCGGTACCTATAACGGAGCCTATGAGCCGGGCGGCAATGCGCCGATGGAACTGGAGGCATCCATGTTTACAGACCCTGCCACAAAGAACAGTGCAGATCTGGCCATCTATGCCGCCAACGCATGGAACTCCGGCTGGGGATATGTGTGGGGTACCTTTGGGCAGGTGCTGACGCCGGAGCTGCTGCAATATAAGATCTCGCAATACCCGGAGGGCGTAGGGGATGAAGCCGACTTCATCCGTTCCCATTGGCTGAACAGACGCACCACCGACTGCGTGGGGCTCATCAAAGGATACGGCTGGCTGAACACCGTGACTATGGAGATCCAGTACGGCAGCAACGGTATGCCCGATGTGGGGGCGGACGGTATGTACTATAACGCCGGGCACAAAGGTAGCATCGAGACCATGCCCAACACGCCGGGACTGGCCGTGTGGAAGTCCGGGCACATCGGTGTATATATTGGAAACGGTGAGGTCATAGAGGCCATGGACACCCGGTACGGCGTGGTAAAAACGAAGCTCCAGGGCCGAGGCTGGACCCACTGGCTGGAGGTGCCGGGGATCAAGTATGACTAAGGAGGAACGGAAATTGGAAAGTAAGAATATCACCATCGGATTTGACGCAGCCAAATTGGATGCGCTGGAGTTTGTGCTCCGCAAGCAGCGGTCTTCCGTGCAGCGGCGCATGGAGGAAGTGCTGCAGCAGCTCTATGAGTCGGAAGTCCCGGAAGCGGTGCGGGAGTATGTGGACAGTAAGTCTGCTCCTGCGGCCAGACCCAGGCGGCCCGCAAAAGCGTCCGTAACGAAGCAGAAAGAGGGCGATGAGCATGGCACAGCATGAAGAAATCGTCCTGTGGCTGGACCGGAGGTGGAAGAACGCCATTGAAAAGCACCTCAAGGGTGAGACGCTGCAGGAGCATTTGGAAACTGTGCTGGACGAGCTTTGCAATCGGCTTCCGGAACGGGAGTATGAGCGTATCAGCCGTGCAATCCAGTCGGAAGCTGCCGCACAGCGTGCGGAGGAAGAAGCGGCCCGGACTTATGCCGCCTACCATGTGACGGAATGCGGCCAGGAATGGTACTTCAAAACCTCGCCCGGTGAGGAGCTGTTGGCGGTCGGGAAAAAGCTGCGCGGTTATGTTACGAAGGGCAGCGGCGTGGCGCCAGACAAATTCATCGGAATGTTTTTCGACGGGCAGCCCATCACAGCAAAAGAGTTTGATGCCCTGACAGCCCTTCGCATGGAGAACACCGGAAAGGTGCGCGGCGTGTTCGATGTGAACTTCGACAAGCGTGAGTTCTCCGCTGTTCACATTATAGATGGTTGGCAGACCTGGGCAATGCGTGATGTATCGGTGGCGGTCTATCACGCCACCCGGTCGCAATTCGCATCTGGCGATGATAAGTGGCGCAAACTGTTGGATCATCTGAATGGCAAAGAGATCACCTCGGCGGGACATCTCTCTGCACGGAATTTTTCTTTCGGTGAGGAGATCATCGAATCGGATGGCAAGCTCAACTTTTATCTGCAGGCGGACTTCGATGTGGATGCCGCCTTCGGTACATTCGTCTGCACCGATCAGAACGATGACTGGCTCAACATCTATGCCAACTACGACATCGAGAAAGACCGTCTCTGTGACACGCTGGAGCTGAATCTCTGCAAAGGAGATGGCACAGAAGAAAACTGGAGCTATCACCTCAACGCTGCTGAGCAGGAGGTGTTGGCACGCAAGATGGAGGACTACTGCCAGCAGCAAACCGGCATGAGCCTGCACGAGTACGCCCAGCAGCTTCGGGAGAGTGGATCACAGACTCCCGAAATGCAGATGTAAGCATGGCAGGCAGAGGTTTACAAGGTTTTCTCTTGACTGATTATCGGCGCACCGATATAATAAGAGCGGTGATGTATATGACGATCCAACAGATACTGCGGGAAAAGAACCTCTCCCGCTACCAGCTCTCCAAGAAAAGCGGTGTGCCTTGGGCAACGCTGGCGGACATCTGCTCCGGCAAGACAACGCTTTCCCGATGCAGTGCCGGTACACTCATGAAGCTGTCCTCCACACTGGATATCCCGATGGAGCAGCTCATTACGCTGACCGTGGAGAAACCACAAATGCATGGCGGCAAGCCGACTGACCGAACCTATTTGGAAAAGAATCTGCCCGCCAGTTTGGATAGGGCGCTTCGTGAGTACATTCAGGGCGAAAAGGACAAGGTGTCTTATATGGACTGCCTGTGGGGAGAATTGTATAGTGCGATTAACTCCAATCAGTGGAGCAACGCCATTACCCAGGAGCAGGCTGATTATCTTCGCACAAAATATTTATGAGGGGGGTGAGAACCTATGATTGATTTTACCAACTGCCTAGTCAACCGCTTCCGCGCCTACGGCGGAGCCAATGGGAATAAAATCAATATCACCTATCAAGGACATAGCTATATGCTCAAGTTCCCTCCAAAGCCCAGCCGAAATCGGGATATGAGTTACAGCAACGGCTGCATCAGCGAATATGTCGCCTGTCATATCTTTGAAATGTTGGGCTTTCGGACACAGGAAACGCTCCTCGGAAACTATACGGACAGCCGCGGCAAGACAAAGCTGGTAGTTGCCTGTCGGGATTTTACAGAGGACGGAAAACGGCTCATCGAGTTTGCCCATCTGAAGAATACCTGCATCGACAGTGAACAGAACGGTTATGGAAAAGAACTGTCCTCCATTCTGGAGGCCATCGAGGAGCAGAGTATTTATCCCTCCGATGAGCTGCGGCAATTTTTCTGGGACATGTTTATTGCGGATGCGTTCCTTGGAAACTTCGACCGGCATAACGGCAACTGGGGTTTCCTCGTGGATGAGGAGAAGCAGCAGGCAGAGCTGGCGCCGGTCTATGACTGCGGTTCCTGCCTGTACCCGCAGCTTGATTTGGAACGGATGAAAACTGTGCTGC
>OHAO01001574.1_pt1 | contig 15587 bp, 9 predicted proteins | sample 1577151 | NCBI WGS metagenome assembly OHAO01 (sample SAMEA3541585, study PRJEB24748) | human gut metagenome | biome: human gut; feature: human-associated habitat; material: faeces | place: China | collected 2012 | reverse complement strand
GTTGACGCAGTAACCCGTGGTGATTTTTCTGCAAAGGGCCGTTTGCTTCTTGTCCCCGGACAGGTGGAGGACGACGCTTCCGTGCGGCTGGGCGGATGCGGGCTGTTTTCCAATGTGGATTTGCTCAAGGCCGTGCGGGAACGCCATCCGGATGCTTTCATCATCTATAAGCCGCATCCTGACGTGGAAAGCCGGAACCGGAAAGGGCGCATACCCGATGGAGAGGCGTTACGGTACGCGGATCGTGTTGTCCGCAACGTGCGTATGGATGTCCTGCTTGGCATCGTCGACGAAGTGCACACGCTCACGTCGCTTACGGGATTCGAGGCATTGCTGAGGGGAATAGAGGTCCACACTTATGGGGGGCCTTTCTACGCGGGGTGGGGGCTGACCCATGATCGGGTTGATTTCCCCCGCCGGAAAGCCCGGCTTTCGCTTGAGGAGCTTATCGCAGGGACGCTGATACTTTATCCTTCGTATTACGATTGGCAGACGAAGGGATTTTGCACGCCCGAGGACATCTGTTACCGGCTTACCCAGCCAAAAGGGCAAATGCGCGGCAAGTTTTTTATGCGCACCTTTGCGGCGCTCAGGGAAAAGATAAGGAACGTATTCTGATCATGCGTACCTACTTGTTTCTTCAAGGCCCGCACGGGAGTTTTTTTCGTGAGCTGGGGCTGGCGTTACAGCGGGCCGGGCATCGTGTATTGCGCGTCAATATCTGCGGCGGTGACGTGGTGGACTGGCACTCGCGAGAGGCCGTGTGGTATCAGGGGCGGACCACGGACTGGAGCGGCTGGATCGGCGATCTCATGCGGCGCAAAGGCGTTACGGATCTGCTGGCCTTTGGGGACTGGCGGCCTCTGCACCGTGAGGCCATTTTGGTGGCAAAACTGCGGAATATCCGGGTGTGGGCATTTGAGGAAGGGTATTTGCGGCCCCATTATATCACGATGGAAGAGGGCGGGGTCAACGGCAACTCGATGCTTCCCCATTCGCCGGCCCTTTTGCGGGAACTTGCCGAAGCCCATCCGTCCCCGCCGGCACCCGTTGCCGTACGGAATCCCCTTTCCGCACGCGTATGGAAGGCTATTGCCTATTATGCGGGGACCATTTTTTTGCGCCCGTTTTTCCCCTGTTTCCGGACGCATCGCCCGCAGAGCGCCGTGAGCGAAGTCTGGGGATGGTTCCTTCGCGTCCTGACCCGCCGCACATGGGAAAGGCGTTCGGCGGAGAGCGTCCGGGAAGTCTATCGGTCGCGTGTGCCCTATTTTCTGTTCCCGCTCCAGCTTGATTCGGATTCCCAAGTCCGCCGTTATTCGCCGTTCAGCGGGATGAAGGAAGCCATTGCGCATGTACTGACTTCTTTTGCACACTCCGCGCCCAAATCCATGCATTTGCTGATCCGTAACCATCCTCTTGATAACGGGCTCATCAATTACCGGAGGTACATCCGCCGGTTCAGCCACGCCTGCGGGCTGGAAGGCCGGGTTCATTTCGTGGGGGCGGGTAGCGTGCTGGCGCGTACCTATGAAGAAGCTACCGGTATCTACGAGAAATACAAGAATAATATATTAGGAGTGATTACCGATGTTCGCTTCCCGCGTGTGGAACGTGGCGAAAAGGATGGACTGGCAGGTATCAAGCTGTGCGCCGCCATCCGTAAGGAAGATCCGTTCGTGCCGCTCATCATCCAGTCGTCCGAATCGGAAAATGCACTGTATGCATCCAAATACGGTGCCGCCTTCATCGACAAGAACTCCAAGAAGATGGATGTGGACCTGCGCCGCATCGTATCGGACAACTTCGGTTTCGGCGATTTCATTTTCCGCAATCCCGATACGCTGGAAGAGATAGCCCGCGTAAAGAATCTGAAAGAATTGCAGAATATCCTCTTTGCCGTACCCGCAGAGTCGTTCCTCTACCATATCAGCCGTAACCACGTCAGCCGCTGGCTCTACTCACGCGCCATGTTCCCGGTGGCAGAGTTCCTGAAACCTATCACTTGGAACAGCCTGCAAGACGTGGATGCCCACCGCAAGATCATCTTCGAAGCCATCGTAAAATATCGCAAGATGAAGAACCAGGGTGTGGTAGCTGTGTTCAAGCGTGACCGCTTCGACCGTTACTCCAACTTTGCCCGTATCGGCGATGGTTCATTGGGAGGCAAAGGTCGTGGATTGGCTTTTATTGACAACATGGTGAAGCATCATCCCGAATTTGAAGAGTTTGATAATGCCCGCGTTGCCATCCCTAAGACAGTGGTACTCTGTACCGATGTCTTCGACGAGTTCATGGAGACAAACAACCTGTATCAGGTAGCCCTCTCCGATGCCGATGACGACTTAATCCTGCGCTACTTCCTAAAAGCCAAACTACCCGACCGGTTGGTGGAAGACTTCTTCACCTTCTTCGATGTAGTGAAGTCACCGCTTGCCATCCGCTCGTCTTCCTTACTCGAAGATTCGCACTATCAGCCCTTCGCCGGAATCTATAATACTTATATGATTCCTTATCTGGATGATAAATACGAAATGCTTCGTATGCTGTCCGACGCCATCAAAGGTGTATATGCTTCGGTCTATTTCCGCGATAGCAAGGCGTATATGCAGGCCACAAGCAATGTCATCGACCAGGAAAAGATGGCTGTCATCCTGCAAGAGGTAGTCGGCAATCAATATGGCGACCGTTATTATCCCAGTATGTCCGGCGTGGCACGTTCGCTCAACTATTACCCCATCGGTGATGAAAAGGCCGAAGAAGGTACAGTAAACCTCGCCCTCGGTCTTGGCAAGTACATCGTAGACGGTGGCATGACGCTCCGTTTCTCTCCCTATCATCCGCATCAGATTCTGCAAACCAGCGAAATGGAGATAGCCCTGAAAGAAACGCAAACCCGCTTCTATGCCCTCGACCTGCGCAATGCCGGACACGATTTCTCTATGGACGATGGCTTTAACCTGCTAAAACTGCACGTGAAAGAGGCGGAAAAGGATGGAGCACTGAATTACATAGCCTCCACCTACGACCCTTACGACCAGATTATCCGCGACGGGCTTTATCCCGGTGGACGCAAGGTAATCACTTTCGCCAACATCCTGCAACATGACGTTTTCCCGTTGGCACGCATCCTGCAACTGGTATTGAAGTACGGTGAGCAGGAAATGCGCCGCCCCGTCGAGATAGAGTTTGCCGCCACCATGAGCCGCGAACAGGATAAATCGGGTACTTTCTACTTGTTGCAAATACGTCCTATCGTAGACACCAAAGAAATGCTGGACGAAGACCTCACCGCCATACCGGATGAGAAAACCCTACTCCGCTCCAACAATTCGCTGGGTCATGGCATTATGAACGATATCTATGACGTTGTCTACGTGAAGACGGATGACTACAGTGCATCGCACAATCAGGAGATTGCCTGGGAGATAGAGAAGCTGAACCAGCAATTCCTGGACGAAGGGCGAAACTATGTCCTCGTCGGTCCCGGACGCTGGGGAAGTAGTGACACCTGGCTTGGCATCCCCGTGAAGTGGCCGCACATCAGCGCCGCCCGCGTCATTGTGGAAGCCGGACTAACGAATTACCGTGTAGACCCCAGTCAGGGAACCCATTTCTTCCAGAACCTGACGTCCTTCGGCGTAGGGTATTTCACCATCAATGCATTTATGAACGACGGTGTATACAACCAGGAATTCCTGAATGCCCAACCTGCCGTACACGAGACGAAATACTTGCGGCACGTACATTTCGAACAACCTGTAACAGTAAAGATGGATGGCAAGAAGAAGCTGGGAGTAGTACTGATGCCCGAAGAATAATTTCTGTTCTCATTCAAAGAGGATATGATTAGTGATGAACATTCAGTTCTATCACCACCACCTCACTGGGGGCAAACATGCGGATATTCTTATTGGAAGTACCCAGACCATTGGTGATAATCATCGGTATTCCCTGGGAATTGCGCTTCAGTCCGCCACGAAACCGCTGTCCGTAGTGCGAAGGAAGAATGGGAGCATAAAGCCCGAACAGCGTCACCTGCCCACCGTGTGTATGTCCGGCGAGGACAAGGTCGGTATTCGTTATGGCAACATCCTCGGCATAGTCGGGCGTATGCGTCAGCAGAATCACAAAGTCGTCGGGTGAAAGGGCGAGCGTAGGAGATACACCATTCTTCTGCAGATCAAAAGGATTGCGCACACCGGCTATCAGAATCTCTGCCCCATCCCGCTTCAGCGTATCCACGCGGTGCTCCATCAAATGAATGTTGTGTGCCTCCAATTGGCGCACAATGTCGGCATAACAGGCCTCATAATCGTTGTTGCCCAGCACCACGTAGGTGCCCATCGGCACTTTCACCGCAGCCAGGGCGGAGACGACAGGTGCCACATACTCACATCCCTCATGCAGGTCGCCACCCACCAGCAGCACGTCTGCCTGCTGGGCATTGAGCAAGCGGACCAGGTTCTCAAGACCTTTCTCCTTGAAAAGACTTTTGTAGTGCAAATCTGAAATAAAGGCAATGCGAAAACCGTCGAAAGCAGCAGGCACATCGGGGTGACTGAACTTGTACGTCCGCACCCGGCTGATGCCCCGGTAGCCGGAACCTGCCTTTGAAGAGGTTATTTCTGTATCGACGAGTCGTATACTGTCCGCAGCCGAAGTCTCCGGCGGCAGAGAAGGAAGTACGTACTGGTTCGATCTACAAGAAGAGAGAAACAGTACTCCAAGAATCACATAGAGGAATTTCTTCATCATATACAAGCAGTATTTTCTTCATTACACAGACACAAAGATAGGCATTTTCAGTATCTTTGTTGCAAGAATCGGTAAACAAGCATTCACCCTAAACTAAAAACGGAATATGAAAGAGATTAAACTGAATTCACCCCGTGCCTGGTTTCTCGCCGCCCGTCCCAAGACCTTGACGGGAGCCATCATCCCCGTACTGCTGGGTAGTGCCCTGGCTTTCAGCGATGGGGAGTTCAAGACCCTGCCCGCCCTGCTGTGCGCCCTCTTCGCCTGCGGCATGCAAATTGCCGCTAATTTCATCAATGACCTTTTCGACTTTCAGAAAGGCACCGACCGTAAAGATCGTCTGGGCCCGCCACGTGCCTGCGCCGAAAGCTGGATTACTCCGGGAGCCATGAAACTGGGCATCGGCTGCGCATTGCTGCTGTCGTGCCTGGCAGGATTGGCATTGCTCTTCACCGTCTGGGGGCAACTGCCCCACGGAGGCTGGGAACTGGTGGTGCTGGGAGTAGTATGTATCCTGTTTGCCTTCCTCTACACCACGCTGCTCTCCTATCTGGGCTGGGGCGATGTGCTGGTGCTGGTCTTCTTCGGCTTCGTGCCCGTCTGCGGCACCTACTACGTGCAGGCCTACACGCTGAATATGGACGTGTTGGTACTGTCGCTCGTCAGCGGTCTGGCCATAGACACCCTGCTGATGGTGAACAACTACCGCGACCGCGAGCAAGATGCCGTGAGTGGCAAGTGTACACTGGTAGTGCGCTATGGCCGGAAGTTCGGTGAAAATATGTATTTAGGGCTGGGTATTGCCGCCACGCTGCTCTGCCTCTGGTTTGTAAATACCGGCCGACTGACGCTGATCGAGTTTATCTGGGCTCCCTGCGTCTACCTCTGCATGCACGCCCTGACATGGCGCAAGATGGTAAAAATTCGCAGTGGTAAAGGGCTGAACCGTATCTTGGGAGAGACTTCACGCAACATGCTATTCCTGGGCATACTGCTGGCCGTAGCACTGGCTGCATAAACGCGGCAGGCATCCGGATTCATCCCATGAGACAAAAAAAATCATCCCGTGAGGCGAAAAATTCCGTCTCACGGGATAAAAAAAATCATCTCATGAGACTATTTAAGATCGTCTCATGAGATGAAATTATCATCTTTTACTGTACATCTTCTCGTAATAGTGCTGGTAGTCGCCGCTGGTTACTTCTTCCACCCACGCTTGGTTATTCAGATACCACTCGATGGTCTTCACGATACCGTCTTCGAACTTCGTTTCGGGATACCAGCCCAGAGCAGCGGTAATCTTTGCCGGGTCGATGGCATAGCGCTGGTCATGACCAAGACGGTCCTTCACGAAAGTAATCAGGTCTTCATTAATCCAGCTGATGTCAATCTGGCCATCTTCGCCTTTCGTCTTCTTCTTCAGGACTTCGCGATATTCTGGTTTCTCCGTCATCAGGCGGTGGATGGTGGCAATGGTCAGCTTCACAATTTCGAGGTTGGTCTTTTCGTTATGGCCACCTACGTTGTACACTTCACCTTCCACACCTTCGCGAACCACCAAGTCGATAGCTTTGCAATGGTCTTCCACATAAAGCCAGTCGCGCACATTGCTGCCGTCGCCGTAGACAGGAAGTTTCTTTCCTTCCAGAATATTCTTGATAATAAGCGGGATCAACTTTTCGGGGAAGTGATACGGGCCGTAGTTATTGGAACAGCGGGTAATGGTCACCGGCATTTTATAAGTATCATGGTAAGCCATAACCACCATGTCGGCGCTGGTCTTGGAAGCACTGTACGGGCTATGCGGACAAAGCGGGGTTTGCTCCGTGAAGTAGCCGTCGGCACCCAACGAACCGTACACCTCGTCCGTAGACACCTGATGGTAGCGCACCCCCTTACGCCAGGTAGGATAGCCATTCTCATCCTTACCCGTCACCCAGGCACGGCGAGCTGCATCCAGCAGGTTCTGCGTACCCAGAATATTAGTAACGAGGAAGAGCTGCGGATTCTCAATGCTACGGTCTACGTGACTCTCGGCAGCAAAGTTCACCACGTAGTCGAATTTAAATTTGGCAAACAGTTCGTCGGCAAGTATCCGGTCGCAGATGTCACCTTTTACAAAGAAACAGCGTTCGTCATCAATGTCTTTAGCGATGGTTCCAAGGTTTCCGGCATAGGTTAAAGCATCAAGTATCACAAGCTGCACGTCATCATGCTTTGCCAGGATGTACTTGATATAGTTCGCGCCGATAAATCCGGCAGCACCGGTTACAAGATAAGTCTTCATGTACTTAATTATTAATTTTTAATTATCAATTATTAATTGTTCAGCGGTGGGAGTTGGCGAGTTCCATCAGGTAGGTGCCATATTCTGTTTTGCCAAGTTGTTCACCAAGACGGTAAAGCTGGTCGGCATCTATCCACCCCTTACGCCAGGCTATTTCTTCGATGCAGCTGACGCGGAAGCCCTGACGGTTCTGTATGGTAGCTACAAAGTTGCTTGCTTCCAGCAGGCTGTCACAGTTTCCGGTATCGAGCCATGCAAAACCACGACCGAAGATTTCGACTTTCAACGTGCCCTCGTCCAGATACAGACGGTTCAAATCCGTAATTTCATATTCGCCACGGGCGGAAGGTTTCAGGGCGGCAGCCTTGGCAGTAACGGTAGAGTCGTAGAAATACAGACCGGGCACTGCATAGTTGCTCTTGGGCTGTGTAGGTTTCTCTTCGAGGGAAATCGCTTTTCCGTCGGCATCAAATTCCACCACACCATAAGCACGAGGGTCCTTCACATAATATCCGAAGATGCATGCACCTTTTTCAATGGAGGCAGCACGTTTCAGCATGGCAGAAAAACCCTGTCCGTAGAACATGTTATCACCCAGAATGAGACATCCCGGCTCACCGTTCAGAAACTCGGCCCCCAGCACGAAAGCCTGAGCCAGTCCGTTAGGCTGCTCTTGTATCTTATAAGAAAAGGACATTCCAAGCTCTTCACCTGTACCCAGCAATTCGCGAAACATGGGCAAGTCACGTGGAGTGGAGATAATCAGCACTTCGCGTATCCCCGCCAACATAAGCGTGGAAAGCGGATAATAAATCATTGGCTTGTCATAAACCGGCATAATCTGCTTGGAAATAGCCTTAGATAAGGGGTAAAGACGGGTGGCGCTACCACCGGCAAGAATAATTCCTTTCATATTTCAGTTCTTTTTTCGGTTGATACAAATATAGAATAAAATAAGAAGGAGGACAACGCCCCACGGCTCTCGGTGATCTATTCAGGCCACAAAGATAATGCAAACGGAATGCAGTACAAAATAATTTAAATTATTTTTAGGAGCTTTCTCACCCTGCCAGCTCTATCACTTCAAGATCCTTGAACACCCCATTGTCCACAATAAAGCGTACCATGGTACGTACTTTATGGAATCCGGAGATACCTGCAGCACCGGGATTGATGTGCAGCATATCGAGCGTTTTGTCATACTTTACCTTTAGTATATGGGAATGTCCGCTGATGAAAAGCTTAGGCGGGCGCACCAGGATACTGCCCCGTATGGAGGGATCATAATTGCCGGGATAACCGCCGATATGCTTTATCAATACCTCGGCACCATCGACCGTGAAACGGTTGATTTGCGGATAGACCTGACGGATGTCTTGCCCGTCAATGTTACCATACACGGCACGGAAAGGACGGAATGCTTCCAGTTTCCGGGCCACCTCCAGCGAGCCGATGTCACCGGCATGCCAAATTTCGTCACACGTCTCGAAATATTGCAGATATTTTTCATCCCAATAGCCGTGTGTATCGGATAATAAACCAACTTTTGTCATCTTTCTTTTGTTTATCTGTGCAAAGGTAACTATATTTGGGCAAATCTTGATGAAACCATGGAAAACCAATATCAATATTTTAAACGGGACATCAGTTGGCTGTCATTCAACTACCGTGTCCTGCTGGAAGCGGAAGATGATACTCTTCCACTATACGAACGCATTAACTTTATATCCATTTATTCTTCCAACCTGGAAGAATTCTACAAAATACGCGTTGCCGATCATAAGGCAATAGCTACCGGTGCCGCGCAAAGTGACGAGGAAACAGTACAATCGACCATCGAACTGGTAGACGCAATCAATCTTGAAGTAAACCGCCAGATGGAGGACCGTATCCGCATCTATGAACAGAAGATACTTCCTGCCCTGAAGAAAAACCATATCATCTTTTATCAGAGCCGCAACGTAGAACCGTTTCATCGTGACTTTGTACGGCGTTTTTTCCGGGAAGAAATCTTCCCTTTCCTGCAGCCCGTACCTGTTTCCAAAGATAAGGTAATCTCTTTCCTGCGAGATAATCGCCTGTATCTGGCCGTACGCCTTCATCTGAAAGGATTGCCGCCCGGTGCTCCCGGACGTACGCAATACTTCGTAATGAAGCAGCCCTACAGCAAAGTACCCCGTTTCATCGAACTGCCCAAAGTGGGAAACAACTATTACCTGATGTTCATCGAAGATATCATCAAGGCCAATCTGGATGTGATCTTTCCTGGTTATGATGTGGACAGCAGTTATTGTATCAAGATTTCGCGCGATGCGGATATACTGATAGACGATGCCGCCAATACTTCCGAAATCATAGAACAGGTGAAGACCAAGGTGAAAAAGCGCAAAATAGGAGATGTCTGCCGCTTTGTGTACGACCGTGCCATGCCGCAGGACTTCCTCGACTACCTGATAGACGCTTTCCATATCGACCGCCGCGAACTGGTTCCGGGAGATAAACACCTGAACCTGGAAGACTTGCGGCATCTGCCCAATCCGAATCCGAATATCCATCCCATCCGGAAACCGCAACCGATGAAGCTGACATGCCTCAACGAACGGGAGTCTATTTTTCAATATGTAGAGAAGAAGGATCTGCTATTACATTACCCTTACCACTCTTTCGAGCACTTCATCCACTTCCTGTACGAGGCGGTGCACGAACCTACCGTACGCGAAATCATGGTAACCCAATACCGGGTGGCGGAAAACTCCGCTGTTATCAATACCCTGATAGCTGCTGCCCAGAATGGGAAGAAAGTCACGGTCTTCGTGGAACTGAAAGCCCGCTTCGATGAAGAGAACAACCTTGCCACCGCCGAAATGATGAAAGCATCGGGTATCAATATTATATATAGTATACCCAAATTGAAAGTACATGCCAAAGTCGCCCTCGTCCTGCGCCGTGACAAAGAGGATAAGAAACTGACCAGCTATGCGTATATCAGCACCGGGAATTTCAATGAAAAGACCGCCACACTGTATGCCGACAGCGGACTGTTCACCTGCAATCCCATCATCGTCAACGACCTCCACAATCTGTTCCGCACCTTACGGGGGAAAGAGAATCCTGTATTCCACCGGTTACTGGTGGCACGCTTCAACCTGATACCGGAACTGAACCGCCTCATCGATCATGAAATGGAACTGGCAAGGAAAGGGAAGGAAGGCCGGATCATTCTTAAAATGAACGCGCTGCAGGACCCCACCATGATAGACCGCCTGTATGAAGCCTCACAGGCCGGTGTGGAAATAGACCTGATCGTGCGCGGCATTTGCTGCCTGATACCGGGACAGAAATACAGTCGTAACATTCGTGTAACACGTATTGTGGATACATTTCTGGAACATGCCCGTATATGGTACTTCGGTAATGGTGGCAATCCGAAGCTCTTCCTCGGTTCACCAGACTGGATGCGACGTAACCTGTACCGCCGCATTGAAGCTATCACTCCTATACTGGACCCCGATGCCAAGCAGGAGCTGATAGATATGTTATCCATCCAGCTTTCGGACAAGCGCAAGGCCTGTTTCGTAAATGAGAACCTACATAACTGCTGGAAATCGGCCCATCCACAGAAAGAAAAAGTACGTTCGCAGTATACCTTTTATGAATATCTGAAAGAGAGGATTGAATAGTTTTGTAACATTTCTGTAATATGTATGACACTTCTCTGCAACACGGTTTCCGTTCCTTTGCAGCCAGAAATAAAATACATCATTATGGAAACCATTTATCTATGCATTGTCATCTTCCTGTTCGTCCTTGCGGTGTTCGACCTCATCGTGGGCGTCAGTAATGATGCAGTCAATTTTCTCCAATCGTCAGTCGGCGCAAAGGCTGCATCTTTCAAAACCGTGTTGTTTATCGCCGGTATAGGCGTATTCATCGGTGCAGCATTGTCCAACGGCATGATGGATATTGCACGGCACGGTATCTATCAACCACAGCACTTTTATTTTGCCGAAATCATGTGCATCCTGCTTGCCGTGATGCTAACGGACGTAGTCTTGCTGGATGTCTTCAACACAATGGGTATGCCTACTTCCACTACCGTGTCTATGGTATTCGAGCTACTTGGAGGTACATTCGCCCTGGCACTCATCAAAGTAAACAACAGCGACACACTGGGGCTCGGTGATCTTATCAATACAGACAAAGCCCTATCCGTCATTATGGCCATCTTCGTCTCCGTCGCCATCGCTTTCTTCTTCGGTATGCTGGTACAATGGCTGGCACGTGTAATATTCACTTTCAACTACAACAAGAGGATGAAATACAGCATTGGTATCTTCGGAGGTATTGCTGTTACATCCATCATCTACTTTATGTTGATAAAGGGTCTGAAAGACAGTTCATTCATGACTGCCGACAACAAACAGTGGATACAGGATAACACGGCAATGTTGATCGGTAGCTGTTTCATATTCTTCACGATACTCATGCAGGTATTGCACTGGCTCAAAGTAAATGTATTCAAAGTAGTGGTGCTGCTGGGTACTTTCGCACTGGCACTTGCCTTTGCCGGCAATGACCTCGTAAACTTTATAGGTGTACCCTTAGCCGGATATTCCTCTTTCATTGACTTTACCACCAACGGAGCAGGCAGTTCGCCGGACGGCTTCCTGATGACTTCGCTCCTCGGCCCGGCCAAGACCCCCTGGTATTTCCTCTTTGGAGCAGGTGTCATCATGGTATATGCCCTCTGCACTTCTAAAAAAGCGCACAATGTAATCAAAACTTCCGTCGACCTTGCCCGCCAGGATGAAGGAGAAGAAAACTTCGGAAGTACCCCTATCGCCCGTACACTGGTACGCTTCAGTATGACATTATCCAACGGAATATCCAAAGTAATGCCCGAAGGCACGAAACGCTGGCTCGATACCCGCTTCCGCAAAGACGAGGCCATCATTGCCGATGGTGCAGCATTCGACTTGGTTCGTGCTTCGGTAAATCTGGTACTGGCCGGTCTGCTCATAGCCTTAGGTACTTCATTAAAACTTCCTCTTTCCACCACTTACGTAACGTTCATGGTTGCCATGGGTACCTCACTTGCCGACCGGGCTTGGGGACGCGACTCTGCCGTATTCCGTATAACAGGAGTACTCAGTGTAATCGGTGGCTGGTTCATCACTGCCGGTGCAGCATTTACCATCTGTTTCTTTGTGGCCATGGTTATCCATTTCGGAGGCACGTTTGCTATCATAGCACTGATCGGCCTGGCGATATTCACACTGATCCGCAGCCAGGTAATGTACAAGAAACGCAAAGCTAAAGAAAAGGGTAATGAGACCATCAAACAGCTGATGCAAAGTAATAACAATACAGAAATTCTGGATTTGCTGCGCAAGCATACCCGCGAAGAGCTGGTTAAGGTATTGGAGTTTACAGAAGAGAACTTCGAACGCACAGTTACTGCTTTCTTGCATGAAAACCTGCGCGGTCTGCGTCGTGCCATGGGATCGGTAAAATTCGAGAAACAACTCATTAAACAGATGAAACGTACAGGTACTCTTGCCATGTGTCGTTTAGACAACAATACTGTATTGGAAAAAGGCCTTTACTATTACCAGGGCAATGATTTTGCCAGCGAACTGGTTTACAGTATCGGACGCCTCTGCGAACCCTGTCTGGAGCACATCGACAATAATTTCAAGCCATTGGATACCATCCAAAAAGGTGAATTCTCTGATGTAACGGAAGATATCGTTTACTTACTACAGGTTTGCCGTCATAAGATGGAGAACAATGATTATGAGGATTTTGAAAATGAACTCCGGAAAGCGAATGATCTGAACGGACAACTGTCGCACCTGAAACGGGAAGAATTACAACGCATTCAGACTCAGTCCGGCAGTATCAAAGTCAGCATGGTATACCTGACAATGATACAGGAAGCACAAAATGTTGTTACTTACACTATTAACCTGATGAAGGTGAGCCGTAAGTTCCAACTGACAGAATAATTAAATATCAGTTTCAGACATAACGAAATGAGCCCTGCAACACAAATATTGCAGGGCTCATCTTATTTTTATTCTCCAAAGAATCAAGGACGTTTCAATCCCATTTTTGCCGCCCGTTCCATCATAAAAGCACGCGCTGCTTCGTATTCATTGGGAATCACCCCATCCAGAATGGCATCTTTAATGGCGCTTTTCAAAGCCCCCACTTCCCGGCAGGGTTCCAGATTGAAAGTTTCCATAATCTCTTCTCCACTGACAGGCGGTTGGAAATTGCGGACTCGGTCACGCTCTTCAAGGTCTTTCAATTTCTGGCGTACCAACTGGAAGTTATTCAGGAATCGCTGCTTACGCTCCATATTTTTAGAAGTGATATCAGCTTCACACAATGTCATCAAATCATCAATATCATCTCCAGCTTCAAAAAGAAGACGGCGGACAGCAGAATCGGTTACCACATCATCCGCTATCACAATAGGGCGCATATGCAGACTCACCAATTTCTGTACATACTTCATCTTCTCATTCATCGGTAGCTTCATCTTCCGGAAAATCTCAGGAACCATCTTTTCACCAATAAAATTATGGTTATGGAAAGTCCAGCCCGCACGAGGCTCCCAACGTTTAGTGGCGGGTTTGGCTATATCATGCAACAGTGCAGCCCACCGTAACCAAAGATTATCCGTTTTACGACTGATGTTATCAAGTACTTCCAATGTGTGATAGAAATTGTCCTTATGTGCCCGCCCATTACGTGTTTCCACACCTTGAAGGGCAGCCAGTTCCGGAAAAATAAGGGACAACAAACCGGAACGATCCAGGTCTATAAACCCTTTAGAAGGAACCGGAGAAAGTATTATCTTATTAAGTTCATCGGCAATACGCTCCTTGGAGATAATGGATATACGCCCACAGTTACGACACAAAGACTCAAATGTAGTATCATCAATATAAAAGTTCAGCTGAGTGGCAAAACGGATGCACCGCATCATGCGCAACGGGTCGTCACTAAATGTAATATCCGGGTCAAGAGGAGTACGGATTATTTTTTCTTTCAGATCTTCTATACCACCAAAGGGGTCTACCAATTCTCCGAACCGGCTCTGATTCAGACAGACAGCCAATGCATTGATAGTAAAATCCCGCCGATTCTGATCGTCTTCCAATGTACCGTCTTCAACGATGGGCTTACGGGAGTCACGCTGATAAGACTCCTTGCGTGCACCAACAAATTCCACTTCTATACCACGGTATTTTACCTGTGCGGTACCAAAATTCTTAAACAGGGCTACGTGTGCTCCACGTCCCAGGCGTTTACCCAACGCTTCGGCCATTTCTATACCACTACCCACTACTACAACATCAATATCCTTAGAAGGGCGTTGCAGGAAAATATCGCGCACATATCCACCGACTACATAACATTCCAATCCTAATTCATCTGCTGTCTCGGATATCCGTTTGAATATATCGTCGCTGAAATGCTGTTTCAGTTCTTCTGCCGTCAATTCTATCATACTATACTTTTTAAAATAATTATTTAGTTTTCACCGGAGAAAGTAGCACTGTTTTTGGTCTATATTCCCTGCCTCTCCTCTCCCAATTCTTATCTGAGCCCTACCATCTCCGTAGTTACTCCGTGTCTATACACTTGGACTTGGTATGGAGTTGGTACGGGCTTGATACGGAGTTGGTACGGCCCGGATATTAGATTGTTCTAAATTTCCGATTTTTCCGGAAAACTAAAATACTATTTATATATTTTCAGAGTGCAAAGATACGGATATTATTTCTAATTTTGTCCTCACTAACAGAACAACAGTAATTATGAAGAAAGTGACACTTCTTGCGTGCCTCTGCTGCACGCTCTTATCTTGTGAGAATGTAGAGAAAAAAGCAGATGAGAAACTGCAAACAGCCCGCGCAGCCTTCGAACGGGGAGACTTTAGTGAAGCGAAAATGCAAATAGATAGCATTAAAATACTATATCCCAAGGCTTTTGAAGCCCGTCGGGAGGGCATTGGATTAATGCAGCAGGTGGAACTGAAGGAGCAGGAAAAAACACTTGTTTACCTGGATAGCCTGCTTCAACAAAAACAAGGAGAACTGGATGCCCTGAAGGGTAAATTCACGCTCGAAAAAGATGCCGAATATCAACAAATAGGTAACTATTTGCATCCCTCACAAGTTATAGAGAAGAATCTGCACCGTTCCTATCTCCGTTTCCAGGTGAATGAAACCGGGCAAATGAGCATGACTTCCATCTATTGCGGTCCCAGCAATATTCACCATATAAGTGTAAAAGTAGTCGCCCCTGATGGCAGTTTTGCTGAGACACCTGCTTCCAAGGATAGTTATGAGACTACCGATTTGGGAGAGAAAATAGAAAAGGCGGACTTCAAAATGGGAGAAGATGGTAATGTAATGGGCTTCCTCTACTTGAACAAGGACAAGAATATCAAAGTGAACTATCAAGGCGAACGTCATGGACTCCAACGATCTGGAGCGTGAGCGTGGCATCACCATTCTGGCCAAGA
>OHAO01001567.1_pt1 | contig 15607 bp, 14 predicted proteins | sample 1577151 | NCBI WGS metagenome assembly OHAO01 (sample SAMEA3541585, study PRJEB24748) | human gut metagenome | biome: human gut; feature: human-associated habitat; material: faeces | place: China | collected 2012 | reverse complement strand
TAACGGCAATCTTTTGAATTTTCAGTTTTTACTCTCAATATTTTTGCAATTTTTACGGGCCAGGGCGTGCCGCTCATCGGCGTGAGCTATGACCCCAAGGTCACGGCTTTCCTGCGCTGCGTGGACGCGGGCTGCGTCCCGCTGGAGGGCCTGGAGGAGGGCGAGCTCTGCCGGCTCATAGACGGCGCCGCGGCCCGCAGCGGCGACGCCGCCGCGCTTTTGGATTATCTGGCGTCGGCGGGGTATCCCGTGGGACGATTCGCTGCGGAGATCGGCGCCGACGTTCCGTTTCTGCTCAGCCGGGTTTCTGCGGCGCTTGCGCGGGGGGCGGGGGAAAAACTCTCGCCGCTGCAGGCCTCCCCAGCCCAATGGCGAGTCGTCGTCGCCATACCGACGTGGCGTTGTGTGACGGCCGATATGTTTGCCAGACTGGACGAATATTTTCATGACGAATGGAAAAGCACGAGCGAGCGGGCGTGCTCGGAAGCGCGTCAAGTTTTTGACCGGCTTGTGCGCGGAGAGTTCTGCGGCCTGCTGCCGAACGATTTTTCCGATCTGCTTTTAAGGGAACGCGGCGAATATCGAGCGCTTTTTGCCGATTTTTATCGGAGCGGGGCCATCGCCTGGGGAATCAGCGGCAGCGGCAGCTCTGCCTTTGCCTTGTGGAATAAGAACGACTTTCGCGGTTTCAGCACTGCGTTGCCCTGGGTGGAGGACGTGCTTGTTTTTTGAATCGATCGAAAAAGAAAAGGTGTGACACGACATGAAAGGTCAGCGTACGGAACGGCTTATTCGTATAACTTCCAAATTTCTTTCTTCCCCGTCATGTCAGATTTCACTGACCGGTCTGGCCGATGAGTTCGGGGTTTCGAAGACCGTGATCAGCGATGATGTGTCCATGGTGAACGATGCCCTGACGCAAGAGGGATACGGCCATCTGGTCGTAGACCGTGGCCGCACCGGAGGAGCTTTTCTCGTCCCCGCATTGTCCCCGGAACGGCGCGAAGAGTTTTTGAAGAACGTCGCGAAAATCCTTTCCGCCCCCAGCCGTTTGCTGCCGGGAGGGTTGATTTATTATGCGGATATCCTCTTCAATCCCGTCTATACGGATATCTTGGGATTGGCTTTCGCTTCGGATTTTAAAGGGCTTCATCCCACTTTGATCATGACCTCGGAGGTAAAAGGAATCCCCCTTGGGCTGGCGACGGCCCGGGCTTTGGGCGTGCCTCTGGCGGTGTGCCGTTTTCGAAACCGCGCCAGCGATGGGCCGGCCGTCTGCGTGCATTATCCGACGCAGAGCGGCGAAGTCCGCTCGATGTACATGGGAACGAAAATCCTTTCGCCCGACGACAAGGTGCTTCTGATCGACGATTTCATGCACGGCGGCAGCACTGCGGCCGGAATGGCTCAGGTCGTGCGTGAATTCCGCGCGGAATTGGTCGGGATGGGCGTGTTTATCGTCGTGGACGAGCCGGAGGAAAAAGCCGTCAGCGAATATAAAGCTTTATTGAAGCTCTCTTTGCATGGCGAGGAGCGCGTTTCGCTCTTTTGATGCGCATGGAATGACGGGTTGACTCATGTCGTGGCGCTGGTTATAATTGTGCGTCGTGGGAAGGGGACTGGCTCATGTTTGTGACCCTAGATACGGAGAAATGTATTGGCTGCGGCGTCTGCGTACAAATCGCGCCGGACGTTTTCTCTCTTGACGAAGCGCGCGGCGTGGCGAAAGTCATTCGCCAGGAAGGCAATGCAGCGGTGGAGCAGGCTGTGAAAAGCTGTCCGGTCTCGTGTATTGCGGTTGAATAACGTCGTTCGTCGTCTGGTTGCATGATCTGAGAGGGCCCATAGCTCAAGGGCAGAGCTGCCGGCTCATAACCGGGAGGTTCCAGGTTCGAACCCTGGTGGGCCCACCATTTGTCTGTTACGTGATTGAATTTTTTGCGAAACCTCGCTTGCGGCGAGGTTTTTTTGTTATACTGTGTGTGTCGCTTTGCGGCTCTTCCTCGAAACGCCGCAAGGTTTGAGCTTTTATAAAGGAACACCTTTGTCGAAAATACAAAGCTGCCGTGTACGGCAGCGTTCCAGGGAGGCTGAAGGCATTGAATAAGTTGAAGGGGAAGATCGGCGAGGCACTCAAGTCAGTTACGCCTATTTCTCTCTTGGTCGTTGTGCTGAGCGCATTGATCGTCCCCATGCCTGCGGAGATACTGATGCTTTTTCTTGTCGGCGCGGTGCTTTTGATCGTGGGGATGGGGCTTTTCTCTCTCGGCGCGGACATGGCCATGATGCCGATGGGGGAGGGCGTCGGAAAGCAGATCACTCTGCTGCGCAAACTTTCCTTTGCCGTGCCCGTCTGTTTTTTGCTTGGTCTGATCACGACGATCGCCGAGCCGGATCTGCAGGTATTGGCCGGGCAGGTGCTGGCGGTTTCGGATTTTATGCTGATCATCACGGTTGCCGGCGGCGTCGGCGTTTTTCTTGTCATCGCGATGCTTCGCCCTCTATTGAAGATCGAGCTTGCTCACGTTTTGTTGTTTCTGTATGGAGTGGTTTTTCTTCTCGCGTACTTTACGCCGCAGTCTTTTATTCCCGTCGCTTTCGACGCCGGCGGCGTCACGACGGGACCGATCACCGTCCCGTTTATCATCTCTCTCGGCGTCGGCATGGCGTCGATGCGCCACGATGAATCGTCTCAGGAGGACAGTTTCGGTCTCGTTTCCCTCTGCAGCGTCGGCCCCATCTTGACGGTGATGCTCCTGGGAATGATCTACGATCCCCAGACGGCGGCCGTATCTCAAACGATTGCCTCGATGGACAAGATGACCTCGATCGACATTGCCGAAAGCTTCTTTGTAAGAATCCCCGCTTATTTGAAAGAAGTCTCGCTCGCCTTGACGCCCGTGGTCGCTTTTTTTGTCGTTTTCCAAGGGATCTTTGCCCTTTTCCGCCGCGGCTCTCTTGTCCGCATCGTCGTGGGGGTTGTCTATACGTTTCTCGGGCTCGTGCTTTTTCTTACCGGCGTCAACGTCGGCTTCATGCCGGCCGGGCACTTTATCGGCAAGTCGCTGGCCATGTCCGAGTACAGATGGCTGCTGCTGCCTCTCGGCTTGATTATCGGTTATTATGTGGTTGACGCGGAGCCGGCCGTCCACGTTTTGAACAAGCAGGTCGAAGAGATTACCGGCGGCACCATTTCGCAACGGGCCATGCATGTCAGTTTGGCCTGCGGCGTGGCCTGTTCCGTTGCGTTTGCGATGCTGCGCGCGATTACGGGACTGTCCATTTACTGGATCATCATTCCGGGTTACGCGCTGGCGCTTGTTCTGACCTTTTTCGTCCCTCCCATTTTTACCGGAATCGCCTTCGACTCCGGCGGCGTTGCCAGCGGCCCCATGACGGCGACGTTTCTTCTGCCTTTGGCCATGGGCGCGTGCGAGGGCGCGGGCGGTTCCATCCTGACGGACGCGTTTGGCGTCGTCGCCATGGTGGCGATGACGCCGCTCATCTCGATCCAAATTCTCGGCGTGCTCTATAACATGCGCCTGAGGGCCGCTGCCAAACAGCCGCCGGTCAGTAAGGTTTACGACAACTTCGTTATTATCGAGTACACTCCGGAGGAGCTTGCGTATAATGACTGAGAAATTGCCCGTAATGGAACTCATGGTCACGATTGTCGACCGGACCAAAGCGCTTCAGGCCACAAATTTCTTCAAAGGGAAAAACGTTTCCCTGACGCTTTCCTGCTGGGGGAGAGGAACGGCGAGCACCGAGATTTTGGACATCCTGGGCATTGGCGAAAAGGAAAAAGTCGTGGTGTTCAGCCTGACCCCGCGTTCCTGGATTCCCGCTCTCATCACCCAGATCTCAGACGCCATGCAGCTTCGCAACGCCGGGCGGGGGATCCTTTTTACCGTACCGCTTTCATCCGTGAACCAGGGAATACCGCGTCGTTACCTGTCAGCCATTCGTGAGAAAAAAAACGAGGAGCGCGTCATGTATAAGACTAACGAAAACAAATACGAATTGATCATTGTCAGCACGGAAGATGGTTTCGTCGATTCGATCATGAAATCCGCCCGGAGCGCCGGCGCGCGCGGGGGGACCGTGATGAGGGCCCGCGCTGTCGGCGACGAAAATACGGAAAGTTTTTTCGGGTTGAAGCTGTATGATGAAATGGAAATCCTGGCAATACTGGTTCAACGCGAAGAAAAATTGAAGATCATGTCCGCCGTCAGCAAAACTCTGGCGGAGAAATCCCCGGAAATGGGCACGATCTTTTCGGTGCCGGTCGACGATGTTGTAGGAGTCGGCGCGGTCCTGGAGAGTCCCGACCCGGCGTAGCAACGAGAGATCTGAATTCGATCGTTGGCGGATCGCGCGTGAGGCGCGCGGATAATGGACGGGCATATTAAAACTTTTGCGCGATCCGTCATGTCGATTTTTATGTATTAATATGCTATACTAAAGCCGCGCGGGCCGCTTGCCCAGAAAAATAAAAAAATCCGCAAGACGGTTCGTCTTGCGGATATGCCGGTCTCGATGGTGGGCGATACAGGGTTCGAACCTGTGACCTCTTCCGTGTGAAGGAAGCGCTCTTCCACTGAGCTAATCGCCCTTTTTGTTTGCAACGTATGAGATTATAAATGCTCGGTGCGATTTTTGCAACCCCCAAAAGGGAGAAGTTGCTTGTATACGGCGTTTTGCTTTTGTGGTAAGATTTGAAAGAGTTAGATGGATAAAATGCGCTGTATGCAGTCGAATGGATACCTCATCGTGTGGGAGAGTGGCCAAAATGATCGATATGTCCTATTTAACGGGCGGAAAAATTTATTGGGACGATTGGCGTTTTGAGCCATGGCAAAGCGGCAGCGCGTCGGGGGTTTATCGTCGGGTCGATTTCATAAAAGCGGGATTGCTTGGCGAGGTTGGCCGTTATAAAGCGGATGATTACATCATCTGGAAATATGAGGATGGGGACGTCGAGCATCTGTTCAAAAATGTCAGGCACCAAAAAGGCTTAATGCTTCAACGCTATATTTTCGTCCGCCCAGAAGGGAATACCACTTCAAGAAGCAAATCTTTTCGGATGGGATTCAGCGGCTTTGTCGAGGTCTATCAGTATACGCCTCTGGGAGATTCATTGAAAAGGCTGACCGATCTTACCCAGCTCATCGACGCGGCACACAAATATGCCTTGGCTCATAAGGGGGAGTCGTCGGTATAAAGCGCAAGCGTGGCAAGATTTCATGGGGTGAGTGCCGGTGGGGAAGCAGGTCCTCCCGGTTCACGATAGAAAAACGCCCAAGACGGAAGGGCGCAAAAAATTATATGGAGGTGTGTTTTATATGCTGTTTCCAATGATGTTTGGTATTTCTGCTGTCATATTTATCATCGGCTACATCGTTTATGGGCGCTTTATGGCGAATGTGTACGGCCTTTCCGACACGAACGAGACTCCTGCTGTCAAGTTCGAAGATGGGATCGACTACTGTCCTGCCCATCCGGCCGTCTTGCTGGGGCACCACTTTGCTTCGATTGCCGGCGCTGGCCCCATTACGGGGCCCATCGCCGCAGCCATGAAGTTTGGCTGGCTGCCCACGATTTTGTGGTGCGTCATCGGTTCGACCTTCCTCGGCGGACCGCATGACATGGGCGCGCTGGTCGCCTCTCTTCGCCATGACGGCCAGTCGATCGGCGCGGTTGTCGAAAAATGGATCGGCAAAACGGGAAAATTCCTTTTCCTGAGTTTTACCATCCTCACGCTGATCCTCGTCGTCGCCGTCTTCCTGGTCATGTCCGCCGGCACGTTTGCGGCTGATCCTGTCGTCGCCTTTGTCAGCACTCTCTATATTGTCCTGGCGATCATCGCCGGCTTCATGATCTATCGCTGGCACGTTCCTCTCTGGGTCGTCACGATCGTCATGCTCGCCTTGATCGTCGGCGGTTGCGTCAAGGTCAACGCCGAGACGGCCCCCTGGCTGATCAACACCGTTTTTGCCCATGACATCAACTTCTGGAACGCGTTCCTCGGCGTTTATATTTTCTTCGCTTCCATTCTGCCGGTGTGGATGCTCCTTCAGCCCCGCGATTATCTTGCCTCATACTTCCTGTATTTTGCCGTGATCGTTGGCGCGTACGGCATGTTCGCCGGCAGCGCGCTCGATTCGAAAACCGTTTCCGTGGTGGCTGCCAACGTCCGCTACTTTGGCTTCTCTTCCAGCGCCATGTGGCCTGCCATGTTCGTCCTGGTTGCCTGCGGCGCCATTTCCGGCTTCCATAGCCTCGTCGGCAGCGGCACGACGTCCAAGCAGCTTCGCAAGGAGAAGGACGCCGTTCTTGTCGGCTATGGCGCGATGCTGATCGAAGGCCTGGTGGCCGTCATCTCCATCGGCACGCTGATGGTGATCGGCCTCGAGGGCGCAAAGGGACTTTCTCCCGTGCAGATTTTCTCGTTGGGTTTTGGCAAGTTCTCGACGCTCGTTGGACTTGACGCCACGTTCGGTGCCCGTCTGGGCGCCATCGCCATCAACAGCTTCCTGCTGACCTCTCTTGATACGGCGACCCGTCTGGCCCGCTATCAGGTCCAGGAGATCACCGGCGGCAAAGTCAGTATGTATCCTGCGACGATTTTCGTTATCGTCCTCGCTCTTTGCCTGGTCTACACCAAGACTCACGATGTGAGCGGCAAGGTGATCGCGGCATGGCTGGCGATCTGGCCCATTTTCGGCGCCGCCAACCAAATGGTCGCCGCTTTGAGCCTTCTGAGCATCGCCGCCTGGGTCAAACTGGGCCTCAAAAAGAAGCATACTTTTGTGTATGCTCCCTTCTGGTTCATGCTTGTAACGACGGTCTTCTCGCTGATCATCGAGGTGAAGGAACGGTTCGCGGTTGCCCAGCCCAACTATCTGCTTTCCTGCTTGGCGGTTATCCTCATCGTTCTGGGGATCGCCATGTCCATCGCGGGAATCAGGACCATGCATTCCGGCGAAAAACAAAGCGCCTGATGCAATTTAAAATTTAAACGGTACAAAAAAATCTTCCTCTTCGGAGGAAGATTTTTTTTTGTGAACGAAAAGAGACCACCTCATGTTCTTTCTCGAGTGAAAGACTGAATTACGAGAGGCCCCGAGACAGTTCAACCAATCAGACTGCCTCGACCGCTGTACGGTCTGCGTAGATTGCTTTGTTGATTTCCCTCGGAGCGCCGCAAAGTTCAATCCTTCAGTAAGGAAGCGGTATAATGCCGTTTTTGGGGCAGACGCCCCAACAGTCTTTTTATGGTGAGCGATGAAGAATTTGCTCTGCGGCAAAAGATGTGTTGAAAACTGTATAGAGTTACGTGTCATGTGTTTTTTGTAACACGACTGTGTGTAAACGCGGCGTTTTTTTAATTAGTTTTTTATTTGCAATGTGCGTTATCTATTTGTCAGATCCTCGCGAAATGGTGAGTTTAAGAAAAGATTCATCATTTTTATACATGTTAATTATTGTATTTGACAAAGAGTGGTAATTTTGATATTATTCAAACACAAAGCGGTATTTTCTTGGTATACTGCAAAAATACTACCGGAATTTTATGATGCTCCACTCACGTAAATGGGAAGTCGTTCTTTAAAATAAGGAGATTTTACGTTATGCCACACCATTGAAGGAGGGGAAATATTGCTCACTACAAAAAGGGATATTGCGTACAAAAGAATCAAAGAAATGATTCTTCAAGGAGATTTAACGTCGGAATTCACCCCTTCGGAGAAAAGTCTCGGCGATGAGCTTGGCATGAGCCGAACTCCTGTACGTGAAGCTCTTCAGAGGCTAGTCATGGAGGGATTCATGAAGGGATTTTCACGTAAAGGTTCCATGGTCAACGAGATCTCGATAGTCGAAGCTGTGGAGATCGTGGAGTTACGTATGGCTGTGGAGGAGTTCGTCATTCAGAATCTCAGTCTTCCTCTGAGCGGCGAACAATGCGCGAAGCTGCAGGCGATGGTCGATTCTCAGGAGGGACTCGCAGCCGCCGGCAATTCGTCGGCTTTCCTTGAGAGCGACGTGGAATTTCATGACTATCTGGCAAGTCTTTACGGCAATCAGCTGCTGAGAGATACTCTCAAAAGCGCCCGTGAGCGCTTTCTCGCTCCCGGTGGGGTCATTTTGCGCAACAGACCCCAGATGCTGGAGGCACTAGAAGGGCACGTGAAAATACTTGATGCCCTGCGAAAGGGGGACTCGGAAGAGGCCAAGCGGCAGATGCACGCCCACATGGTTTTTGCAAAGCACGTGCTGATTTCCTGATGGAACGTGAGAAAACAGAGGTTCAAGGGAGTTACTTCACCTCACGATGGAGTCCACTTCACCGAGAGGAGTCAAAAAATCGTTAGGGAGGTTGTTTGGATGAGTGCACTTGCCATTCATAAGGAACCGACGGTTCCTGTGGGGAAGTACAGCAAAAAACTCTTGACGGAGCTCTACGGAAAGATGGTAACCATCCGGCTTTTTGAACAGACGGTCGAATCTCATTTCCTCGCGGGTGAGATCCCTGGGTTTGTGCACCTCTACATTGGCGAAGAAGCCATTGCTGCTGGTATTATGGCGAATCTAACCAATCGCGATTACATCGAAAGTACCCATCGCGGCCATGGCCATACAATCGCCAAAGGAGCCGATCTAAAACGCATGATGGCCGAAATCTTTGGCAAAGCCACGGGCTACTGCAAAGGCAAGGGTGGTTCTATGCACATCGCGGATTTTAGCATCGGCATGCTCGGGGCTAACGGCATTGTGGGCGGCGGCTACACTTTAGCAGTTGGCGCTGGATTAGCCACAAAACTTTCTGGCGAAGACAAGGTTTCCGTTGTGTTTTTCGGCGATGGCGCTTCCAATCGCGGCACTTTTCACGAGGCTCTGAACATGGCGGCCATCTGGCAGCTGCCAGTGTTATTCGTTTGTGAAATGAACCAGTGGGCTTCCACGACTCCTTACAGAACCACCACATCCGTAGAAAACATTGCCGATCGTTGCCAGGGATACTCCATTCCCGGCTATGTTGTGGACGGAAACGATGTTTTAGCTGTGTATGAGGCCGCGAAGGACATTGTCGCTGATATCCGCGCGGGGAAAGGTCCCGCCCTCTTGGAGTGCAAGACGTATCGAATCAAGGGACACTTCGTGGGTGACCCCGAGAAATACCGCACAAAAGAGGAAGTTCAGCACGAATTCGAGACCAACAACCCGATCACCCGTTTTGAGGAAAAAGTTCTGAAGGCCGGGGCCTTGACTCAAGCTGATCTCGATGCCGTTTATAAGCAGGCAGAACAGGAAATTGCCGAGGCACTGAAGTTCGCCAAGGAAAGTCCGGAACCCGCGCCTGAAGCGATCTATGAGGATCTCTACGTATAAGGAGGCTCGTCAGCTATGAAGACCATCACTTTTTCTCAGGCAACTCAAGAGGCCATGATCGAAGAGATGGAGCGTGACCCCTCCGTATTCGTCATGGGAGAGGACATCGCCCGTCAGGGAGGCATTTTCGGCCAATTCAAGGAACTCCCGGGACGCTTCGGCACTGATAGAGTCCGCGACACGCCGATCAGTGAAACGGCGATCGTCGGTGCTGCCGTCGGGGCTGCTCTTGCGGGTATGCGTCCCGTTGCCGATATGCATTTTGCCGATTTTATGCTCGTCTGCGGCGATGAGGTGTTCAACCAAATGGCTAAAGTTCATTACATGTTCGGAGCGCAAAAGACTGTTCCCATGGTCCTCCGCGCTCCTGATGGATTGATCAGCCAGGCTGCCGCACAGCATTCTCAAATGGTTGAGGGGATTTTTGCACATATTCCTGGATTGAAGATTGTTTCCCCCTCCAATCCCGCCGATGCGAAAGGTCTCTTGAAATCTGCGATTCGTGATGACAACCCCGTTATATACTTTGAGCACAAAGCCCTGTTCAGCACCAAAGGCGAAGTCCCGGAAGACAGCGATTTTTACGTTCCTATTGGCGAAGGCCGAATTGATAAAGTCGGCACGGATGTGACGATGGTTTCTTGGTCTCACTGTTTGCACACTACGTGCCAGGAAGTCGTTAAACTGGCAGAAAAGGAAGGTATCAGCGTTGAGCTGATCGATCTTCGTACGATCGTTCCCTGGGATAAGGAAATGGTTCTTGAGTCCGTTGCGAAGACTAGTCGCCTCTGTATTGTCCATGAGGCTGTGAAGCATGGCGGTTTTGGCGGTGAAATCGCCGCTACCGTTGCTGAAGAAGCCATCGGAATGCTTGACGCGCCGATCCTTCGTTTCGGAGCTCCCTTTACTCCGGTTCCGTTCGCTCGTACGCTGGAGCAGGCCTACCGACTTTCGCCGGAGAAGATCATGGCTGGCATCAGGAAAATGTTCTAGTGTTTCTTTTGTGAATCTTAGGAACATGACGTGAAAGTTATTTTTATTATGATCGTTGAGATTCTTAAGTAAATAGATGTTGTGTTGCGAGTATTACGAGGCGTTTTGAAGCTCTTTTGAGAGCTTAATTCATGCTCAAAATAATGTGAGGAGGGTATTTTATGAAAAAGTTTGCAGTAGTGTTGTTGGCACTCCTGGCTGTTGGCATTACCGTTCCTGCTATGGCAGCCTACAAAAGCGAGTACAAACTTGATATCGTTCCCAGCATTACCACCGCCTGGGGGCAGGGAGCTCAATACTTTGCAGATCTGGTTCGTACCAGAACGGACGGACGCGTCAACATTAAGGTCTATCCCAACGCTCAATTGACTACCGGCAAGCAGACCAATGCCTTTATGATGATCCGCAACGGGGCTATCGACTTTGCCTGTCAGTCCTCGATCAACTGGTCGCCTCAGGTGGTGGAGCTGAATCTTTTCGCTATGCCCTTCTTCGTGGCGGAGCAGCCCGATCGCTATGCCGCGATGGATGCCATCACAGGCGGCAAGAGCGGCGCCATGATCAAGACTGCCGTGGAGCTCAAGGGCGTTAAAGTTCTCGCTTACGGCGAAAACGGATTCCGCGAGTTGACCAACTCGAAAAGGGAGATCCACACCCCGGAGGATTTCAAAGGGTTGAAGCTCCGCGTCGTTGGCTCCAAACTGTTCCTCGACACCTACAAAGCTATGGGAGCCAATCCCATCGCCATGAACTGGTCCGATACGATGACTGCCCTGCAGCAGGGCGTCGTCGACGGCCAGGAGAACCCAATCAACACCTTCTACCCCGTAAAAGTCTACGAGTACAACAAGTACATGCTAGACTGGCACTGTGTAATCGATCCCACGTTGTTCTCGGTGAACCCTGGCGTCTGGAAGTCCTTCACTAAGGAAGATCAGGCAATCATCGAGGAAGCGGCCAAGGAAGCCGCGAAATTCCAGATTGCCCTTGCCCGGATTGGCCTTGACGACGGCTGGGCCTATGATTACCTTGCCAAGATGAACAAGTTGCCCGAAGTTACCGACTGGTATAAAGAACTCGCCAAGGTCGGAATGGTCGTCACCAAGCTGACTCCGGAGCAGACCGCCGCCTTCGCCGCTCTGGCAAAACCGGTTCGCGACGAGTGGTACAGTAAGTTCCCTCAGATCATGGATCAGGCAGTCGCAGATATGGCCGCCGTCGCCAAGAAGTAGTTCTCTCGGTATTTCATACAGAAAGGGGAGCGCGCAAAAGCGCTCCCCACTTAACTGAGCGTTTTCTCGACAGCGCAACTTTTCTGTTCCGGTACACTTTCAACGTGAAAGGAGCAGCGTTATGTTGAAAAAATTCTTCGCTCACTTTGAAGAGATCGTGGGCGCGGTTGTCCTTTTTATAATGGTTTCGATTACCTTCGTAAACGTGATAACTCGCTATGTTATTGTATATCCGCTTTCGTTCACCGAGGAAGTGACGGTTAACCTTTTTGTGTGGCTCGTGATGGCGGGGACATCCTTGGCCTTCCGCCAGAATGCGAATCTAGCCATGACCTTTGTGTATAATCATCTACCAAAGAAAGTTCGCAAGATTTGTTTCTGCTTTTCTTGCTTTCTGACGGTGGTCTTCCTCGGTCTGCTGACGTGGCTCGGAACCTCTCAGGTGATAGATGAGATTGAACTCGGATCTGTCACGGAATCGCTCGCTATCCCATCGGCCGTGTATTCTGCTGCGGTCCCCTTCTTTTCTGTAATTATTTTGATTAGATTTTCGCAGGCTGCGCGTGATTTCGTCGCGCAGGGCAGATATTGAGAAAGGGGCGATTCTTATGAGCGAATTCTTTTCGGATTCGGCGCTCTGGACTGTCATCCTTTTCTTCATCCCTCTGCTTCTCGGCGTGCCTATCGCCATTTCCCTGGGCATGACGGCCATCGTCGTCGCCATTGGTTGGGATATGGGTTACCAGATGCTTTCCTACAGCTACTTTTCAGGCATTGCCAAGTTCCCTCTGCTCGCGATCCCTTTCTTCGTCATGGCTGGCGTCATTATGGAGAAGGTGGGGATCGCGGAACGCCTGATCGCCCTGATTAAGCAGCTTGTGGGCGACATGCCCGGCGGACTTGCAGTGGCGACCGTTCTCGTCGCCGCTTTTTGGGGGGCCGTTTCGGGGTCGGGGCCTGCTACGGTGGCCGCCCTGGGACTTATCCTTATCCCCGGCATGGTCGACGCTGGATACGATAAACCCTTTGCGACGGCCGTGGTGTCGGTCGCGGCAGGGCTCGCCATCATCATCCCTCCGAGTATTTGCTTCATCGTCTACGGGGATATCATGGAACAGTCCATCGGCACGCTGTTTGCTGCCGGCGTGTTCCCCGGGCTGGTGGTTGCCGGATGTCTGTGCGTTCTCGTTTATCTCGTATCGGTAAAACGCGGCTACCGCGGCGCGCCCCGGGGGGCTTCCAAGGAGGTGTGGAAGGCCTTCGTGGATGCCTTATGGGGACTTATTACTCCTGTGATTATCCTCGGCGGAGTGTACGGTGGAATTTTCACTCCGACCGAAGCCGCAGCTGTGGCCGTATTCTACGGCCTGTTTGTCGGCATGGTGGTCTACCGCACCATGTCATGGAAGATGTTCTACGATATTCTCGTCGACACGGTAGTGTCGACCGCCGTAGTCATGCTCGTGGTCACCTGCGCCGGGCTTTACGGCTGGATTGGAGCTACTATCGGCCTGATCGATAAAATTGCGGCGGTCCTGTTGTCTGTTTCTGATAGCCCCGTCATTATCCTGCTCATGATCAATGTGATCTTGCTTTTTGCGGGCATGCTTCTCGATGCTATTTCGATCTGCTACATCTTTCTGCCCATTCTGATGCCCATTATCGCTCATTTTCAGTGGGATCCCATCTGGTTCGGCGTCATGATGACCGTCAACTTGGCAATCGGGCAGGTCACGCCTCCTGTAGCGGTCAATCTCTATGTTGGGGCTCGCATCAGCAACCTGTCGATTGAAGATATAGTTCCAGACGTTCTTCCTCAACTTTTTGCCGCTCTGATTGCGCTGTTGCTGATCACGCTGTTTCCCTCCATTACGACGGCCCTTCCTCATTGGATGGGAATGCTGTAGGATCCTTCAGGACTCCTGTCTGCGCGGGAGGAGGCGAGTTTGCCCGTGTCTGTTAGGGTAAACGTGTCCTCGCCGAGGCGGGACGGGCTTTTCCTGAACGCTTGCTCAATGAGCTGATTTGGACAGAGGCGTCTTGATGTCGGATTTTAAAGAGAAAGAGGGAATTGGTTCATGGCAACTTCTATTACGATGCCCAAACTCGGTCTGACCATGACTGAAGGAACGATTTCGAAATGGTTGAAGAAAGAAGGAGATTCAGTTGCCGCTGGAGACTCTCTGTTCGTCGTTTCCACCGACAAGCTGACCTATGAGTATCGGGCGGAGGTAAGCGGGACGCTGCTGAAAATCGTCGTGCCCGAGGAGGGAACGGTCGCCGTCGGTGGCGAAGTGGGCATCGTTGGAGAAACCGACGAATCGGTCGAAGCCGTTCCCGCGGCGAAGGTCGTTTCCGTTGAAATCTCGAAAGCCAGCGGGACGGGGCCCGTCGCGGCGGCGCCGTTGCTGAAGGAGAGTTCCGTTAACGCTTCGCCCAAAGCCCGTTCCTTCGCGAAAGCCCGTGGCATCGATCTTTCACTGATTGCGGGACACGGGGAGCCTCCCATGGTTCACCTGGCGGACGCTAGGGCCTATGCAGATGCCCGTATCGTCAATGCGACGCCTAAAGCGCGGAGTCTGGCCAGGGAGAGAAAAGTGGATCTTTCCGCCGTCGCCGGTCATGGAGAACCGCCTATGATCCACGTGGCCGACGTGGAAGCATGGCTTGCCACGAACAAGGTCAAGTCATCGCCGCTCGCCGCGAAGATGGCTGCGGAACTTGGCGTGGACATGGCTGGCCTGGGGCTCGACCGCCGCGTCATGAGCGGCGATGTCATGAAAGCCGCGGGGATCGTTCCTGCGACGTCTGCCGCCGAAGCTCCGGGGGCTGTGAAAACCTGTGAAAACGAGGCGGACGTAAAGCCCATGACGAAAATGCGTCAGATTATCTCGGAGCGCATGACCGAGAGCGTCACTGCGATTCCCGCGGTCAATTACCAGACCGACGTGGACTGCACTGCTCTCAAGGCGATGCGCAATGCGTTGAAGAACGACGGCGCCAAGGTCTCCTTTAATGACATTATCATGAAGGCCTGCGCTCGAGTTCTTATGGAGATGCCCATGTGCAACTGCTCGACCGACATGGAGCGCAAGTGTTATGTCATGCATGGCTTCGTCAATATTGGCCTTGCTGTGGCGGTGGACGGCGGCTTGGTCGTTCCCAACGTCAAGAACGTGCAGACCAAGGGACTGGCGGAAATTTCGGGCGAGAGCGCGGCGCTTGTGGAAAAGGCCCGCAGCGGCAGTTTGATGCCCGACGACATGTCCGGTGGCACCTTTACGATTTCCAGCCTGGGCATGTTCGGCATCAAGCACTTTACGCCCATCATCAACCCGCCTGAATCCTGCATTCTCGGTGTAACTATGATCGAAGAGCGTGCTGTGGTCCGGGATGGACAGATCGCGATCCGCCCAATGAGTACCTTCTGCCTGACCGCCGATCACCGTTCTGTGGACGGCGCCGACGCGGCGAAGTTCTTGCAGAGGCTGAAGGAGCTCCTGGAAAATCCTTACCTGATGCTGCTCTGAAGAAGAAGGGCTCTGGCGAGAGAACGTTCGGTTCCTCCTCTTGTATTTTAGATATTGCGAAAGAAGGATAAAGATCAATGGCTCAATCCATCACCATGCCTAAGCTTGGCCTGACGATGACCGAAGGCACCATTTCAAAATGGAACAAGGCTGAAGGCGACGCTGTTGCCGTCGGCGAAGTTCTTTTCGTCGTGTCCACCGATAAGCTGACCTATGAATATCAGTCGGAGGTCTCCGGGGTGCTTCTTAAAATTGAGGTGCCCGAGAACTGCAGCATTGCGGTGGGTGGGGAAGTTGCGCTTGTCGGCGAGGCCGGCGAGGTCGTCTCTTCGAGGTCTGCGCCGCCGCGGACTTCAGACGGGAAAGAGACGTGCGTGGCCCCGGCCGCGGTCTCCTCTGCAGCGTCTTCCGCCGGCAAGAAAAAAGTCGTCGTCATCGGCGGCGGACGCAGGGACGTGT
>OHAO01001563.1_pt1 | contig 15631 bp, 8 predicted proteins | sample 1577151 | NCBI WGS metagenome assembly OHAO01 (sample SAMEA3541585, study PRJEB24748) | human gut metagenome | biome: human gut; feature: human-associated habitat; material: faeces | place: China | collected 2012 | reverse complement strand
AAGGCAATCTCAATCTCAAGGTACGCCCCATCTCCCCACTGCTTGTCGGCATCGGCTATCAGCACATCTCACGCCAGGGCGTGGAGGGCAACAAGTGTTCGGCTCGCTGGTGAAGAAATCGGTACAGCTACCGGAAATACATACGGATCAAGATGAATGGTATTGTAATCGATTGATCAACGAGGCTTTGTTGGAACTGAACCATCACGGCAAAGGGCCGGTTCATATCAACGTCCCGATCTCCGAGCCTTTATTTCAGTTCACGACACCCGAATTGCCGAAGGTACGGGTAATCACCCGTTATCAAGGCCTAAACGTGTACGACCGGAAATATGACGATCTGATCGAGCGTTTGAACAAATATAGCAAGCGAATGATGATAGCGGGACAAATGAGTTTGATCTATCTCTTCGAGAAGAAAATATGTAAGTTACTATACAAACATTTCACTTGGCTCTCCGAGCACATCGGCAACCGTATCGTACCGGGATTGCCGATCAAGAATTTCGACGCCATCCTGTACGCTACCCCAGAGGAGGAAAAAGAGAAGCTGGTTCCCGAGCTCGTGATCACCTACGGCGGCCATATTGTCTCCAAGCGGCTGAAAGAGTTTTTGCGGAAACACCCGCCTAAGGAGCATTGGCATGTCTCATTGGATGGGGAGGTAGCGGATTTATTCGGTAGCCTGACCACGGTGATCGAGATGGACGCTTTCGAGTTTCTGGAGAAAATCGCTTATATGCTGGAGAATAGGCAGATTGAATATCCGAAGGCTTGGGAATATAAATCCCGGAATCTGCCGGAGCCGGAGTTCGCTTACTCCGAAATGGCGGCGATCGGTGGTTTGATACGTTCGCTTCCGGCTGAATCGGCCTTGCATCTGGGGAATAGCTCCACCGTACGTTACGCACAATTGTACACCGTACCCGAGACGGTTGAGGTTTGTTGTAACCGAGGTACGAGCGGGATCGAAGGCTCCTTGTCTACGGCTATCGGATACGCCTCGGCCTCGCAAAAACTAAACTTTATCGTTATAGGCGATCTTAGTTTCTTCTATGATATGAATGCGTTGTGGAACGGAAACTTGCACAATAACCTTCGTATCCTGCTCTTGAACAACGGAGGTGGTGAGATCTTCCAAGCCTTGCCAGGATTCAAGATGAACGAGCGTACGCACCGTTACGTCACCGCCTCCCACCAGACCTCAGCGGAGGGATGGGCCACGGAAAGGGGATTCTCCTACTCCGCCGTTCATAACGCCGAGGAGTTGGCAGCTGCGATGAGCGCCTTTACCCAAACGGAGCAACCGAGCGAACATCCCCTATTCATGGAGGTTTTCACGGACAAAGCGGAAGACGTACGATTGCTCAAGGAATATTATCATCAACTAAAAAATTCATCCCAAGCACAAAACATATAATATATGGAAACGAAAAGAGAATGGACAACCATCAAGGAATACGAGGAGATCTTATTTGATTTCTACAACGGCATCGCCCGCATTACGATAAACCGGGAACGGTATCGCAACGCTTTTACCCCGACTACGACCACGGAGATGAGCGACGCCTTTTACATCTGCCGGGAACGTCCGGACATTAACGTAGTCGTTCTGACAGGAGCCGGAGATACGGCGTTTTGCGCGGGAGGCGATATGAACGTGAAAGGACGTGGCGGCTACGTGGGTAAAGACGGCGTACCTCGCTTGAACGTATTGGACGTACAAAAGCAGATCCGCTCTCTCCCGAAACCCGTCATCGCAGCCGTGAACGGTTTCGCTATCGGCGGCGGACACGTATTGCACGTGGTTTGTGACCTTACGATCGCTTCCGAGAACGCTATCTTCGGACAGACAGGCCCTCGTGTGGGTAGCTTCGACGCCGGGTTCGGCTCTTCTTACCTCGCCCGTGTGATCGGACAAAAAAAGGCCCGTGAGATCTGGTTCCTATGCCGCAAGTACAATGCACAGGAGGCTTTGGATATGGGTCTGGTAAATAAGGTAGTCCCCTTGGATAAATTAGAGGACGAGTACGTTCAATGGGCCGAGGAGATGATGTTGCTTAGCCCGTTGGCCTTGCGCATGATCAAGGCGGGCTTGAACGCCGAGTTGGACGGACAGGCCGGTATACAAGAGTTGGCCGGAGACGCTACCATGCTTTACTATATGACGGACGAGGCGCAGGAAGGCGGCAAGGCATTCTTGGAGAAACGCCGTCCACGCTTCGAGGATTACCCGAAGTTCCCGTAAAGGGAATTGAGAATTGAGAATTGAAAATTGAGAATGAATGGTGAAGGAGAGGTTTTATAAAACAGAGGTGGTTCCCCGGTGCTTGACTTTCAAGCGACCGGCAGGAACCTCACGGGGTGTTTACACGACCCGGAAATTGTGGGAGGTCCGAATCCGCAAGGAAGACGAACCCTCGGTTATTGGTATCGGAGAATGTGCCCCCCTGCCGGATCTCAGTTGCGATTATGGAGTGGATTACGAGATCACGTTATCCAAGGCTTGCCTCGATCTGGAACAGAAGGGATATGTTGACACCGAATCTTTGCGCCATTACCCATCCATCCTTTTCGGATTGGAAATGGCCATGCGTCATTATGAACAGGGTGGTTGGCGGCATTACGACACGCCCTTCTCGCGGGGGCAAGCGGGCATCCCCATTAACGGACTGATCTGGATGGGCGATTATAAGTACATGCTGGAACAGGTAGAGGAAAAGATGAAGGAGGGCTTCCGCTGCGTCAAGCTGAAGATCGGCGCTATCGATTTCGACCGGGAACTCTCTTTATTGAAACATATCCGCACGCATTTCTCCGCCAAGGAAATAGAGCTTCGGGTAGATGCCAACGGCGCTTTCACTCCCCCGGAGGCGATGGATAAACTGAAGCGGCTCGCCGAGATGGACTTACATTCCATCGAGCAGCCTATCCGTGCCGGGCAGTTGGAAGAAATGGCACACCTTGCGGCAGAGTCACCCCTTCCCATCGCTCTCGACGAGGAACTGATCGGCTGTAACGCCCCGGACGAGAAACGGCGGTTGTTGGAAACTATCCATCCCCAATACATTATATTAAAGCCTTCCCTCCACGGAGGTATCTCCGGATGTACGGAATGGATTCACTTAGCGGAAGCTATCTTAGGGAGTACCCCTGAACAACCTAAATGGTGGGTCACCTCCGCTCTGGAATCGCAAATCGGACTGAACGCTATCGCCCAATGGTGCGCCACGTTAGGTAACCCGCTACCGCAAGGTCTGGGAACCGGCGAGATTTTCAAGGATGATAAACATCGGTTGATCCAACGAAAAGGAGACACCATCTGGTTCACCAACGACCTTTGACCTATGCCGATACAAGAAGATTTACAGGCATTCTTAGCTGAATGGCACGATCCCTCCCCTTTTCTGGAAGTCCAGACCTCCGGCTCCACCGGTACGCCCAAGCGGATGAGAGTGCGCAAGGACCGGATGCTGAACAGCGCCCGGCTTACCTGCGATTATCTGGGTCTTAAGAAGGGCGACAAGGCCCTGTTATGTATGCCCCTGCGCTATATAGCCGGAAAGATGATGGTGGTCCGCTCCCTATACGCCGGACTGGATCTGGAGGTGCGTGAACCCTCCGGACACCCGTTGGCGGATTGGGGGGATACGCCCCTGCGCTTTGCCGCCATGATCCCCTTGCAGGTTTACAATACGTTGCGAGTACCCGAGGAACGTAAACGGCTGGAGCAAACGGATATCCTGATTATCGGCGGCGGGGCGATCGACGCGGCCTTGGAACAGGAGATACGGCAGATGCCAAACACGGTTTATTCCACCTACGGAATGACGGAGACGCTGTCTCACGTCGCCCTGCGCCGGCTGAACGGGCCGGAAGCCTCGCCCTATTACCATCCCTTCCCCTCGGTGACGTTATCCTTGTCGCCGGACAATACCTTGGTGATAGACGCCCCATTGGTTTGCGACGAGCGGCTGGTGACGAACGATGTCGCCCGCCTGCTGCCGGACGGGAGGTTCGCCATTATCGGAAGGAAAGATAATATCATCAATAGCGGAGGAATCAAAATACAGATCGAGGAGGTGGAAGAGCGGCTACGGCCCTACCTAGACCTCCCCTATGCCATCACCGCCGCCCCCGACCCTCGGTTGGGAGAGGCGGTAGTCTTACTAATCGCCCCAAGGTCATGTGAAACGGTATCACCCCCTCGGGTGATACCACACATGAAAGCTATCATGAGCGACTCCGCGCAGCTATCATGTGAGGTATCGACAGTGGCTCTCGCCAGCCTGCCCAAGTACCTCCGTCCAAGGCACGTCATAGAGGCAAGCGAGATCCCCCAAACCGGAAGCGGCAAGATCGATCGTGCCGCCTGCCGGGAGCTAGCGAGAAATATCATCACAAAAACACTATAAACATGAAAAGGATTCTAACAATCACCGCGGTCTCCCTATTGGCCTTATCGCCTATGTACGGGCAGGATTCTTGCCGATACCCGCAAGATCCTACCTTGGAGAAATCGCAAGCCTACGCAGGATACGACTGCGTCACCTTGCTGGACAGCACCGCCGTCACGGTACAACCTACCGGCTCGGGGGCTTTCGCCGTATGCAAGGCTTTTAAGGTACAGACTCCCAAGGGAGCCGTCGCCAACCGTATCATCAAATACGATTACGACCCGCTGACGGCGCATGCCGAGTTTCGTTACGCCACGATCTACCGTGCGAATGGCGACGTGATCAATCTCGACGTGACTGGGGCTTGCGACTATGCCGCCCCCGCACGTGCCATCTACTGGGGCGCCCGGCAGATCATGCTGGAAGTGGGCCGCCTGCAACCGGGAGATGTCGTGGAGTACGAGATCGCCAAGAAAGGTTTCACCTACGCCTTGCTGACGGCGGGCGACGACGAGCGTTTCATCCCTCCTATGCGGGGACAGTTTTACGATATCGTCCCCTTCTGGGCTACCGAGCCTACCGTGCGTAAGGTATACCGGGTATCCATGCCGATGGAGAAAGAGTTGCAATTCCAGTTCTACCAAGGCGAATGTACCTCTTCCATGCGATATGAGGATGGACGGAAAGTATATACCTTCGCCTCCGACGATATCCTTCCTTTCGCCAAGGAACCGAATATGGTAGACCTATTCGACGCTGCCCCGAAGCTCATGATGTCCAGCACGCCCCGCTGGGAAGATAAATCCGTATGGTTCAATAAGGTTAACGAGGATTACGGAAGCTTTACCGCGATCCCGGAAGCCCAAAGGAAGGTAGACGAGCTGATCAAAGGCAAGAAGACGGAAATGGAGAAGATAGCCGTATTGACCCACTGGGTAGCCGATAACATCCGTTACTCCGGAATCTCGATGGGTAAAGGCGAGGGTTTCACGCTTCACAACCTAAAGATGAATTATACCGATCGTTGCGGTGTCTGCAAGGATATCGCCGGTACGTTGATCGCCTTCCTCCGCATGGCCGGATTCGAGGCTTACCCGGCGATGACCATGGCGGGAAGCCGTGTAGAAAGCATCCCCGCCGACCATTTCAACCATTGCGTGGCGGTGGTAAAACTGGCTAGCGGCACGTATATGCCTCTCGACCCGACTTGGGTTCCTTTCTGCCGAGAATTATGGAGTAGCGCCGAGCAACAGCAGAACTACCTCCCGGGTGTGCCCGAAGGCTCCGACCTCTGCCTGACCCCTGTCTCCGCCCCAGAAAACCACTACGTCCGCATCCACGCTGACAACCGCCTAGACGAGAAAGGCACGCTCCGCGGACAATTCACGATCACCGCCGAGGGACAGTCCGACAGCAATATCCGCCGCATCTTCACCACCGGATGGCAATCCGACTGGCAGAACACGATGGAGAAGCAATTGCTGGCCGTATCCCCCAACGCCAAACTGCTTCGTGTAGATTACGGTAAGGACCCGAAGAACTATCAAGCGGCCCCTATCAAGATCACGTTCTCTTATGAGATCCCCGATTATGCGATCATCGCCGGAGACCAGATGCTTATCAAGCCGCTAGTCATGAATAACCTCTACAATCAAGTGAAGAGTTTCTTGCGTATCGATACGAAACCGGAAAACCGTGCGTATGGATTCAAGGACGCTTGCTCCCGTTTGGTAGAACAAGATGAGACCATCCGTCTCCCCAAAGGCTATACCCTCCTGAACGCCCCGAAGAATGACGCCCTGCGAAGCAATGCGGCCGATTTCGAAGGTTCCCTTTCACAGGAAGGCGACCGGAACATCGTCTTGCGCCAGAAGCTAGCGTTGAAGAAGCGTGTCTACGACGCAGCCGACTGGAAAGGCTTCCGTTCCGCCGTGAACGCCTATAAGAGTTATGGTGACTATTTGATTATCAAGAAATAAAAAAAGAAAGACAATGATTAAGATAACCTATAAACTGATTCTTCTCCTAAGCTTGTTAGCGATGACGGTTACTTCATTCGCCGCATCGGAGGCTGAGTACGGGAAAGTATCGAAAGCTTGGACCTTGCATGCCGACGGCAGCCAAGAATATCGATCCTCCATGGAGTTGACGCTCTTCACGCATACCGCAATGAATAGCACGTATGGCGAGAGTTTTATCGTCTACAATCCCGATTTCCAAACACTGAAGATTCACTCATCCTATACGAGGCAGAAAGACGGTACGATCGTAAAGACACCCGATAACGCCTTCGTGGAGGTCCTGCCCCGTTTCGCCGCCGACGCTCCGGCCTATAACCAACTCAAGGAAATGGTCGTGGTACACACTGGCCTAGAACTTGGGGCCACGATTTACTTGGATTACTCTATTATCACAAAACCGGGCTACTATCCGGCTCTGGATATCAACGAGCGACTACAAGAGACCTCTCCCGTGAAGGAATGCAAGGTCTCTATTTCCGTACCGGAAGGGACCCCCTTGGCTTGCGGTCTATACGGCTCCCCCGTAAAAGCCGTGGAAGAGAGCCATGACGGTATAAAGGAGGTACACTGGACACTACGGAACATTCCCGCTTCCTCCCGTGAGGCTTTCCAACCAAAGAACCGTGAGGCTTCACCCCACTTGGTAGCCTCTACCTATCCTTCAGGTAAAGCGGCCTTAGCCACTTTGGATAAGCGCTTAAAGGAATCGCAGGGATACGAGAGCAAAACCTTCGCCCAATTCCTCACCGATAAAAGCGGTAACGAACAAGAGAAGGTGAACATCATCCGAGACCATATACTCAACAATCTCAGTACCTGTCCTATCCCCATGGCGATGACCGGCTATACCGTCCGTGACATCGATACCGTTCTCCGCAGTGCTTACGGTACGCCGCTAGAGATCGCACAGCTCTTGAACGTGATGTTGAATGCCGCCGGAATCCCGTCGGAAGTCCTCGCCGTCTATCCCGGCCATCTCGATACGGACGCTTGCGGGCTGGCTGCCATCCAGACACTAGCCGTAAAAGCCACTGTCGATGGGAAAGACCAATACCTATCCGCCTCCCCGCTGACAAATCGTGGCGGACTAGATAAGGTAGTCTCCCTCTCCGGAACTTCCATTGAGATTGAGACCACACCTATTCAGATTAAGGAAAGTAGATCCGTGGCCATCTCCGCCGATCAAGCAAAAGACGGTTTCGCCATCTGCGTATTGCCAGCCATCTCCGCCGGAATCGATAGCTGGGGCATGAGTGCCTTGAACAGCAAGCGTTCCAACTTATTCGAACTCCCCTCCCTAATCAGGGAAGAGGTAACATACACGGTTACTCCCGCCGAGGGCATGAAGTTGCAGACCTCCACGCAAGAGCAAGTGATAAGCAAGCCTTTTGGTAAAGTAACCCGCACGATCACACCAAGAGGAAATACGATCGAGGTGGTACGTACGATAGAGTTGAACAAGCAACAGTTCACTCCCGCCGAATATAGCGACGTGCGTAGCTTGATCCATGAATGGACAAATCCGGATAACCGGGTATTGCTATTCTCCCTATAAGATCTAAATACGGAGGGCACGGAACAAATCTGTGTATTCCGTGTGCTCCGTGTTTAATTATTTCATACATTTACGAACGTTAACATTAAATCATATCGTATATGAAGACACTAAAGTATTTACTCGCCACCATGCTCCTTCTAGGCGTTTGTAACCTAACGCATAGCCAAAAGCTATCCCTAGGAATCTTCCCCGAGCCCCAAGAGGTAACTATCTCCAGCCAGACATACGCGCCGCCCCATGGATACGCCCTACGAGGCATAAATAATCCGGACGCAGACGCAGTCAGACTACTTAAAGAAGCGCTACCTTTCGCTAAATCCGGCAAATCCCTCCCCTTAGAGATCAAGAAGCTAAAAGACAAAGCCCCGGAGATGCAACGCTCGGGTGCCTATACGCTGACGATCACTAAAAAAGGTATCACGATCGGGATCGTAGACGATAATTCCTTGTTCTACGCCGCCCAAACCCTCAAGCAATTGGTCAAGTATGACGAGGGTAAGAAGATCCTGCCTCTCTGCTCGATCAAGGACTATCCGGACGTATTATTCCGGGGTACCGTGGAAGGCTTCTACGGACAGCCTTGGAGCCACGCCGACCGTATCGAGCAAATCCGCTTTTACGGAAGGATCAAGCTGAACACCTATATCTATGGTCCGAAAGATGATCCTTATCACAGCTCCCCCAACTGGCGCAAACCGTATCCCGCCGAGGAAGCCGAGCATATCAAGGAACTAGCGAAAGAGGCCGCCCATAACAAAGTAAACTTCGTTTGGGCCATCCACCCGGGACAAGATATTCAATGGAACCAGACGGACAGCATGAACATCCTTTCCAAATTCGAGAAAATGTACGATTTGGGCGTACGCTCTTTCGCCGTCTTCTTCGATGATATATCCGGAGAGGGAGCCCGCCCGGAAAAGCAAGCCGGCTTATTGAATTACATCCATAAGGAGTTTATCCGCAAGAAAAGCGACGTGCAGCCCCTGATCATGTGCCCTACCGAATACAACCGCTCATGGGCTAAGACCGATTATCTGGATATCCTCGGTACCCAACTCGACCCCGCCATCCAAATCATGTGGACCGGAGACCGTGTCGTAGCCGATATCACGAAAGAAGGTGTCGAGTGGGTAAACAACCGTATCCGTCGTCCCGCCTATATCTGGTGGAACTTCCCCGTAAGCGATTATTGCCAAGATCATTTGTTGATGGGACCCGCCTACGGCCTAGATACGCAAGCCGCCGGCACCATGACCGGATTCGTATCCAATCCTATGGAATACGCCGAGGCTTCCAAGGTCGCTATATTCGGCGTTGGAATGTACACTTGGAATATCGAGAATTACGATCCTACACAGGCATGGAAAGACGCTTGCGACTTCATCATGCCGGAGGCCTCCATGGCTTTCCGCATTTTCTGCGAGCATAACTGCGATCCGGGTCCGAACGGACATCAATACCGCCGGGAAGAGTCCGCTAACTATGTGGCTCCTATCCAGACATTCCTCGCCGGATATAAGAAAAACACGTTCCCGGAGCAAAGCGCGAATCTTCTGGGAACCTTATTCGCTCAAATCACGGCTTCCCCGAGTATGATCTATAGCCAAAGTCCCAATAAACGCTTGATCGAGCAAATCAATCCATGGCTTATCCAATTCGAGTTCTTAGGAAAAGCCGGAACAAGCGCTCTGCATATGGCGCACGCTTGGTATGAGAAAGACCGGTCTTATACGTGGCAACGCTATCTGGAAACATCCGCTTTGCTAGATAGCATGAAACTGATAAACCGCACGCTGAACCAGAAGGCGCAGCCTAAAGGCGTGAAAGTCGGATCGAAAGTCTTACACCCTTTCATCGTAGACTTATACCGCCAGACAGGTCGTAACCTGCTATCTACGGACGGTATCGCCCCGGACGAGGTGAAGGTTAGCATCCCTTCCATATTCACGAATATCGACCAATTAAAGAGCCAGCCTTGTGCCGAGGGTGACAATACGGTCGGTTACGTTCCCCTATTCGAGGTAGTCAAGGTACAACCTAACCAATATCTGGGTATCGGCTGGGAAATCCAGAAAGAAGCGGAATCCTTCTGTTTCAATCTTCCGAAAAGCAACCAACCCGGACGGGTATTCGAGTGGTCCGCCGACGGAAAGAGCTGGAGCCTAATCCCTCATGTCTCCACGGAAAACGCTAAAGATACGATCCGCACCATCGACCCGAAAGCCCGTTATATCCGTATGCGAAATAACTCGGATCAGCAAATGGAGCTATACGTACTAGGATTCACGGCGACAACCAAACAAGACCCGCAAATCAATGAGGCTCTTATGATGTACGATATGAACCTAGATACGTATAAGAACTTGAACCCGGGAGAAATGATTCATATAAAATGTGATGATATCAACGCCGTATCTTTCTTCCTCTCCGGAAGTAACGAGAATCTGGTATCCATCACCGGCCTCTCCCAAGATGGCGAGAAAAACATCGTCTATCAAGGAAACGTAGGCTACATCAAATTAAATAAAACCATGTTCGAGGATTTCTCTTCTTTAGAAATCACCACAATAGGAAAAGAATCTATACATATCCACCAGATCGTTAGGGAATAATAAATAAAAAAGTACCGATTTCTTTCTCTCTTAGATGGAAGAAGGAGATCGGTACTTTTTTATTTATTCGTACAATTCGGGTGTATCTTATTTTTGGCACATCTCCGCTTGTATATTCCTATTAAAAGTTATACCTTTAGGATGCGAAAAACAGAAACCGAAAAAGCAATGCGAAAAGAAGAAAGGTATAAAGGCGTATTAAACTGGTTTAAGGAAAACGTACCGGTAGCCGAGACTGAACTACATTATGACGACCCCTATCAACTATTGATAGCGGTAATCCTATCCGCACAATGCACGGATAAGCGAGTGAATATGATCACACCTGCCCTGTTCGAGGCTTTCCCGACTCCCGAGGTAATGGCGGCTAGCACACCGGAAGTTGTCTTTGAATACATACGAAGCGTATCTTACCCGAACAATAAGGCTAAACATCTGGTAGGTATGGCGAAAATGCTGATAGAGGATTTCAAAGGCGTGGTTCCCTCCGATATTGATGAGCTACAAAAACTGCCGGGCGTAGGAAGAAAAACAGCGAACGTAATCGCATCCGTAGTATATGACAAGCCGGCCATGGCGGTGGATACGCACGTATTCCGTGTCTCCAACCGGATCGGCTTGACCAATAATAGCAAGACACCTTTGGAAACGGAAAAGGAGTTGGTGAAGAACATTCCGGAAGAATTGATCCCCATCGCCCATCACTGGTTGATATTGCATGGAAGATATGTTTGCCTCGCCCGGAAACCGAAATGTGAGGAATGCGGATTAAAGCCTTGGTGTAAACACTTCCTAAAGCAAACATGAGGATCAGCAAGAAAGACATAACGGCATTTTTTGTCTTGTTTCTGGGTACGATCGTATGCGTGAGGTACTTTTACAAGCATATGAACGACGAGCAATTTGTCGCTACGGTAGATCCCTATAGTTTGGTCGTTCCAAGCCCCACGGCAATTTTTGCCATCAATCGTCCTCCTGTATTCGAGAAGATGATACTACCCATGGAGAATATACGCAAGGCGTTCTCAGATCATACCCCCGCTATTTTCCTTTCTTTAATACGGCAAAATCTGGAATTATCGTCTTTCCTAATCGCTTATTATCCACAAGGGGATGTCTTGTACGCCCCTATGGATAGTCATACGGCAGAGCGTATTTTCAAGCAACTGGACGTCTCTTTCACTTTTCCGGCCCAGCAACGAGAGGAAACCTCCGTTCCTGTTAGATATTATCCTGATGTTGATAAGCATTTTCTAGGTTGTTACTACCACGAGGGTATATTCGTAGCGTCCTACAACCGAAGATTATTGGTAGAGACGGTGGAAAGGCAACAGACATACCCCGCACATGTCATTCCGGAACTAACAGATCTGATTCGTAAAAAAGGCAAGCGTGGCGCAATGAATCTCTTCATCAAAAGCGCCCCTTTACATTTACGGGTACAAATGAATGACTCGACGGAGTGGAGAATGAAAAATCAATGGTTGGCAATGGATTTATTCTATAATGAAGGAAGCCTTTGCTGCTTCAACGAGCAACCCTATGAGAAAGCCTTGGAGAACTTTTACCCCAATTTATGCGATACGATAACCACCCGGATCAATCGGCTATTCCCGCAAATAAAAACCACGACACAAGTCAGTCATGACGAGGCCGTGGCATATTTTACGGTTTGCGGGAATTAAGCTCCAGTCTCTTCTTTCTTGAAAGCTGCCACAAACATATCTTTTACGAATAAATATCCGATACATCCGAATAAAGCGAGGAAGACAAAACCGACCAAGATAAGTGCCTTCTTAGGAGAAGATGCTTTCAAAGGTACGGTAGCCGGCTCGATTACGGTATACACCGGAGTTTCTTCCTGTACACGCAATTTATCTTGCTCCAACTTCTGCGCCAACGTATTGTAAACATTAAACGTAAGGGTCATCTCATTCTTCAAACGTTCCTGCTCCGTACGGTAGCTGGAAGAGATAATATTACGGTTGGCATCCTCGAAAGCAGCGTACGCACGTTGCGCTTTATAATAAGCGTCACGTGACTCGCCAAATACCTTCTGGGTAAATTCCAAATCTTGCTTTACTTTTTGCGTACGATAATTCGTAATATAATTCTGGAGGTTTTCCAAAACGACCTTTGTCATCTGAGCGGAAATAACCGGGTCCTGCATCTGTACGGAAGCCGTGATAACCAAGGTCTTCTTGTCCACGGAAACAGAAACCCGCTCCTGCAAGGCCTTCACCACCTCTTCTTGATCCTTTGTCAAATGGTAAGGATTCAAGCCCTCAGACTCTTCCTCGTCACCGGAGATTAAACTCATTACCGCACCCAACGCCTTGAATGGAGCGGAGACAATATATCCCCACCAAGCCTTACGTTGATGTTCACTCATATAATCATACAATGTAGTGCTTAACTCCTTTTCCTTATCGGTAACCTCTACCGGAAACAATTCCAACAGAAACGGGGTACTCTGCACCACATCCGGATACAAATCCGGAGAGATCGCGTCCGCACCGGCAGCGGCATTCAGATTAATCCAAGCCATAGCAGCCAAACCGCCAAGACTAGATTTTTTTGCCGCATCCTGTGTCTCTGGTGCCAATTTCACCGTAGTTGTATATTCCTTGGGAATACTGAAAGCTACAATCAAACCTACTACCACCGCAATACCACAGCCTTTCAATAAGAACTTACGCTCTTTCCACAGTTTTTGCGCCAGTTCGATTAAATCGATCTCCTGCTCCTCAGGTAACTCTTGTCTTTTTATCTCGTTTATCGTATCCATGCCTGATTAGTTTTTAATCATGTTAACAATAGAGGTAATCATCGCAGCCATAGAGGTAGCGGAGCTACTGATACTCATGATCTCAGCCAAGCTTCGGCGCTCACGTTGCGTTTTCGTCGGAACTACGATCTCACAGCCCGGCTCCACTTTCGGATAACGCTTGAAAAAGATAGCGGTACGCTTCGTCGTAGCGACCTTACCATTCATATATATTACGATCGGATACTTACGTGCGATATCATTATAACCACCGGCTTGAGACAAGCAATCCATAACCGACATACCTTTCGTGTAAGTTACGCTGTTCGGATAAGTCACGGCTCCGCTCATCTTCACCGTACTTTGCATCTGCGGGATATAAAGCTCATCGCCGTCACGAAGCACAACGTCATCGATACTACCCGGATTTGCCAACGCTTTCTCTAAATCAATACCTACGGAATAGTCCTTCACATTCATCAACGCTACACCGATGGAATCCCGGCTTTGCTTATTCGCCTCACTTAAAGCCAGAAGGGTCTCCATGCGTTTCAATTCATCTTCTGTCAACTGACGTTTCAAGCTAGCACCTTTTACATAAGACTCTGGGGTAACTCCTCCCGCTTTCGCGATAATATCACTCAAGCGAGCGTTCTTCGTAGCCAATACATAGCTACCGGCAAAAGTGATCTCGCCGTTCACCTTCACGACCTGTTGCTCATGATACCCCGGGGAGAAACGAACATAAACCTCATCGAACGGCTCCAATGTGAAGATCGTATCTCCCGCATTCAACTTGAAGTCCTCACTCAACGAGAAGTTATATACATCGGCGATCCGGTTGACATTCTGATTGGAACTAGGATCCTTCACACGACGGGCTACCTCTACATTAATAGAAGAAGCGGACTCTCTTAAACCACCTGCCATCATGATAGCGTCTTCTATTGTCAAATTATGACGATACGGAAGCACCGTATCCGGATAATTCACGGCTCCGCCAACCTTGATCGTATAAGGTTCGCGCAAATCGAATAGGGAAGGAATGCTTAATTGGTCTTCCGCTTGCAACTCCACATCTGGAGCGGTACCGTTCAAGATACCACGAATATCCACGGCGATCATCGTAGTCGTGAAATCCGGATTCAAACGGGTAATCAAGGCACGGCCGGCGAACTCGTCTCCTTTAAGACCTGCGGCCTGTTTTACCAATTGCTTTACCGTACGAACCGACGGACTTAACTCATATTCTCCCGGACGCCATACAGCTCCCGTCACGACCAAACGATTCTCATAAAAAGGAATAACGGAATCTACCTGCAAAGAATCGCCATCCTGCATCACGAAAGAAGCGAACTTATCCTCCGAAACCGTAGAGATCTGGTAACGACTATCTGATTTACGCTTCACTTGTACGTCCTTCGTATAAGCGTCGCCGGTAAATCCGCCAGCCATATCCAGCAATTGCTTCAAGGTCTCGCCCTTGCGCAACTCGAAAATACGATTACGTTTCACCTTACCTCGAACCACCGCTAACTGGTCGTACGGGCCTACCATAATCATATCGTTCTCTTCCAAACGGACATTCGTTGTGTACTTTCCGTTCAATAAATAATCATATACGTCGAGATTAGCGATTTCCTTGCTATTACGATATACCTTGATGCTACGCAAAGAACCAATCTTATTCACACCACCGGCGGCATACAACGCATTAAATAATGTGGCGAATGAAGGTAATGTATACGTACCGGGAGCGACTACCTCGCCGACAATATTCACCTTCATGCTACGAATCTGGCTCAAACTGACGGAAACAAAGGTATTCCCCTCTCCCGAACCAGACAGCGTAGACATAATCTGGCTCAACTCCTGACGCAGACGAGTCTCAGCGCCAGCGATCGTCAATCCACTGACCGACACCGGACCTAAATTTGGTACAAGGATCGTACCGTCCGGAGAGATCTTTAATTTCAAGTTTAGCTCGGAATCTCCCCATACATTAATCAATAACTCATCACCAGCGGAAAGCACATAATCCTTAGGTGTAGGGATGTTTAAATCTGGGGCAAAAGATAAGTTCTTGTTTGAGAAGATTTCATGCCCGAATACGGTATTCTCCATGGCTGAAGCAGGAAGATTATTTCTACGTTGGGCTTCTAAGGATTGTCCTTCATCGATTACCGGCATTACCCGGTCGCTAACCTTCGCATCGGTAGCGGTAGCTTGAGATCCGACAGATCCCCCTTCTTGTTTCATACGCTTGGCTAATTCCT